>Ga0105098_10000513_pt1 | contig 13395 bp, 16 predicted proteins | sample PPLLak21cMay2015_FD_79137 | JGI IMG/M metagenome (GOLD analysis project Ga0105098, IMG submission 79137) | Freshwater sediment microbial communities from Prairie Pothole Lake near Jamestown, North Dakota, USA - PPLs Lake P7 Core (1) Depth... | ecosystem: Environmental > Aquatic > Freshwater >... | reverse complement strand
TATAATAAGGTAATTTTTTTGAGGTTATTATGAAAGTTGCAATCGCAAAAGACGGAGATTTCGTGTCAGAGCATTTCGGGCACTGTCAGGAATATGCATTGTTCGTTGTCGAGAATTCAAAAATTGCCTCACGGGAAAATCTCGTGAGCCCCGGGCACGAACCGGGAAAGTTACCGGCACTGCTTGCCGGCCATAAGGTGACGCACGTCCTGGCAGGCGGTATGGGTCCAAAGGCAGTAGACCTGTTCTGCGCAAATAATATCGAAGTATTCACTGGAGTACGAGGTCCCATAGAGACGGTGATTAAGGATTTCATGGCAGGAAAAATTGCACAGGGTGAGAGCAGCTGCACCCACGGTCCCGATCACGAAGGATGCGGGCACTAACTCCCATGTATCTGGTTACGCTCCTGAAGTGATAATGTTCAAAACTCTTATCAGAAAAATATGAGGCCAAACATTCAGAAATCGCGTGAAGTACCATTATGAGAAAATATCCGGGTATCCCTGAACTGCTCGAAGCATACATGGAGGAGAAAGCCGCTGACGAGCGGTGGATCACCGCTCATGAACTCCGCGACCGTTTCGGCCTCACACGCTACCAGAGTAACACGGTATCAGCGTTCCTGCGCCGGCTGGAGTCCGGGCCGTTTCGTCAGTATCCCTTCATTGTCGCAAAGATTGTACAGGAAGATGGCGAAAAACCGTCCGATCCCAAAAAATACCGTTATCTCCTGAAATTACGGGAATGCAGGACAAAGGAGAACACAGATGCAGGAGAAGACCATCAGGGGTCCTGTTTCAAAGTCCCCTTCCGGTAACGGGGAAAATCCTTCATGAGCGTATGTTAATTTTTTTCGGGGTTATCCACAATGACAAGCAACAAAGAGGTCCCGGACCTTCTAGCCCAGTATATGGAGGTATGCGGAGAGACGGAACGATGGATTACGGTCTATGAATTCCGTACCTATTTTCATCTTGATGAATCCTCTGCACATGCCATTTCAGGCTTCCTGCGCAGGATATATGAGAGGTCATTTTTTTCCTTCCCGTACAGGGTAAAAAAAATTGAAAAAATTATTGTAAAAACACCACAACGCAGGTGTATCAACCGATATCTTGTAAAAAAGAGATCGGAAATGAGCGCAGGATATCCCGCATCCTTCCAAAGGGTAACTGCTCTCAGGAGTTTCCATTCGATCGGGTTTCCAGGAACGGGTGATCATGAACTCTGCACAGATTATGATGCTCTTGAAATCTTCAAAAAGGTCCTGCAGAGATCAACCGAAGAGACTGAAGTAAGAGATCTCCATTAGTGATGCCGATTAGTATGCGTAATTATTTATGCGCTTATGCGTAGATATTATTCATTCAAAGGAGTAATTGAATTGCTGAACTTTGACGGGACCGGGCCACTGAAACGAGGAAGGGTAACCTGGCTGGGACTCGGGCCCTGCAGAAACTGCGCCGATAACTGCTCGCGAAAAGCAGATGAACAACAATCAACAGCATCGAACATGACTTCTGAAGGATAACCGTCATTTGAGGAGAGGAGATTATGCCAAAACCATTCATCAGTATAGACAACCTCTCCATGGATTTCAATAACATACGGGTGCTGAACAATGTGTCATTTGAGATCCCTGAAGGTGAGATTGTGGGTGTTATCGGCAGGAGCGGGGCAGGCAAGAGTGTCCTGATGCACCTGCTCCGGGGGGTTGAGCAGCCGCCAACCCAAGGTTCGATTATCTATCATATGTCAGCCTGCGATCGCTGCACCTACATGGATGTACAAAGCCGGGCAGGAACAAAATGCCCGGAATGTGGAGGAGATCTCGTAGCAGTTGACGTCGATCTCTGGGATGAGAAAAGCGACGGGATGAAGTCCCGGGTGATGCACCGGACTGCGATCATGTTCCAACGCACCTTCGCCCTCTATGGGGATGACCGGGTGATCGAGAATGTGCTTCATGCACTTGATGACATCAATTATCCTCAGGAACACGCTATCAACCGGGCTGCGGACCTCATCGACCAGGTAAGACTTTCCCACCGGATGATGCATATTGCCCGGGACCTTTCCGGAGGAGAGAAGCAACGGGTCGTGCTCGCCCGGCAGCTGGCAAAGAACCCGGCAATGCTCTTTGCCGATGAACCAACCGGAACGCTCGACCCGGAGACCGCACGACTGGTGCATGAAATGCTCATTGAAGCAGCACAAAGGAATTCCATGGGCATGATCGTCACCTCCCATTTTTCACAGGTAATCAAGGACATGGCGAACCGTGCTATCCTGCTGGCAGATGGCAGCATTGCCGCGATTGGTTCACCAAGGGACGTAATTAACAAATTCGTCAGAGACTATCACGAGCTGGAGGAACCTGCACCCCCGGAATTCGGTGAAAAAATTCTTGCAGCCCGTGATGTCTCCAAAAGGTACATCTCTGTCGACCGGGGTGTGGTGAGAGCAGTCAACAGCGTGACATTCGATGTCCATAAGAAGGAGATCTTCGGCATTATCGGCAAAAGTGGTGCCGGTAAGACCACGCTCTCCCGGATCATTGCCGGCATTATTGAACCGACAAGTGGAGAGATGAATATCCTCATTGGTGATGACTGGGTGGATATGACAAAACCCGGTATCGAAGAGCGGGGACGGGCAAAGGAATATATCGGGCTCCTGCACCAGGAATACGACCTGTTTCCGCACAGGAATGTGCTCGATAACCTGACCGACTCAATCGGCCTTGAATTCCCTAAGGAACTTGCTTTAAGAAAAGCGGTGTTAACGCTCATGATGGCCGGTTTTACCGAAGAGAAATCCAGGCAGATCCTCGACCGTTTCCCCGGAGAACTTTCTGACGGGGAACGGCACCGGGTCGCGCTTGCACAAGTGCTCATCAGGGAGCCCCGCCTTGTCATCCTCGATGAGCCGACTGGGACCATGGACCCGATCACAAAACAAGATGTAAAACACTCAATCCTCCATGCCCGTGATGAGATGGATGAGACATTCATCGTGGTCTCCCATGACATGGATTTTGTGCGGGACATCTGCGACCGCCTCGCATTGATGAGAGGTGGGAAAATCATCCAGATCGGGACGACCGAAGAGATCCTCTCACAGGTTACTGAAGAAGAGAAGAATGACTAATGGCGAACTAACGCCTTTTTATGATATTCCCTGATACAATCATGACATCAAACCAAACGACAACCCAACAGAATTGTGATGAAAATTGTTCGAGCTGTTCCTCTGTACAACAACAGGGTGCTCCAAAAAGTGTTCCAAAAGGATTGCCTCCCAAAGCGAAGATTGATGTAAAACACGTCATACTCGTGCTGAGCGGGAAGGGCGGTGTGGGAAAATCGACCGTTTCGGTAAATCTCGCGTTTGCCCTCGCCAACCATAGTAAAAATGTCGGTCTCCTCGATTTGGACTTCCATGGCCCCAACATCCCCAAGATGCTAGGTATTGAAGACCAGCGACCAGCTGTCCTCGCGCAAACCATAGAACCTGTCCATGTGATCGGAAACCTCGCAGTCATGTCGATGGCATTTCTATTACCGGATACAAGCACGCCGGTGGTCTGGCGGGGACCGATGAAGATGGGAGCAATACAGCAGTTTCTTGCTGAAGTAAACTGGGGATCACTCGATTATCTGGTTGTTGATCTCCCGCCGGGTACCGGTGACGAAGCCTTAACAATTGCCCAGCTCGCCCCCAATGTTAAAGGAGCAGTCATCGTGACGACTCCTCAGGATGTTGCGGTTATGGACGCAATCAAGGCAGCAAAATTTATCGAAAAGCTTGAATTGCCGGTACTCGGGATCATCGAGAATATGAGCGGGATGATCTGTCCCCACTGTGGAGAGACCATCGACCTCTTCAGCAGGGGTGGCGGAAAAAAGGCTGCCGAAGACCTCGGTATTCCCTATCTTGGCGCAATTCCGCTCGACCCGGAAATGGTGAAGGCCGGGGATGAGGGAAGACCGTTTATTCTCCACCACGCAGAGTCGCCGACACGCAAAGCAGTGGACATAGTGATGGAAAATCTGGTACACCAGGTTGAATCCTGATCATCCCCCCTCCTTCCATAATTAATGATGTAATTCTCAATGACCTGATTCGACAGAAAAATATCCTGGCATGCCTCGACTCCCCTTTTGCGGTATCCGGAAAGATATTCACTTGTGAAAATTACACCACATTGACTACTCCACGCGGAATAATTCACTGGTAGTGCGAGAGGACTGTGTGACCCTATCCAAAAAATTTATCTCAATAATTAGGACATTAAGATAAAGCGATCCAAATATCCGATTTCGAACAGGATTTTCAATACTTTTTTCGGTGATGAAAAAGTAATCGGGATCCTCCTGACGAGATTTTTGGGCTTTTACCTTACGTACACTGATTTTCATCGTTTTTCAAATGCCGTTCTCAAAGAAAACAAATATACTCTATCGAAAGGTAAAAAGGTGTAATGAAAAATTCTTTTCATGTGATGCTCATACCGACGCTGGGTTGTCCTTCCAAATGCAGTTACTGCTGGAGTTCGGAGGAGGGATCTCCTGTTATGAGCATCGATATTGTCAGGGAAGTTGTCGCCTGGCTTAAGGATTTCCGTGAAGACAGGGTCACGTTCACCTTCCATGGAGGGGAGCCGCTCCTTGCCGGAGCGGAGTTTTACCGGCAGGCACTCCCCTTGCTCTCCCAGGAATTGCACAAGCTGAGTCCCGAGTTTGCCATGCAGACCAATCTCTGGAGGATGACTCCGGAAATTGCCCAAATCCTGGCTGAGTACCACGTTCCGATAGGCTCCAGTATCGATGGGCCGGAGGACATTACTGACTCCCAGCGCGGAAAAGGATATTTCAAAAAGACCATGCAGGGTTATGAAACCGCCAAGGCTCATGATCTGAATGTACGGTTTATCTGCACATTTACCAACAAATCCATAAAATACAAAGAGGAGATTTTCGACTTTTTCAAGGAAAACGGTTTTGTCCTTAAACTTCACCCGGCCCTGCCCTCCCTCCGCTCAGAGAACCCGAAGGAGTGGGCGCTTGAGCCTGACGATTATGGCAATCTGCTTAAATTCCTCCTTGATAAGTCGCTCGAGAATTTAGGCGTCATGGAGGTGATGAACATCAACGATTTATGCCGCTGTGTCTTCACCCGCAGAGGCAGTGTGTGTACGTTCGTCAACTGCATGGGAAACACTTTTGCTGTCGGCCCGGATGGCAGCATCTACCCTTGTTACCGGTTCGTGGGGATGCCTGAATGGGTGATGGGACATGTTCGTGACAAGCCCCCCATGGATCAGCTCATGCAGTCTGAACCCGGCCGGCGCATGATGGCGTTCTCAGAATATGTGGATAAGAATTGCAGGGACTGTTCGCACATCAGGTACTGCCGGGGGGGTTGCCCCTACAATGCGATTGTTCCTTCCGGGGGTGCACTTGAAGGGGTTGACCCCCACTGTGTTGCATATAAGCGGATCTTCGATGAGCTCAATGAGCGGTTGAACAGGGAGATGTTCGAGGAGCCTCGACCAGGAAAGGGAAGAGGTGGGGGATCCTGTAACCCTGGAGTGATGGAGCTGATGCGATCGGTTGTTGGAAGGTAAAGAGAAGGAATTCCATTAGGCCGGGTGTCTTCATACGATTCACTGTCCGGGTATATTCCTATAAGCATCTGAACGCACGATTTTGATTGAAGGATAGAGCGAAGCAATCCCGCTGATCGCAAGACAGAAAAGCAGAGTACTTCCCGCCGCGGAGATAAGTTTCAGGGGCGGTGCGATGGAAAAAGGGATTTCCAGAGAGAAGCTGATGAAGTTTTGAAAACTTATAAGGAAGATCGCGGCAGACCCGATCCCGATAAAACACCCAATAACCGAAGATATGAATGATTCGGCAATCATGAGCTGCCGGATGAAAGCTTTGGTCACGCCGAGTGCTCCAAGAAGTGCAATCTCCTGCCTGAGTTCATGGGAGACCATCGCAGAGATGAAAGCAAGCAGCGGTATGGAGAGCAGCATGACCGCGACTGCCGAGCCGTACAGGAGGCTTGTGATTCCTGCGATATGGAGGGTCACCGTGGCAAGGAGGCTGGTGGGCGTTATCACTCTTGTTCCTGGAATCCTTTTCCGGATTTCGTCCCCCACAACAGACGGTGATATTCCGGGTTCAACCCTGACGAGTATTGATGAGACCATCCCCTGCGGGATTGCAAGCGTTTTTTCCGCTTTTTTACCAGACTCTTCAGCCATCGCATATACATCTTCAATCCGGGTGAAAACCGCCATGTCTACTCCCATCATTCCGGTTGGATCGAGCTTTCCTGCAATATGGAACGTGTGGCCATAGAACTTGAGATCCGACCCTATATCCCCACCGATATTACTGCCGACGATGATGGCATCTTTTCCCATCACAATGCCCGGATGAGTCTCAAGCCACCGTGCAATCGTAAAGTCACGCTCAGGATCCACTGCAATGAGCTGGACATAACCCGAGCAGCAGCTCTGCCCCTCGAGGGTCGCGATGAGGATCTGGGGACTGGCTCCGGACACTCCCGGGATCCGTGAGATCTTTTCGAAACCGGAATCATTAAAGAAGAACATGGACGGACTGCCAGTGAGGAGGCTGTTCTCCCTTTCTGACGTGTAATCCTCCGGAACGACAATGAGATCGGCTGCCATCCGGAGTGTACCCTGATCGAGGCCATATTCGGCACCACTGATAAGATACTGGGCTGAAAACAATGTTGCCGCAATAATTGCGAAAGTGAAGAGGATCGCCAAGTTCCGGTAGGACCGGTTTTTCAGGTTCCTTATTACCAGTTTTAAGAAGTTGAACCGGGGAGGCTCGTTCATTTTACTATTAGTTCCCGGGTCATGGATTTAAATATTGTACCCTGACTGAAAATCTGCAACCGCTTAAAGACCGGAATTGTATGGCAGTTATCCTGTTCAAGTCGTATAAGTTGTTTCAAAAACTGATTTTCAAGCGTATTTTTATTAATCATTTCGGATAACATCCGATCTGAATTTTGAATCACGGAAAATCCGATGAAAACACACGATGCTGAGCTCCAGAAGATAAAAGATCTCCTGCGGAAAAATCAGAAGGGTATGAAAATCACCCGGATAGCCCGGGAACTTGCGATGAACAGGAATGCTGCTGCAAAGTTCCTCGAGATCCTCCTGATGACCGGGCAGGTCGAGATGCTCGAGCATGGAATGTCGAAAATTTTCATTCTCTCACGAAAGACCAGTATCCCGACGATGCTGGATCGTTCCTCGGACTTCATCATTGTCCTGGACAGGGATATGAAGATCTCCCAGGTAAACGACAACTTCCTGAAATTCTCAGGGGGGGTACGTGAGGATCTTCTCGGCAAACGACCGGATATAACCGGTCTTCCGATCATAGGCCTACAACCGGTCTTTGACAAAATCCGTGAAGCTCATTATGGAACCGATGCCAGAACAGAGGTAAAAGAGACTTTTTCTGGTGAAGAATTTTTCTTTGATGTCCGTCTGACCCCCACGATTTTCAATGACGGAAAACAGGGGATCACGATAATTATTGAAGATATCACGCAGCAGAAAAAGAGCGAGAGATCCCTCCGGAAGATGGTAGAGGAGATCCTATCCTGTATCGATGATGCAGTTATCCTTCTGGATTCTCGTAGAGGAGCCATTTTATTTGTGAACCCTGCCGCTGAGAATATGGTTGGGCATAAATCGGGAGAGTGTATCGGAAAAGGCTTTGGGTTTCTGTTCGGGGTCGCAGAAATACTGCCCGTGTATTCCGGCAAGCTGCAGGATGCATTCGGGAAACAGGGATATTATGAAACCGAATTCCGGTTGAAACGAAAAGACAGCAACGAATTCCCGGTAAAACTGCACCTTCGCCCGATTTACGATGATCGGGGAGGGTTAAGAAGCATCGTTGTGGTCATACGGGACATGACTACTCAGAAGATGTCCGATGAAGGGAGCACACAAAGCGGTACAAGGAGTCCGCAAATTCCGCCATTCCTCCGGATCGGTACAGCACATTTTTATCGGAATATTTCTTCCACCTGATTTCATTTTCGCTGACGATGGGGCAGGGATTTACATCCCACCTGAAAATGTTCAGGATTCATGTTTAAGTGTGTGAATCTCGTTCTTAATCTTTTGATAAGCAATTTCCAAATGTTTAAATATTAAAATTTCACGTTTTGTCTATGAAAATTTCATGGCCTGCACTTGTTCTCATTATTCTTGGTATTGTAATTGCGATATCTCCCTGGACCATTGCGCCAGTCTGTGAAGTGAATGGAATGTACGCACAGCTGGCCTCAGGGAAGACACTGCCGATGCCGTGCGGGTGGACAGCCCGGGCAGAGATTGGGCTCGGTGCACTCCTCGCCGTCGCCGGCGTCCTCCTTACGATCGCAAAATCCAATGAGACAAAAAGGATCATCGGCATATTTGGTATAGCAATAGGTGTTCTTGTCATACTGTTCCCTACATATATCACCAAGATGTGTGCTCTGGCCGATCATCCCTGCAACCTGCTGACAAAACCGGTGCTTATCATACTTGGCGTCGCTACCATTATCGTCGCGGCGTACGTTTCCTACTCGGCAAGAGCTGATTGACCGGCACTTTAGCTCTAAAATTTTTTTGTGTTGTGGGATCCGGAACCTTTAGAAATGCTCTTTCGGATAGAGATGCGATGTTATGGTTTGTCTGATATTTTACTTGACGTTTTTAGCTTGCCTGCCTGTTTCGCAAAAAAAACTCCCTCCAATGGTTACATAAAGTAAAAAAATACGATACTTTATCGGACTGTTCGCGTCCTGCATGTTTAAAAAGAATGCCGGTGATGCAGTCGGATTCATCCATTTCCGGATCCGAGAATGTGTTGAGGAGCAAAAGAGAGAGAGTGATAACACACCATGATGCATACGCCATTCCTTCACCATTTCAGAAAAGTACTCCGGGTGTTTGACACATGCCGGCCGGGGTGTGGTCATTTGGCCGTCCTGCTCTTCCTGGTCGTATCCCTGCTCACGCAACCGGTTTGCGGTTTTGTTACCATCGAATATTTTCATCAGGCAGATTGCCTGAACTGCATAAGGACCGATCCGATTATCGACGATATCAGGGAACGCTACGGTGATCGTGTATCCGTCAGAGATATCTCCATCGATACAAGAGAATCAATAAGACTTCTGATGTCCTATGGGAGGACCGAAATTCCCGTAGTTGTCATTAATCATGTGAAGGTCCTTGACGGACAGGATATAACCGGAGAAAGGCTCGAAGAGGAGATTGGTTTAGCCGAAACTGGTGCCTATGCCGGTATGAGTAAACAAGGGGGGCCAGAATCACTGTCAGAATACGGTTTCCTCGCACTACTCTTCTCATATTCCCTTGGGATTATGACCGGGCTTTCCCCTTGTCTGCTCGGGAGTCTTATCGTAATGATCGCGGCCGCAGCCAGTACTGCCGGCTCCCTGTCAAACGGAAGGCTTTATGCTCCCATCTTCGGTGCAGGTCTCATGACTACATACATTCTCGTCGCAGCAGGTGTTCTGCTTGCAGGACTCCGGCTTACCACGGGTTCCAGGTTCAGCACGACGGTCTATGCAGTCGCCGGCCTTTTCACGATCGGTTTTGGACTCCTCCAGATAGGGCTTATCCGGCTCCCAAATATTGCTGAGTCCTGGACGATGCACCTGTTCTCCCGGTTTAAAAACCTCTCTGGGGCGTTCCTGCTCGGCATTATCTCCGCAGTTATTCTTGCGCCATGTGCAGGTGCACCATTCCTCATACTGATCGAAACATTCCTGTTTGCAGGTTCGATTTATGCATTCATGATGGTCATTACATTCGGAGCCGGGATAATGACACCGTTTTTGGTTATTGGCATTGTCTTTGGTTCAATACCGAACGAACGGTTGATTCAGTACAGCACCGTTGTTCAAAAAGCGAGCGGGATTCTGCTTATCGTTTTTGGTGTCTGGTTACTATTGGCTATATAATCAGGGTGCAGATCTTAAACCAGCTTTTTCAGACCTCCTCAACGGATCAGGGCATCATCACAGATTTATCATCAGCATCGTTCGGCGAATGAGGCTTAACCTGCGTTCATGGTGAAGACCTCAACTAAACTTTTTTTTCATTAAAGTAAATTTACATGATTAAATAATCCGATATTAACGCTGGTTTTATAATTCGGGCATTTTTAAGTGCATTCTCGAAAATTAAGTTTCGAAACCTTTTAATTAAGATCTCACTAAATTTACACTAACCACAAAGAGTTTAACTCAATGTGCGTGGCATTGCATTTTGAATACTCTCGTGCATTAGCACGTAGGGAGGAGGCTAAATGGAACAAATTGTATTTGGCATTGGAATTACTGCATTGACAGGAGCTCTTGCCACTATAGCCGGTTCTGCGGAAGATACTGAATCCAACATCGGGTCCCAGGGTGACCCGAACTCACAGGTTCAGCTCGCACCACAGATGGGTTTCCTGCACCGCATCTTCAACAAGGCGGTTGCCGGTGAACCCCCAGCATACGGTCTCTGGTGTGCACTCGGAGCAGGTCTCGCATGGGCTTTTATGGCGATGCAGATAAACGCGGTCCTTGCGATCGTCCTCGGCTGTGTTCTCGCAGTCTTAGTACAGGGCGTATATGCAACCACCGCGTATCTTGGCAGGACGGCAAGTCTCGCCAAGTTCGGGCAACCGGTCTATATCGACGTCATTAAGTCCATGACGTCAGTCACCATGGCACATGCCTTTATCGCAATATTCTGTACCGTAACACTCTGTCACCTGATCAATGGTGCTCTGGGACACCCGTTCCCACTGCCGTTGCTCGGCCTGATCTGGGGTATTGCACTCGGTGCAGCAGGTTCTGCGACAGGCAACCCCTATTATGGAAAGGAACGACAATACCAGAACCAGAAATTTGGTGCAGGTGTACCTATTTCAGCATCAGGTAACATTGTCCGCTATGCTGAAGCCGGGGAGCGTAACTCACTGGACAACGGGTTTTTCACTCATAAGATTGGTGGATCGGCATCCGGTATCTGTTTTGGTCTGATTGTGTTCCTTGAAATCTGGCGGACGATTCTCTTTGAGGAGATCAGTGCCGGATGGGGTGCAATCGTTGTCGGTATCCTGATGATTCTCATCTTCACCGTCGCAGACAGGTACATTGAAGTCTGGGCACGCAAGAACTACGGCCCCTATACTGAACCCAAGGTGGCATCATGAGCGCAGTCGCAGCAAAACCACAGGCGGGCGGCGCAATGAACCCGACCGCAATGGTCATCGGGATCGTGATGCTTCTCATCATCCTCGCACTCTGCTGGTATGTTTCACCGGGTCTGGGTCTCATGGCACTCATCGGAATCACTATTGGTGGGGTCCTGATTGGATTCGGTACTCACTTCGTTCCTGTTGGCGGTGCTCCGGCAGCAATGGGTCAGGCACCGGGTATCGCGACCGGTGTCGCGATGCTGGCAGCTGGTGCAGGTCTGGCAGGGCTTTTCGGGGGCGCATGGGCGGCCGAACAGGGCCTTGTCGTTGCAACAGTCACCGGTGGAGTCGGTGGCGGACTGATGATGGCAATTACCTGTATGATGGTTAATTTTGTCTATGTTTTCGGCATGGGCATTCCCTCAGCATCAGGTAAAGTAGCAAAAGATCCGATTACGGGAGACACACAGGCTGAGTTTAAATCTCAGGGAACTGAAGGTCATGGCCTTCCATTTGTATCATTTGTCGGTGGCGTTATCGGGGGTTTCCTTGGTGGCGCTGGCGGTACTTTGATTTACCTGCAGCTTCTCCAGCTCTATGAAGCAACTCTTCCTGCCGTAATGGGTGTTCCCCCCGCACAGGTGATGCCAATCGCAGTTGCAGCCGCAGGTATTTTTGCCGTTGGTTTGTTCCTTGTGAATGCAGTGCTGACCGCATACAATATCACGGGAACAATCGAAGGACCCCACGACCCGAAATTCAAGCGCTGGCCACGGTCGATCGTTGCATCCGCTGTCGCATCAGCACTCTGTGGATTTGTGGCGATCCTGATCGTTGCATTGTGAGGTGTTGAAGATGTCAGTAAAAGTTGAAGTAATTGAAGGAGGCATCCCGCACAATACTATCATGATTGCGGGACTCGTAAGCACACTCGTGTGTCTCTACCTGACGTACCTCAATGTGCTCACCAACACCGAGATGTTCGCATTCTTTGGTGGTCTTGCAGTGGTTACAGCATTGATCTGGGGGAGCCATACCATCAAGGTGTTGTGCAGCTACGGTATCGGTACTGGTGTTCCGTCAGCAGGTATGATAGCATTCGGTTCCGGTGTGATTGCTATGCTGGTTGCAACAAAACCAGTATTCGGCATGGGAGCTCCAATCGTTGCTCTCGTTCTTGCAGCCTTTATCGGGTTCATTCTCGGGTATATATCAAATAATATCCTGAATATGAAGATCCCGGCAATGGTTCAGGCACTTACCGAAATGGCAGCAGTTGGTGCACTTTCACTCATGGGATTTGCAGCACTGATTACCGGGGGATTCACGTTTGCCGGTCTGACCACAGGCACAATTTCAATGCTCGGGATGACCGTAAGTTCCAACCAGATTTCATTCATTGGTGGCGGACTTATCGCTGTTGCGTTCCTTCTTGGAGCGATCGCGATCCAGCATCCGTTCAATGCATGTCTCGGACCGGGTTGGAAACAGGACCGCATGCTCATGCTGACCGCAGAATGTGGTTTCTTAAGCATGATAGTCGCTGCAATCATGTCCTTTGCATTAGTCAGTGCAGGATCCGCAATCATATCGCTTGTCATCGCGCTTGGCGGCTGGGCATATACCTATAACCAGTATATCTGCCTGTCAAAGCGTGATGCCGCTGCGTGGCTTGATGCAAAACCGATTCCTGAAATGGAGGGACACTAAATGGCATACATTCAGGTACTTCCGGAATTCGGGCTTGTCGCAGATCCAATGATTGGGCTTGTAACTTCCGCGGGAGAATCACTCTCTCCGGTCCTCGAGAAAGTCGCCGTCCTTGAAGCGACAAGCGATGATCTTGTTAACATGCTCTCGGGCGAGGGCAACCTGCTTGCGTCATTCCCCAACAGGGAAAACGGTCTCGCGATCGGTGGTACTATCACCTCGTTCTGGTACGGGCTCGCAATTGGACTATTCATTGCCGGAATCATTGCATTCCAGCTGATACAGGTGGGCTGATATGGCAGACAAAAAATCACCAGCAAGTGGATGGCCGCTCGTCAAGGGAGACTTTATCTCAGGTGACGCCAACAGCCCGGTGGCTGTTGTCACCATGGGATCACATCTCGAC
>Ga0105098_10000512_pt1 | contig 13419 bp, 11 predicted proteins | sample PPLLak21cMay2015_FD_79137 | JGI IMG/M metagenome (GOLD analysis project Ga0105098, IMG submission 79137) | Freshwater sediment microbial communities from Prairie Pothole Lake near Jamestown, North Dakota, USA - PPLs Lake P7 Core (1) Depth... | ecosystem: Environmental > Aquatic > Freshwater >... | reverse complement strand
CCTCTTCCGCATTTTTCATTTCGGTAATGTCTCGTATAGTGCCGTCGCGATATAACGGCCGCCCATAGTCATCTCTGACCAGGGACAGGTGATTGGAGAGCCAGCGGTAATCGCCGGTTTTGGTCCGTTGCCGGTAGACAGCTTCAGCATGACCATTCTCTTCCATATCAGCCAGCGCCGCTTTCATCGCAGGAAGATCATCTGGATGAATCATAGTGAACGCTGTTTCACTATTCAGTGCTTTCAGTTCGTCAGCTGAATATCCTGCAACCTTCGCGGACGATGGGCTTACATACTCGTATTGGCCCGTGTTAATATTCAGGCGATAAATGACATCCAGGGAGTTATCCAGAACCGAACGGAACTGCTTTTCCCGAGCCCGTAAAGCCATTTCAGTTTGCTTGAGTTCGGTGATATCTTCACCACTACTCAGGATCCCCGTTATTCTGCCATCTGCGTCTTTGATGAGAGAATTATTCCATAAGATATAACGCTCTTCACCATCTCGTATGAGAATGGGATTCTCATAATGCTGGTAATCTTTTATCTCTCCCGACATCACCCGGGGAAACGCACTTTTCAGATCTTCCTGGATTCTCGAGGGAAGGAAATCGGTAATCCAGTCCCTGCCGAGGATCTCCTCTTCCGGTCGGCCGAGTATCTCGGATCCACGACGGTTTATCAGAATAACCTGCCCCTTCGTATCGAGAGCGAGGAAAATAGCACCTGCGATATCCAGCAGGTTTTTTATCCAGTCCCGTTCACGAGTCACTTTTTTCTTTTCTTCGTTTACCTCCCGGTTAGCAAGCCTGAGTTCTTCTTGTGACCGGATAAGGGAATAATTCGAAGTGTTGAGATCCTCGTTGGTCTGCCGTAACTCTTCCTCTATCGAGGTAATTTCTTCGTATGCCGCATTGAGATCTTCGTGTCTTTGTTTAAGCTCGGCTTCCACGCGTTTACGCTCAGTGATATCGTGGCTTGCGCCAATGATGGCGATCAGCTTCCCGTCGTCATCAAAGACAGGGGCATCGCTGGCATAGATGGGGAACTCGTGACCGTCACGGTGACGAACAATATACTCGCCCGTCCAGGTTTCGCCCTTCCTGAGTCGCGCTGCGATTTCACGTGCCTCTTTTTTCGAAATATCCGGGGTTGCGACGTCAATGAGATCGTGTCCTACCGCCTCCCCCGGCTCCCACCCGTAGGTTTTCGTAGCGGCTTCATTCCAGTAGATGACCTTATTGTTCATATCGGCCGCGATGACGGCGTCACCGACGGCATCGAGCATTCTGGCCTGCAACAAAATACGGGCCTCATCCTTTCGGCGGTCGGTGACAATGACACTGATCTTCGTGTCGTCACCATGGTCGAGAGGATTCATGGAGATCAGCACAGGGAGCGATCCTTTCGGTCCCCGACGGATGCGGATGCGGCTCCGGCATGAATTCCTCAGGATCTCCCGAAGGGCCTCTTCCATCTCTGCTGTGTATTCCGGACAGATGTAGGTGAAGATCGACGTACCTGCAATCTTTTCAGCAGGTACCTTTACCATTTCGGAAAAACGGGTGTTGGCATATAGGATCAAACCGGACCGAGAGAGGGTAAGCGCCCCTTCACGGATATTTTCAACAAGGACCCGGTATGGTGTGTCTGTGCCTTCGAGCGTGTATATTGCCTGACCATCGCCTTTTGAAACAACAATGGCATCCACTTCACCGGAACGTATGGCATCGAGAGTCTCTTCGAGCTCGTGGTTCTTCTCCTTAAGTTCCTCGTTTTCTTTTTTGAGACTGGCAATCTCTTGTTTCAGGTTATTTCCGGCTTTTTCTTTTGCCATAATAATCGTTCAGGTCCGTGGAACAAGGTCGAGTCCGACGAGCACTTTCTCTTTCCGGGTCATGTCACCGATGACTTTCCGCAAGGGAAGGGGCAGTTTTTTGACAAGTGTCGGAGCAGCGAGAACGAGGTCAACTGGGTTCTTCGAGTGGTCCTGGTAGATATCAATGACATCGAGATCGTATCTTCCTTTAAGGTACTCCTCGCAGATCTTCTTCACGTTCTCGACTGCTGACTGCGAACGGAAATTGTTACCGGCAACATAGAGTCTGAGGACGTAGTGCTCAGTCTTCCACTTTTCAAGAGCGGCTTCGAAATCCTCGGTAACATCGCCCTTTGTTTTCGCTTTCACTTTTTTCTTCGTGAGTGCCTCAGTCGCCATCTCACGTCACCTTCCGCAGGTCCAGTCCCACGAGCACCTTCTCGGTGTTGGAGAGGTTTCCGATGATTTTTTTGACGGGAGTCGGTAGCTTCCTGATGAGTGTGGGGACAGCGATGATCTGGTGATCCCTTGCGAGTTGCGGGTTTTTCAGAAGATCGATGACTTCGATTTTATACCGGCATTCGAGGTGTTCTTCACAAATCTTTTTAAGATTGTCAAATGCGACAAGCGAATTTGAGGTCTGCCCTGCGACGTATAACCGCAGGATCCAGACATCGTCTGCGGACTCTTCAGTCATTTCATTCTCTTTGCGGTTGGTCTTTGGTGTTTTTGGTAAACGGTTCACCTGATCACCCTTGTTAATGTGCGGGGTTTATCTGCCTGATTTTGCCCTGATCCCGATAAATTGTTTTCTTCGGCAGATCGATACCTTCAAGAACTTTTTTCGTATCGGTGAGCGCCCCGATGATTTTCCGCCTTCCCTCCGTCCGGGGCATCCGGATCAGGGTAGGGATTGCCGTGATCTCATCCCTTCGGGCAATCTCCGGGTGTTTGAGAAGATCAACTACCGTTATCCGGTATTTTCCTCCGGCATACTCATCGCAGATCTTTCGGATGTTCTCGTACGCCGTGAGACAACGGGGAGTCTCATCTGCTACATACAAGCGGAGGTCGACGAAATCGCCCTTAACCCTCTTCTTAGTTTCGGGTATTTCTTTGAAATCCGCCTTTTTTGTCATAGGGTGTCTCTCGCATGGTGAATATCACCGGTCAACCTTCCGCTGGGCTGCAATCTCTTCATTTGTCTTCTCAACTTCATTCTCGCGGGATACATCCTGTCCGATGAGGACCTTCATTTCGTCTTCTTCGCGTGCAAACTTTGCCTTCAGGAGTGCGATCTCATTATCCATCACCTGCCTCTTGTTGTCGATCTCGCGCTTCATCCGGGCGACTTCCTCATTCCTTCGGAACCGTTCACCTTTCTCGCGGCTCTCCTGAGCCATCCGGGCAGAACCAAAGAGGACCCCCTGTGTCCCTTTGTATAAGTCAAGGAGCTGGATACCCTTGTCCGAGAGGACGAACTCACGGAGCTGGTTTGAGTGGGCCATCCCTCGTGCCTTGATGATTGAGAAGACCCGGTTCCGTTCCCCGTTTCCTTCGATATTTTTGAGAATTAGCCATGCGTCCATAAGGGAGGACACATGCATCTCGGTCGGTTCAAGCGCATAGGTTTCGGTAGCTGAATCGGTCGAGAGGTTGGTGAAGAGGCCGGTGATATGAAGTGACTTTGCATAATCGATGAGGCGCATCAACATCGAACGCACCTGGATGTCATCACCAACCGGATAGAGATTGGAGATAGGATCGACGGCAAGTACCCGGGGTTTGAACTCGTCGATGAGTTTGAGCATCATCGAGAGGTGCATCTCAAGACTGTATGCAGTTGGCCGGACAGCATGGAACTTCAGGAGACCTTTTTTTGTCCATGGTTCAAGATCGATCCCGATGGACCTCATGTTCCGTATGAGCTGGCTCTCAGACTCCTCAAAAATGAAAAAGAGGCATTTCTCGTTCCGCTTACATGCAGCATCGACAAAAGTTGCAGTGATGCTGGTCTTGCCCGTACCGGCCTGCCCGGATATGAGGACTGAAGAACCCCGGTAGAACCCCTTCACCCCGAGCATCATATCGAGCCTGGGGATACCGGTACTGATCCGTTCGTCCGATGCAGTATGGGTCAGGGACATCGAAGTGATGGGTAAGACTGAGATGCCGGAGCTGCTGATGAGGAACGGGTACTCGTCCGTGCCATGGACGCTGCCACGGTACTTGACAATACGGAGCCGGCGGGTCGCGATCTGGTTGGTAACCCGGTGATCGAGAGTAATGACGCAGTCCGCAACATACTCCTCGAGCCCGTGCTTGGTAATTGTGCTGTCCCCACGCTCACCGGTAACAACTGCAGTTACACCCCGGTCTTTCAGCCAGAGGAAGAGCCGGCGGAGCTCAGACCGAAGAATCGCTTCATTGGAGAATCCGGAGAAGAGGGCTTCCAGCGTATCGATGGCGATACGTTTTGCACCAATTTCGTCGATCATGGAACCGAGACGGATGAATAATCCTTCAAGATCATACTCACCCGTCTCTTCTATCTCGGAGCGTTCGATGGTGATATGGTCAAGAATGAGTTTCTTTTTTCTGACAAGATCGTCCAACTCGAAACCCATCGATTTGAAATTTTTCTTTAGGTCATCAATCTTCTCTTCGAAAGCAACGAATACACCAGGGTCGCCATATTCGGTAATTCCCCGGGCAATGAATTCCATGGCAAAGAGAGTCTTTCCACACCCGGGCCCACCGCTGACCAGGGCCGGTCTGCCTTTCGGGAGCCCACCCCCGGTAATATCATCGAGACCTTTTATTCCGGATGCAACTTTTTCAAATTCAAATTTCCCTGTGCGCGCAGGTTTGAGGTGAACACCTGGTTTCGTAAATGAACATCTCCCGAGAGCAAATGATAGATCGTTTTTTTGCGGTTGTGTATATTCGTACGGGAGGTGGGTCAAGTAATAAACCCTTTGATTTTTAAAAATTGGTGCAACCGATAAAAATTTCTTATTGTTGCATTTTTGAATTATAGACAGTGAAAAGCATTCGGGGAACATGAGACCTCATCATAATCTGAAAATACTTCAGTGGACCTGGCCAGCAGACACCTTCTCTCCAGCCCCCGGTACAATATGGAATTTCCCGGATCTCACATTATTTAAATAACCCCGCGTTAAGAATATCCGGTTACCCATGGACTATTTCGAGATGATGAAAGGATTCCTTCTTTCTCCGTTGGAGTCGTTCCGGAAGGTGCGGGATACTGACTGGGGAGATTCCCTCAGGTATTACCTTATCCTCCTTGTGATCAATGCCGTTCTGTCTGCCATCGTGAGCATTGGTATGGTCAGCTCAGCCTGGACGACGTTTTCTGCTCTCTTTACACAGGCGGGCGTTCCGCTGCCGGCAGTCGCCGGTACCGGCGCGATCTTTATCGCCCTCCTGATGATTATAGTGCAGTTTGTCCTGGTCTTTATCGGCGCTGCCTGGCTGCACCTCTTTGTCTATATCCTGGGAGGCCGGAGAGGGTATCTCCAGACCCTTAAGGCCCTCACGTTCGGCTCAACCCCGGCAATGCTCTTTGGCTGGATCCCGGTCATCGGGTTTCTTGCCGGTATATGGTCCCTTATACTCGGGATTTTCGGGATACGGGAACTCCAGGACATGACAACCGTTAAGGCAGCGGTTGCCGTCTTCCTGTCAGTCCTGGTGGTGATCCTGATCGCGATAGCCATTGCCGCATTTTTCGTGATCGCTTACTCCGTAGTAACCCCGGTTCCGGTCTCAGTGCCCTGATCCGGGTCTCTTTTTTTCCGAAAATTATGACAATTATCTTAAAAGAGCAGAATAATCTCTTTTGTTGATTGCGGCGGAACAAAACTGAAAACTCAGGGTTTCCCATGAAATTAAAATAAACAGACTTGAGTAATGGAATGTTTATTCCTCAAAATTATTTGCGATGAACCCCGCCGCACCAAAAAGGATGCCCGCGGCGGATCAGTATCTCTATGCATATTTGTGAACACCGTCCTGCCCGCCGTGCCTCGGAGAGGCCCTGAGGTGGGGAACCCTCATAGAATTACATGGTTTAATGATTTTCATATGTCAGGTTCGAACTCCTGTTCATGCCCGTTTCTGCATTCAGATTATTACGGCATTCACCCACCGTCTTTTTACCCTGGATTGGTCCGGACGTATCCCTGCTGTTACGGATCGGATCCGGATCCAGGAATAATTATTGACTTTCCCGGGAACCGGGCACCGATACTTTTAATATGGAGAACTCAATTCTCATTGGAGTGAAAAACTATGCCTGCACCAGAAAAACCCGGTATTGAATTCCCGAGCGTGCTCGATCGGGCCTACAAGGATTATAAACGTCACCTGAGGGTAGCCGACATCATGAGCCGTGATGTCATCACGACCACCATGGGAACATCGATGGCAGATGCAGCAAAAATCATGGGAGAGCGGCATATCGGGAGCCTTATTGTGATGAAATACGGTACACCCATTGCGATTGTGACCGAACGGGACCTCCTTTCCAAGGTTCTTGTGGATGGGCTTGACCTGGAATCGACAACGGTCGAGCAGGTCATGTCATATCCGCTTATCAAAATATGCCCGTCCATTGAGATCCGGGAAGCTGCCCGGACCATGATCCACCGGAAAGGAAGGCTGGCGGTCTTCGAGTGCGGAAAGATGGAAGGGGTGATCACCGCGTCGGATCTGATACGGGAGATGCCCGACGCACCGGAAACCTCGCTTAAAGTGGATGAGTTCATGACAAGTGACATTGTGACGGTTCCGGGGACCGAGAGCGTTGCGTCCGTGGCATGTCTCATGGGATCAAAGCGGATCGGGAGTGTAATCGTGACCAGTAACAAAAAGCCGTCCGGGATATTTACCGAACGGGACCTCCTCTCGAAGTTCCTCATGAAAGGAAAGTCCCTCCATAGCCCGGTGGGTAAGGCTGTTACCTCACCACTCAAGACGGCTCCTGCCGGCATCAGTATCCATGAAGCCGCAAAGACCATGGCTTTGCAGCATGTCCGGCGGCTCCCGCTCACTAAAAAGAAAGAACTGGCAGGAATTATTACCGCACGGGATCTTGTTGAGGCGTACGCACGCTGACCGGGATCCTCCCGGCTGTGAGGTTGCGAAGAGCAAGTATGCCGGAGGAAGATCTCCATGAGCTGCCCGAAGTCTGCTCCCTCCACGGCTCCATCAGTACTTGCTGATACGGGGGATAGGACGATAACATCCTTTTTTTCGGAGCACCATCCCTCATCTCATGTTTTCGGCTAAGAAAAATCCGTCAAACCTGTCCTGGTTCCAGGTTTCCGGTTGAATAATCCGACAGACCTGCCCTGGTACCAGGTTTCTGGTTGAACCAGCCCGGCACCCATCACATCATTGTATCGTTAAAAAGCGTTCGCGATTCCCGAACTGAGTATTGCGAAGCACCTGAATTAAAAAGGGAACGGGACATTTCCCGGGACAATACTTGGTTATGGTATCACGATGCGGGGGTCGTATTGGCACTGCCGGAATCCAGGGACTTCAGGTCGAACTGGACTTCAAGGATCCCCCGGGGAGTGGTGGTCGAACCGCTTTTCACCATAACCCCGTTTTTATACACTTCAGCCAGGATCTTATCCGCTGAACCATCATTTTTCTGGACCGAGATAGAAACTATCCCGTCATTCGTTGATATACTATACAGATGCTCCCCGGTGTCGGTCACATCTTTGAGGTTCCCCGGAGTACCGATGAGACCGGTGTAGGTACCAGGATAGGTAACCCTCACCCAGGTGCCCGTGGGGGGTACCAGTGCCTGAGCGGGTTCTGTTGATACGGCAGTGGTGATGGCTGTAGTCTGGACGGTCGTTGGTCGTGGTGTTGAGGGAGTGGTCACGATTGCTGTCTTTACCGGGGTGATATTTACTCCTGGAGCCGCCGGTTCTGCCGTGAAATTAGCTGCGATGATCAGCCCTGCAATGAATGCAAGAACTACGATCACAAGTACTGCAAGGGCCAGGGTGCCGGGCAGTTTTGATACCGTGGCAGAAGGCGGGGCTGGAGGGGGAGATTCGGGTAATTCCAGGACAGGTTCCTGTATTGTTGCAAGAGGGGAATCTGATGATTGCAGTACCGGCCATACGACTGCAGGAGGGATCTCAGCCGGAGATTCGGGCTGGACGGGGACCGATTGCGATTCCAACGGGACCGGCTCAGCCGGGGATTCCGGTTGAACCGGTTCAGAGATGATCTGGGGAGCACGCTTTTTCACCAGGGGCGTCGGCTGGCTGCGGGGTACAGAGTCTTCAATCAGCGGTTCAATGGAATGGATAATCTGTTCGATCGGGCGGTCCTGGTGCCCGGCAGGCGACGCCGCCGGGGGCGGCAATGGGATCTGAGGCTGCGGTGGGACCGGGACCTGCACCCGGGGAACTTCAGCAGGTCGCGCCGGTGCAGGTTCAGCCTGCTGTCTGACCGGGGTCCCGCAGTGGTTACAGAAGGTGGATTCCATGGGGACCCGGTTCCCGCATCGTAAACAGAATACACCGGTGGGAAGGGATGAGGTCTCAACCGGTGCTGCCGGGGGTACATGGTGACGGGCTGGTTCGGTTATCTTGCTGAGGGGACGGGCAACTTCGATCTTCTTTTTTACCGGATGCCTGCCTGCCGCCTCTTTATGGATCTCTGGTTTATGTTTTTCCGCATGCTCCTGACCGGATCCCTCCCGGGTACGTTCCGGCTCTGCAGGGGTCGGGTGTATAAGACCCTGCAGTTTCCTTGCCCAGTCATTGCATTCCCGTTTTCTCTCTGCGCCTGCCAGCCTTGGAAAGGTCAGGACGATCTGATCCTTTTCACCGGCATTATTTACGACAGTGAATGTTAACAGGTGGTCCCGTATGGCATTTTCTCCGGCTTCAACTTTCCACATGGTTGCCAGGAGGATCTCCTGGGGTGGGATGATATTTTTTCTGCTGTCGATAAGTATAATGCGACGGGAAGTAAGCCGTGCATCAAATGAAATGGATTTGAATTTGACATTTTTCGCTTCAAGGATTATGGACTCATCACGGTCCAATTCTGGATAGCCCATAGTAGCACGTTCTCAACTATATTGTGCTGGCAATAAAAATAAGTATTTGTTGAGTATCCGGGTCGTTATGCGGCAGAAAATTCAGAGATATTCCTGGTCATTCATGTAAGGCCGGAGTATTCCGGGGATTTTTACCCTCCCGTCGCTCTCCTGGAAATTCTCAAGGACAGCACGCATCACCCGCGATGTAGCAATGGCAGTCGAATTCAGGGTATGCAGGTGCTGTTTTGATTCAAAGTCATGTTTATCCCTCACCCTGATATTGAGCCGTACTGCCTGGTATGAGGTGCAGTTGGAGCAGGATACGACTTCCCTGTAAGAGTTCTCCCGGGGCATCCACGCCTCGATATCATATTTTTTCGCCGCCACGGTTCCGATGTCGCCGGTACAGATATTTACGACCCGGTACGGGATCTCCAGTTTTCTGAAGATCTCTTCTGCATTTGCCAGCAGCTCTTCGTGGATCTGCCATGAGTCTTCAGGCCGGCAGAATACGAATTGTTCGACCTTGGTGAACTGGTGGACCCGGAACAGTCCCTTGGTATCAAGTCCGTGCGCACCGATCTCGCGCCGGAAACAGGGTGAGAGACCCACAAGACGGAGGGGGAGGTCCTTTGTCTCAAAGATCTCGTCCCTGTACATGGCGCCAATCGGGTGCTCGCTTGTTGCGATAAGGTAAGCATCGTCGCCATCGATCTTGTACATGACTTTTTCAAAATCGGAAAGATCGGTAACGCCTTCATACGAAGAACGGTTGATCATATACGGGGGGATGACCGGTATATACCCTTTCTGTGCCAGCAGGTCGATGGCATAACGCTGGAGCGCCAGGTCCAGCAGGACAAGACTCCCTTTCAGGAAATAGAATCCTGCTCCGGATATCTTTGTCGCCCGTTCAAAATCAGCCCATCCCCGCTCATATGCCAGCTGACCATGGTTCTTCAGCTCAAAATCAAAGGTCCTCACCCGGCCCTCGCGCCGGATTTCAACGTTTTCGGTATCGTCTTTTCCCACCGGAACGCTCTCGTGAAGGATATTGGGCAACCGCATCAGGTAAGCGCGTATTGCGTCCGCGATTCTCTCCTGTTCGGCCTCATTATCCCGGATCTTCCCGGGAAGGGCTGCGGCTTCGGCCATGAGGGCAGTTGCATCCTGTCCGGCTTTTCGTGCCGCATTGATCTCCCTGGCAATCGTGTTACGGCGCTGGCGCAGCGTATCTGTCTCGATTTTAAGTCTGCGTGCGTCGACATCCTGAGCCAGCAGGTCATCTACCCAACCGAGCTTTTCTATATCTCCGCGTTTTCTGAGATCTGCCCTGACACTATCCGGGCTGGATCGTACGAACCTGATGTCGAGCATGGCCTATCCCTTCACATCTGTCTTTTTCTCAGGTACTATTGAACGAATATACATCAATATGTATCGCCTTTTGCATGCCGGGAGTCCCGGTTATATCAGGAGATCCTTAATTATAACAATACAGGATCTGGAGAGATCCTCAGAATATTTACTCAACGCTGGGGGCCGCGTCATGTAACGCCTCCGCCGCCCCCGCCGCTGTGGCCCCCCTTTGAGCGATAATTCCAGAGAAGGTAATGCAGCACTATCGCAAAGCGCAGTGGCGAACGGTGGGACAGGCACTGCCCCCTCCGTAAATTGGTGCTTTACAATTTTGTTGAGAACTTAGGGTTTCTCTTGAAAATTGCACAATTCCGGTATTTTCAGGAAGTGCCAGTTCCGGTAATGCGATGACCTGCGCCGCCCCCAAAGGGACGCCTCCGCGGCGGATCAGTGTCTATGCATATTTGTAAACATCGCACTGCCCCGCCGTGCCTCGGAGAGGCCCTGAGGCGGGGAGCCCTCATAAAATTACTTGGATTAATGATTTTCATGGTTCGGGTGTGAACTCCCGTTCATGCCCGTTTCTCCAAAGCCAGACTACCGTATTACCCCATGCACACCAGAAGATGAAAAACTGGTCTTTCAGGTTGGAGTGTGCATTCCGGGGGTTGTGATGAGGGAGCATAAGCAGCTTACCAGTGCTGGATTCCGGCATCTCAGAATCCTGGTATATCTCACGAGGGAGCAGGATTACGTAATCCCATGCAATGTGAAGGCTTATGGTCCAATCGATAACGGACTATCCCCTTTAGAAACAACCCAATCATTAAGTCCTTGGAAAGAAACTGGGATGTAACATGCAACAAAACCTGGTGCTGCTGTTTGTCTACGCTATTGACCGGGGCAGCCTGTCCGCGGTGACGGATTACCACCGCAGCGCAGGGCCTTTGAAAACGCCAAGGTGTGCCCTGTATTCCCTGATTATCACCCCAGTCGGGATGAAAAAGGGATGGAAACGGGTCCTCGCCGATTTTGTCATTCCCTCCCGGTTCCTGCACCTCGACGAATTTCAGCAGGAGTTCAGTCTGCAGGATCCTGTGGCTCCCGCGATATTCATCCAGAATGGCAAATCCGTTCAACAGCTGGTTACTGCTGATGAGATTAACGCCATAAATTCGATAGAGCAGCTGGCTGAGCTTGTAAAGAAGCGACTCATGCAGTATTTCCGGTGATCCGGTCCTGTGGCGGGCTTGGGGTAGCGACAAAGGCCACCCGTTTCTATCCCGGCTACCGTGAACCGGTAAGATTTTTCGAGAATTTTTCGGCTTATTGAAATCCTCAAAATATTTTTCTTAACGCTCTTTGGGAACTACGGCATGTAATGCCTCCACCTCCACCGCTGTGGCGTCTCCCTTGGAGCGATACCTCCGGAGAAGGTAATTCGACACCATCGCAAAGCAAAGAGCGGTTCGGGGGGACAGGCATTGTCCCCTCCGTAAACAGATGCTTTTCAATTTGTTGAAAACTAAGGGTTTCCCATGAAATTAAATTAAACAGATGTGAATAATGGAATGTCGATTCCTCATAATTATTTGCGATGAACCCCGCCGCCCCCGACGGGGCGCCCCCGCGGCGGATCAGTGCATGTAAGCATATTTGTAAACACCGCACTGCCCGCCGTGCCTCGGAGAGGCCCTGAGACGGGGAGCCCTCATAAAATTACATTGTTTAATGATTTTCATGGTTCGGGTGCGAACTCCGGTTCATGCCCGTTTCTACAAAGCCAATTTTCCATAGCGTTCCGTCTTTTGGGCGCTTCGTCAATGGAAGAAATGTTGCCCATCAGACATCCAATAGTACCGGTTTATCCGTATGGCATCATTCTCCCTGAGTCCGGTTGTGGATTCTTAGTTCATCCTTGTTACTCAGTATATCCGGTGAAAATCCGGTATCAAAAACGGGACAACACCTGAAGGATGCATCTTTGCAGAAAAATTCACGGGCAGAGTAACGATGAATAAACGAATGTCGACCGGCATGTTCCGGTAACACACCATGTCCTGCCGGAAGTTTCCCATAAACTACAGAAAATAGCGTTTTTCCTGGTTCCGGTGTGAGGAAACTGCATATGTACCAGGAAAACGAACAACTGATTACGAATAGTGAGAAGCGCAAATCCCGGATCATTGCGGGTCCGGAAGACTGGGAAGAGGACTATTGCCGCAGGGGAATACTCTGGAGCGGGGCAACCCGCGATTTACCGGAGTTGCCTTACGGTTCCCGTGTCCTCGAACTCGGGTGCGGAAACGGGAAAACGGTCCAGGCGATGGTCCGGCGGGGATGGGAGGTAACCGCGATAGATTTCTCTTCAAGGGCGGCAGCACTCTGCAGGCAGGCATTCCCGGATCCTTTGCAGGGCAATGCCGTGGTTGCTGACGCCCGCTGGTCCCCGTTCAGGGATGCCGCATTTGATGCGATCTTTGCATCTCATGTAATCGGCCACTTACCCGCACCTGATCGGGACCGGGTCGCAAACGAAGTGGTCCGGCTCCTGAGAACCGGTGGAATGTTGTTCTTCTGCGAATTCTCACCGGATGACTTCAGGTTCGGAACGGGGCTTGAAACAGAAGAGGCAACCTTCCGGCGGGGCACCGGCATTCTCACGCATTATTTCTCTGAACAGGAAGTCGCCGATCTTTTTTCCGGGCTGACCCTCGTTTCCGTTACCCTGCGCCAGTGGCCGATGCGGGTCCGTGGATGCACCCTGGTGCGATCTGAGGTGCAGGGGGTTTTTACCAGAGGATAACCGGCTCACAAGGTCAGCAGAAATATCCGGGCTCAGCAAATTGATACCGTATCTTCAGGATACCAGTAAATTCACTCCTGATGTTCTTCATTTGCCGATAATCTTCAGCATATATTTACGTAGGGTTCTCCTGGCAGGCTCAATAAAAACTGGTTCTGATAGTAATCTCAAACCCTGGAATGTCCGGTCCAGCACCATAATATAAGGACGGGAAGCATATTTTTTACATTCATGATCGATTCTCTCATCACGATATTTCTCAATCTTGACCAGAACCTGACCGCTGTTGTCAGCCAGTACGGGGTATGGACCTATTTCATTATCTTTTTCATT
>Ga0105098_10000507_pt1 | contig 13510 bp, 7 predicted proteins | sample PPLLak21cMay2015_FD_79137 | JGI IMG/M metagenome (GOLD analysis project Ga0105098, IMG submission 79137) | Freshwater sediment microbial communities from Prairie Pothole Lake near Jamestown, North Dakota, USA - PPLs Lake P7 Core (1) Depth... | ecosystem: Environmental > Aquatic > Freshwater >... | reverse complement strand
GTATATTTTCTTTTGAAATGGCTTGGTAGCTCTGTCGCGGATCATCGCAAAATCGGGCAGCAATCCTGTGTACCAGAAGACCAGTGAAACTGACAAATAGGTAGAGATCGCAAATACGTCCCACAGCAAGGGGGAGTTAAAATTTGTCCAGAGTGTACCGAACTGGTTTGGAATTGGCATTACCCAATAACCGTTCCAGATTCTACCCATGTGTATCAAGGGAAATAATCCGGCCTGTACCACGGCAAAGATGGTCATTGCTTCGGCAGATCGGTTGATTCCCATTCTCCATTTCTGGCGAAAGAGCAACAAAACAGCAGAAATCAGGGTTCCGGCATGACCGATACCCACCCACCAGACGAAGTTTGTGATATCCCAGGCCCAGTTGATCTTGTTGTTTAAACCCCAGACCCCAATTCCGGTACCGATGGTATAAATAATTGCTCCCACGCCCCATAAGAAACATATGAGTGCCAAAGTAAATACGCCCCACCACCATTTGTTTGCTTTTCCTTCAACAGGCGCAGCAATGTCATTGGATATATCGTGGTAAGTCTTATCCCCTAAAATTAAAGGTTCTCTGATCGGTGCTTCGTAATGAGCCATAATCTTAACTAAAATTTATAATTGATATTTTTAAATACAAGGACCGCTATTTTAGGCTTCTTGTTTGTTCTTTACTTTTAACTGATAAAAGACATTCGGTTTGGTTCCCACAAAATCCAACAGTTTAAAACTTCTGTCGTCTTCCGCTTTCTTTGCCACCTGACTCTCTTTGTTGTTGATGTCCCCAAAAACGATGGCTCCGGTTGGACATGCATTGGCACAGGCCGTTTGAAATTCACCGTCAGCCACTGCCCTGCCCTCTTTTTTAGCAGCCAGAATGGTAGCCTGGGTCATTTGTATACACATAGAGCATTTTTCCATAACACCACGTGAACGAACCGTTACATCCGGATTCAATACCATTTTACCGATACCGTTGTTCATGTTGTAATCGAACTGGTCGTTGTCAAAGTACTTGAACCAGTTGAACCTCCTTACTTTATACGGACAGTTATTCGCGCAATAACGGGTACCCACGCAACGGTTGTAAGCCATTTGATTCTGGCCCTGTTGTCCGTGTGAAGTAGCCGCAACCGGACAAACCGTTTCACAGGGTGCATGGTTACAGTGCTGGCACATAACCGGCTGGAAGGATACTTCAGGCGCATCGGAAGGATGGGTCATGGCATTAAAGAAATCGCCCGATCCAAAGGAACCGTCTTCTTTTCCTTTTTTGATGGTCATGTCACTTGAATAATAGCGGTCAATACGCATCCAGTGCATATCACGGCTCACCCTGATCTCATGTTTGCCTACCACCGGCACATTATTTTCTGTATGACAGGCGATAACGCAGGCTGCACAACCGGTACAGGTTGAGAGATCGATAGACATATTGAATTTTGTACCAATGCTATCATCAAAAGGCTCCCACAGGTCAACTTTGTCTTGTGTTACCGGCTTGTGATCCAATGAAAAAACAGGGGCGCTGTTCCATTCTTTTTTTGGTTTGGTTGTGAAATCAGCCAAAGTAGTTTCTTTGGTTATATCCACTTCCCTGCCCATGATGGTGTGCTGAAGCTGAACACAGGCAAATTCATGCTCACCTGTAGTTTTTTCTATTTTTATATTTTTGAATAAACCGCCGCTTAACGGATAGGCATTCAGCCCAACGCTCATTTCTTTTTGTAAGTGTCCGGCGCCATAACCCAGGGCTATTGCCACTGAACCGGGTGCCTGACCGGGCTGAATATAGGCAGGTACATTGCTGAGGGTAAATCCTTCGGCAACAATATTTACCAGATCTCCGTTGAGGGCTCCGTTGTCCTGGGTTCTGTTGGTCAGACCAAATTTCTCTGCATCTATCCTTGAGATGAGCAGGTAGTTGTCCCATGAGGTTCTTGTGATCGGATCGGGTAACTCCTGCAGCCAGGGGTTATTGGCCTGCTGGCCGTCACCGATTCCCGCCTTTGTGTAAACGGTCAGTTCGAGATCTCCGGGTTTATACTGTCCAAGTCCTGCTCCAATCGCATTGAAATCAAGCTCTTTGGGTGTTGCAGGGATCAATTCTTCTGTTATTGAAAAATGGCCGCTCTGTAAAACTTTGTTAAATGATCCACCTTTTAAAATAGAGGCAGCCCAGTTCTTTTTGATAAAACTGTAGTAATTATCTTCACTTCCCATCCATTTCAGGAGCGAATCCTGAAACTGACGTGTGTCAAACAAGGGATGTATGGTAGGTTGAATCAGACTATACTGGCCTCGTTCTATCAGGGCATCTCCCCAGGATTCTAAAAAATGAGGTGTAGCCAGTACATATTGTGATGCGGCAGTAGTCTCATGCTCTCTCATGGAAAATGCAACAGTCAATTTTACCTTTTTCAGGCCTTCCGCAAAGCTCTTTGCATTTGGCAGGGTGTACAGTGGGTTGGTTTCCACCATCATCAAGGCACCTACAGTACCCTGGTTCATTTCCTGTATCAGTTGACTAACCTTTTTATCATCTCCCAGACGCACAAAACGGACATTATTTACATCCAGTGCCTCGCTTTGAAGGGCATTGTTAATTGCCAGGGCGAGCAACTGGGCATTTTTATCGTTGATGCCGGTTACAACAACCGCTTTGGAACCAGCCTCTTTGACCTTCTTTGCAATCTGCCCTATGGCTGAATTCAATGGAGACATCTCTGTGGTGGTTACCCCGGTAACAACGGCCTGGTATAATTTTGAAAGTGCTGTAATTTGCTCAGATGGCTTTACGATCACTCTTTTATCTGCATTCCCTCCGGTAAGTGTCATATTGGATTCTACCTGAACATGATAAGACATTTTGCCGTTCTTTGGCACCCTGCCCTTTGCGTAGCCGGCGGAAAATCCACCACCCTGCCAGTCGCCCAGAAAGTCGGCTCCGATCGAAACGATGAGCTCAGCCTTTGAAAGGTCGTAGTTCGGCAAGGCTCTGGTACCGTACATTTCCTCCATGGCATCTAAAATTCCATTTTCAGAAACTGCATCATACATAACGTGTTCTGCTGTCGGGTAAGCTGCCTTAAAATTATTGATCAATAAAGCTGTGGACGGACTTACCATGGTACCTGTCAAAAAAACAATTTTTTCATTATTTGTTTTCAGGGTATTCAGCATGGCTGATATCTCAGAATCGACTTTAGTCCAGGTACTTGCAAGGCCCTTTGATTTGGGTCCTTTTAACCTGTTGTTGTCGTATAAGGAAAGAACCGAGGCCTGAACCCTGGCATTTGTTTCCCGGTTTTTTGCATCTTTGTTAGGATCTATTTTTATCGGACGACCTTCCCGCACTTTAACAAGGATATTTGCAAAATCAAAGCCATCAGCCATGGTAGTTGCAAAATAATCAGCAACTCCCGGAATAATATTGTCAGGTTTTACAACGTAAGGGATCGATTTGGTAACAGGACCCTCACAAGCAGCCAGGGAAGCAACAGCAGTGGAAAAGCCTACATATTTAAGAAAATCTCTTCTACTGGTGGAAGAAGAACTCAAAGTACTTTTATCTCCTAAAAACTGATCTGTCGGAATTTCTTCAGCAAACTCATTTTGTTTTAGCTTTTCAACAATAGAGCTGCTTTCGTTCAGCTCTTCAACACTTTGCCAGTATTTCTTGTTTGATGCCATATTTAATTCTTATCGTTATTTGTATTATGCTTTATTTGATCTTTATCCCGGAGGTGCATCAGTAATGACATTTTCCGCATTCCTTGCCTCCCAAATCCGCTACTGTTACACTGGCAACATTGTACTTTTTAGCCAGTTCTTCGTGAATTTTCTTGTAATAATCATTGTTCTTTATGTCCACATTGGTGGTCTTATGACAATCGATACACCATCCCATGGTGAGTGGTGAGAACTGGTACATCTCTTCCATGGTCTCAACCGGACCGTGACAGGTCTGACAGGCAATTCCGCCTACTGTAACGTGTTGTGAGTGGTTAAAATATACAAAATCAGGCAGGTTGTGAACTTTAGTCCACACTATGGGCTTCTCCTCATAATTTTCCTTATAGGCCAATTTTTCTGCATCCCAGCCGTTTGACTCATAGATCTTTTGAATTTCTGCGTCATAAAAAGCTTTTTCAGATTCGGAGGATACCTTGCCCTTGTACTCTGCAATGCTTTTGTGGCAGTTCATACACACATTCACTGATGGTATTCCGGAATGTTTGCTGTGTTTTGCGGAAGAGTGACAATACTGACAATCGATCTTATTGTCTCCGGCGTGTATCTTATGAGAAAACGCGATAGGCTGGATGGGTTTGTAACCCTGGTCAACACCTACTGTAAATAAACTGCCGAACAGCAGATAGGCAAAAACCAGGAGAACGAAAATAGTGGATACGATTTTCAAAAATCCGTTATTGCTGCTCACAAAAACCCAGACAACAAATGCCAGAAAGACAAACGAGACCAGATAGGTTATCCATTTGCCTGAGGACCTGGGTGTAGCCAAAACGGTTGTTGCTTCTGCGGCATCTGCCGGTTTTGCATCTCCCGCCGTAGTATATGCAATTATTGCATCGAGATCAGCATCTGTCAATTGAGGGTACGCGGTCATAGGCATACCGTTGTACTCATTAAATATAGCGATTGCATCCTTATCACCGCTGGCCCTTAAAGCTGCGTTATCTTTGATCCACAACTTCAACCACTCTACTGAGCGTCTGTCGGCTACACCGCCCAATGCGGGTCCGATCAATTTTTTATCCAGTTTATGGCAGGCCGCACAATTGGCCTGAAATAATTTTTTACCGAGTGCCACTTTGGGATCTGCAGCAACGGCTGCTACTGTAGCTTCGGAAGCAGCAGGTTTATCGTCGGTATATGCAACGATGTCAATGATATCCTGATCTGTCAGTTGCGGATAAGCGGTCATAGCCATACCGTTGTATTCGTTAAAAATGGCGATGGCATCCTTATCTCCGCTGGCCCTAAGAGCAGCATTATCCTTGATCCAGGCTTTCAGCCATTCCGGGCTTCGCCTTTCGCTTACCCCTTTTAATGGGGGTCCAATTAATTTTTTATCCAGTTTATGACAGGCCGCGCAATTCGCATTAAAGAGCTTTTTACCATTTTCAGGATTCGCTTCTTGAGCAGATAAACCAAGGGAAACTAAAAATATAAAGGAAAAACCTATATAAAATCTTTTGAATATGCTCCTTTGCATTACAACTTTTATTTAAGTTATTTAACTATTGTCGGATAATGGCTTTGTAAAACTGTGAAAATTTTCAAAACTAAGATAATTTTATCATAATTTCACAGAATTAATTATGCATCTGCAAAAATACATTTTCTGTTTAACAGGCAAAGTTAAATTTGTAGATGGCAATAATTTATACTAATTCTAAATAATAATTTTTTTAATTAATCTTAAAACAATATTTTAGCTTTGCAAGAAAATTTCATCATGCGTAAAAAGGTCCTGTTTTTTGTCTTTCTGAGTCTTTTTTATTTTTCGGTACATGCCCAAACTTCAGGCGAACTGACAATTCAGGCGAATGCGTCGATCGATAAAGTTGTGGCACAAAAGATAGCCTACAACAAATCTCTGAAAACAATCAAGGGATATAAGATACAATTGTATTACGGCAGTGAACAGGGCGCTTATGGAATAAAAGACAAATTCAATAAATTGTATCCTGATATTCCTGCAAAACTGACCTTCAATACGCCGGACTGGAAAATTCAGGCCGGAAATTATTACACAAAATTACAGGCAGATCACGATATTGTTCAGTTTAAAATTGATTTTCCCGGCGCCATAGTGATTGCAACTGATATCGACATTGCCGAAAATTAAACGCTCCACCGGGCTGGCTCTGACCGGGTTTTTACTTTTTATACGTATCCTATGAATGAAAATCTCGATGCAACAAACAGACAATTCTCCGGGGAGGACCTGGACATTGAGAAAAAACTCAGGCCGATCACTTTTGATGATTTTACAGGACAGGAACATGCCATAGAAAATTTGAGGGTCTTTGTCAGGGCAGCGAATTTAAGAGGCGAAGCACTTGATCATACCTTATTTCATGGCCCTCCCGGGCTGGGTAAAACAACCCTGGCCCATGTTTTGGCCAATGAACTTCATACCAATATCAGGATCACTTCGGGCCCTGTGTTGGATAAACCCGGGGATCTGGCGGGGTTGCTGACCAACCTGAAGGAAAGGGACGTATTGTTTATTGATGAAATACACCGGCTCAGTCCCATCGTTGAAGAATACCTTTATTCGGCCATGGAAGATTATAAGATCGATATCATGATCGAATCCGGACCCAATGCCAGAACCATACAAATCAATCTGGAACCCTTTACGCTGATTGGTGCCACCACCCGATCCGGATTACTGACGGCACCCATGAGGGCCCGGTTTGGTATTATCAGCCGGTTGCAGTATTACAGCACAGAAATACTGACAAACATCGTTCAGCGCAGCGCACTCATTTTGAATGTTCCCATTACCATGGAAGCGGCCATAGAAATTGCAGGCCGGAGCAGGGGTACTCCAAGAATTGCCAATGCCCTGCTCAGAAGGGTCAGGGATTTTGCACAGATTAAAAGCGATGGCAGGATTGAGATCAAAATCGCACGTTTTGCTTTAAATGCACTTCATGTGGATATCCATGGCCTGGATGAAATGGACAATAAGATCCTGCTGACCATTATAGATAAGTTTAAGGGAGGGCCTGTTGGAATCAGTACCCTGGCAACCGCCGTAGGTGAAAATGCAGAAACCATAGAGGAGGTTTATGAACCATTTTTAATACAGGAAGGTTTTATCATGAGAACGCCACGGGGGCGCGAAGTCACGGAACTGGCTTATAAACACCTCGGAAAAACAGGTAATTACAAGCAGGGTGGTCTGTTTTAGTTCGCCCGAACTTTAAAGCATTGTTTTGCAGTACCATTCCAACAAACAGCAGCTCACCGAGCAAATAAAGAACGAAGCCCAACGTCTCGGTTTTCACGCTTGCGGCATTGCCCGTTCTCACTACCTGGAACAAGAGGCTGCACATCTTGAAGCATGGCTGAAAAACGGGTATCAGGGGAAGATGCATTATATGGAAAACCATTTTGATGTAAGGCTCAATCCGGACAAACTTGTTGAAGGCGCAAAAACAGTGATCTCTTTGCTTTACAATTACTTTCCCGCTGAACTTCAGGTGGGTGATACCTATAAAATTTCCAAATACGCCTATGGGGAAGATTACCACCAGGTGGTTAAAAGAAAGCTGACGCAGCTTGTTCAATATATTAAGGACTTCTCCGGAAATATCAATATAAGAAGTTTTGTTGATTCGGCACCTGTGATGGAGCGGGTTTGGGCAGAAAAGGCCGGATTGGGCTGGATCGGCAAGCATGCCTTGCTCATCAATAAGCAGCAGGGCTCCTATTTCTTTCTGGCCGAGATCATACTTGACATTGAACTTTCCTATGATAATTCTTTAAAAACAGATCATTGCGGAACCTGTACGAAATGTATTGATGCCTGTCCGACCGAGGCAATCCTGCCGGGGAAAACGATAGATGCCTCCAAGTGTATTTCCTATTTTACGATCGAGCTACGGGAAGAGATCCCTGCATTCGTGAAGGGAAAATTTGAGGACTGGATCTTTGGCTGCGATATCTGTCAGGATGTTTGTCCGTGGAACAGATTTTCCATTCCGCATCAGGAACCGGCCTTTACGCCTTCCGGCGATCTGCTCTCGCTGAAAAAGGAGGACTGGGATCAACTGACTGAGGTTACTTTCAATAATATTTTTTCCAAATCAGCGGTAAAACGAACCAAATTTTTGGGGCTCAAGCGTAACATAAGTTTCTTACAAAAACCCGAAAATTCTTCGGAAACCCATAACTAGATTGCATACATTTGTTGTATAAAATGTAATCCTTATGTGTTCAAAGATTAATAAAAAAGACGCTTTATTGTACCATGAGTTTCCGCAACCCGGTAAAATCGCCATAATTCCAACCAAAAAGCACGCGAGTCAGCGCGATCTTTCTCTGGCCTATTCACCTGGAGTTGCCTACCCGTGTTTAGAGATTGCCGAGAATCAGGATAAAGTTTACAAATACACTTCAAAAAGCAATCTTGTAGCTGTAATTTCCAATGGAACAGCCGTACTGGGATTAGGTGATATCGGACCCCTTGCATCAAAACCTGTAATGGAAGGAAAAGGCCTGCTTTTTAAAATATTCGCCGATATTGACGTCTTTGATATTGAAGTTGACACCAAAAACATAGAAGAATTTATACAGACAGTAAAAAATATTGCCCCGACTTTCGGGGGAATTAACCTGGAAGACATCAAAGCTCCGGAAGCATTTGAAATTGAACGCCGTCTTGTTGAAGAATTGGATATTCCTGTTATGCATGATGACCAGCACGGAACAGCCATTATTTCTGCAGCTGCCTTAAAAAATGCGCTGGAAATAACAGGAAAAAAGGCAAAAGACGTGAAGGTCGTGATCAATGGGGCCGGTGCTGCAGCCATTTCTTGCACAAAACTCTACAAAAAGCTGGGTGTGAAACCCGAAAATATAGTTATGTGTGACAGCAAAGGTGTAATAACCACGAGCAGAAAAGATCTGACCAAGGAAAAAATAGAATTTGCAACCAGCCGAAAGCTAAGCACATTGGAGGAAGCCATGGTAGGCTCCGACGTGTTTATCGGTTTGTCCAAAGGCGATGTGGTGAGTACGGAAATGGTTCAATCCATGGCAAAGGATCCGATCGTATTTGCAATGGCCAATCCGGATCCGGAAATATCCTATAACCTGGCGATCAAGAGCAGAAAGGATATCATCATGGCAACAGGCCGTTCCGATCATCCCAATCAGGTGAACAATGTACTCGGGTTTCCTTTTATTTTCAGAGGGGCACTCGATGTAAGGGCATCAAAGATCAATGAAGAGATGAAGATGGCAGCTGTTCATGCACTGGCAGATCTGGCAAAAGAACCCGTTCCTGAACAGGTAAATATAGCCTACAAAGAAAAAAAGCTGCATTTTGGCAAAGATTATATCATCCCCAAGCCCTTTGATCACAGGCTGATCACACAAATCCCGCCCGCTGTTGCGAGAGCAGCCATGGAAAGCGGAGTTGCCAGACAGCCGATCACGGATTGGGATAAATATATTGAATCCCTTGAAGACAGACTGGGTACAGGAAACAAACTCATGCGCATGATCACGAGTCGTGCAAAAGCGAAACCCAAAAAAGTACTTTTTGCAGAGGCAGATGAACTCGATGTGCTAAAAGCAGCTCAAATTGTATATGAAGAAGGGATAGCAGAGGTGGTTCTTCTGGGTGATAAAAAAACGATCCACGCCCTGATGAAGGAGTTGAGTTTTGATGAAGACATTGAGATCATCGACCCCAAATCAAAAGATGAAGAACACAGGAGAAATGTTTTTGCAGACCAATACTGGAAACAGCGGCAGAGAAAGGGTCTGACCTTGCTCGCTGCACAAAAACAAATGCGGGAACGAAACTATTTTGCCGCCATGATGGTAAACAACAACATGGCCGATGTGCTGGTAACCGGTTATACCAGTACTTACCCAACCGTAGCAAAACCGATGATCGAACTGATCGGAAAACAGGATGATGTTCAAAGGGTATCTGCAACGAACATCATGCTTACTGAACGTGGGCCGCTCTTTTTATCAGATACTGCCATGCTCATCAATCCCACCGCAGAAGAACTTGTAGAAATTGCACACCTCACTTATAAAATGATGAAATTATTCGGTGTGGAACCCAATATAGCCATGTTGTCCTATTCGAATTTTTCCGCCTCCAAAATTGATTCGGTTAAAAAAGTTCAGCAGGCTGTAAAAATCCTGCACGAAAGATACCCGCACATCAGCATCGACGGTGGACTTCAGGCTGATTTTGCCTTAAATGAAGTGTTGAGGTCTTCCAAATTCCCCTTCACCAAAATTGAAGGAAAAAAGGTAAACGGTCTTATTTTTCCAAACCTGGAATCGGCGAATATCAGTTATAAGCTCATCAAGGAACTCAATAAAACAGAATCTGTCGGACCGATCATCATGGGCCTTAAAAAACCTGTCCACCTGATCCAGTTACGCGCCTCTGTTGATGAGATTGTGAATATAGTGAGCGTCGCCGTTGTGGATGCCCAGGAAAAAGAAAAACTGGCCAAATCAAAAGCAAATAAAAAGTAATACATAATACCGTATTCTTATGCATGCTGTGAATACCTGAGGTTCTTGCGTATTCATATTAATTATGCATACATTTGGCAAGTTTTAAAAGAAATAAATGATCACCCACCTCAACGGCAAGCTGACAGAAAAAAACCCAACCAATGTTGTTATTGAATGTAACGGCATTGGTTATTTTGTTTATATCTCACTGCAGACTTATTCTCAGATTCCCGACCGGGAAAACATACTGCTGCAGACACACCTGGTGATACGGGAAGATGCACATATTCTTTACGGTTTTTACAGCAAACTGGAAAGAGAGCTGTTCAAATTATTGATATCGGTATCCGGTGTTGGCCCAAGTATAGCCATCACCATGCTTTCTTCGATGACAACTGAACAAATACAGCACGCCATTGCCTCACAGGATGTAGCCCTGATTAAATCCGTGAAGGGAATAGGAGAAAAAACAGCACAAAGAGTAATCGTAGATCTGAGGGATAAAATTCAAAAAACTTTCAACATTTCCAATGACTTATTAACAACTGACAATACAATTAAGAACGAGACGTTAATTGCTTTAGAGGTATTGGGCTTTTCACGAAAAATTTCAGAAAAAACGGTTTTGACCCTTCTGAAAGAAAACCCTGATATTTCCTTGGAAGAGTTAATAAAACAGGCACTTAAAAAATTGTAAAATTGCTTACCCTCAAACAATTTACATATCGGAGTCTTATTGTCTTATCCTTATTTTTGTTTCCCTTTACCTTACTCGGCCAAAATTCTCAGGAGAACGAAGAAGATTCCGGTCAAACAGTTAAAGCCGGGGATACAGTTCCTGCCTTGCAATACAATTTCAAAAATGAGCAAAAAGGGCGGTTCTATTTGACAGACCCCACAAAATTTGAAGTCATTTATGACCCTGAGAGCGGGAAATACATCTTTTATCAAAAAATCGGAGATTACCTGATAAAACATCCTTCCTACATGACCCGCGAAGAGTATGAGTCGTACCGCCTGAACCGGGACATGCTGGAATATTCAAAAACCAAGATCAGTGCCATAGAGGGAAAAAACACGGAGACTGCCGCCGAACAAAGGGATCTGCTGCCCATTTATTATGTGAATTCAAAATTCTTTGAAAATGTTTTCGGAGGAAATGAAATCGACATAAACCCACAGGGTTCCGTATTGTTAAGAATGGGCTTAATTTATCAATATGTCGAAAATCCACAGCTATCTGAAAATAACCGTGAGAGTTTAACTTTTGATTTTGATCAGGAAATCAATGCGAGTTTAAACGCCCAAATTGGGAACAGGTTGCGGGTAAATGCCAATTTTGACACCCAATCCACCTTTAATTTTCAAAACCTGATCAAGATCGAATACACCCCAACAGAAGATGATATCATCCGCAAAATTGAGGTGGGTAATGTGAGCATGCCATCAAGAAATTCGCTGGTTACAGGAGTCCAAAACCTTTTTGGGGCAAAAACCGAATTGCAGTTTGGCAAAACCACAGTTACAGGTATATTCTCACAACAACGCTCACAATCAAAGATGGTTTCAGCCCAGGGAGGTTCGCTGATCAATGAATTTGAGTTCAAAGCGAGCAACTACGACATGAACAGGCACTATTTCCTGGCGCATTTTTTCAGGAATACCTATGAAAATGCCCTGGTGAATTTTCCCCTGATCAATTCTTCAAATAACATTACGCGATTGGAATTATGGGTAACCAACAGGAATGCAACCACACAGAATACAAGGAATATTGTTGCCCTGGCCGATTTGGGTGAGAACAATTCAGCTTACATTGGATCCCCGGCTGTTATTCCAAATCCCGGCGCAAAAGATCCATCTAATGAGGCAAACAATATCAACAATCTCTTAACCCTGAATTCGCCGATAAGACAGATCCAGAATGTGAGTGCGGCCTTAGCTCCTTATGGGCTCCAACAGGGAAGGGATTATACCATACTTGAGAACGCAAGAAAATTGGTTCAGGGTGTGGATTTTACATTTAATGCCCAGCTGGGTTTTATTACCCTGAACCGCAGGCTGGTCGACAGTGATGTTCTGGCAGTGGCTTATGAATATACCGACGGACAAAATGTATATCAGGTTGGTGAACTGTCGGGTGACGGTATTGTTGCACCCGATAACCTGGTCGTCAAATTATTACAGGCAGAGATCATCACCACCGGCATTCCACTTTGGGATCTGATGATGAAAAATGTTTACGAAATTCCGGGAGCATTTCAGTTGCAGGAACCGAATTTCAGGCTTGAAGTGATGTACAATGATGACGCAACCGGTGTACCGGTGAATATTTTACAAAATGCCAAAACGCCTTCTGTCCAGAACAAAACCTTACTGAACGTCTTAAGACTTGACCGATTGGACCAGAATGATAATGTGCTGGATAAAGGAGATGGTTTTTTTGATTATATAGAAAACATCACCATGAATTCTCAGCAGGGATATATGATCTTTCCAACTGTTGAACCCTTTGGAAGTTATCTGGATAATATCCTTGATCCGGACGACGATATCTTTGTCTTCAATGAGCTGTATGACAGAACACAGATGGAAGCCCAGACTCAATTTCAGAACAAGGACAAATATTTGTTTAAGGGCTATTTCAAGTCAGACGGCAAAAACGGAATTCCTTTGGGAGCCTTTAACGTACCACGGGGTTCTGTACGGGTAACCAGTGGCGGCAGGGAATTGCTGGAGGGGGTAGACTATGTTGTTGATTACAATATTGGAAATGTACAGATCATCAATCCTGCCCTGCTCGATTCGAATGCGCCGATTGAGGTTTCTGTGGAGAACAACATGGGCTTTACGCAGCAGCAAACCAGGTATTGGGGACTGGATGTGCTGCATGTTTTTAATGAAAATCTGGCCGTGGGCGGATCTGTAATCAATATCAATGAAAGGCCGCTTACTCAAAAGGCGCAGTACAATTTTGAGCCTATCGATAACACAATTTTTGGAGTCAATCTAAACTATACGGCCAAGGTGCCGTTTCTGACAAGGCTGGCAAATAAATTGCCCAATATCGATACCGATGTTGAATCGGTGCTTTCGGCCAGGGCCGAAATCGCTTACTTGTTGCCGGGCTCTGCTGATGGCATTGACCTGAATGGAGAGGCCACTTCATATGTAGATGATTTTGAGGGTTCTCAAATACCCATCGATATCAAATCACCCAAGCAATGGTTTTTGGGAAGTACCCCCCAGGGTC
>Ga0105098_10000506_pt1 | contig 13517 bp, 22 predicted proteins | sample PPLLak21cMay2015_FD_79137 | JGI IMG/M metagenome (GOLD analysis project Ga0105098, IMG submission 79137) | Freshwater sediment microbial communities from Prairie Pothole Lake near Jamestown, North Dakota, USA - PPLs Lake P7 Core (1) Depth... | ecosystem: Environmental > Aquatic > Freshwater >... | reverse complement strand
GGCCACCATCGCCACCCTCCGCGCCGCGCTGGACGGGCTGGTGGAGGCGGCGCAACCGTTTGTCGCGTTTGGCAACGACGAGTCAGCGAGCGCCCTCCGCGCCGCCCTCGCCGCCGCGAAAGAGACGCCATGACTGACCCCCGCATCGGACCCTCGCCGGAACGCCTCCAATATCTCGATGCTCTCGCCACCATCGCCACCCTCCGCGACGACAACGAACTCCTAACCGTCGAGCGCGATTTGGCGCAGCAGGAGCGTGACACCCTCCGCGCCGCGCTGGATGAGGCGCTGGGTTTCCTCGACAAGATCAGTCCTGCGGACGGCGCAGGCTGGTATGTCGAACACGCCCGCCTAACCCTCGCCGCCGCAAAGGAGACGCCATGAAGAAGTGGTTGCGGCGTTTTCGAAGACCTCGATACACGGCTGATGACTGGCGGCGGCAGGACCACGGCTACCCGGACGGAACACGGATGCACTGGCCCGGCGATAACTGCCACGCCACGAAGGAGACGCATGGCTGAGCAGTTTCGCCTCCGGCTCTCGCTTATCGATGGTCCAGAGTTGCGCTGCCCACATTGCGGATGTTGGTACCCGATTGACACCGAGCACTGGGAGAAGAACGAGTGGCACCTGTGCCTCGCCTGCAAGCGGGAGAGGGCGAGGCTGTATGCAAAGCTCCGCCAGCGCGACGCTGAGTACCGAACCAAAAAGGCTGAGGCTTCTCGTCGCTACCGGAACTGGCTCAAGGAAACCTGTCCTCAGTACCTTTCGGCCTATGACCGGGACAGGAAGGCGCGCAACCGCGAAAAAGCGAGGCAGCATCGAGCCTCACTGAAGGAGCAGGCATGAACTATCAGCTTGGTGCGATTCCATCTCCGTACGACCCACGTGACTATCCGGTAGCGATGCGGCTTGCCGCAGAACCGGCTGCCCTTCCCACGGCTAACCGCTTGACCTCGTACGCGACCATGCCTGCGACCTACTCGCAGGCTGGACCCTCATGCGTCACCAACTCCAATTGCGGAATGGCCGAATGGCATGAGCGCTACGAGTTGGGAACCTCCCTGAGCCTGGATGCAGAGCGGTTCTATGCCCGGTGCAAAGAGCAGGACGGGTGGCCGGGGGACGGGACATTTCCTCGCGTTGCGCTCGATATCTGGCTCAAGGAGGGCATCTTCACCATGGCGGGCCGCGGCCCGTCGCACCAGAGAATCAGCGGTTACTACGCCGTTCCACCGACGGAATCCGACATCGCCCAGGTCATCTACCAGAAGACTGGCCCCGTTTCCATCGTCATCAACTGGCCAGCTGCCTGGGACGGCATGCCAACCAACGGCCTGGCCCCAAAGCTGCCAGCAAACCCGTCGTATCGCGGACTCCACCAGCTCTGGGTTTGGGGTCACGACTTCGCTCGCGCTGACCATGGGCTTCTGCTCCGAAACTCGTGGGGCAAGGAATGGGGCCTCAATGGGAGTTTCTGGCTCGGTAAGCAAGCGTGGACCTTGCCCATGATCGGGGAGTCGTGGTTCCCGGAGTCCCAACCATAGAAAAGCAAGTGGGGGCTTGCGCGATCTGCTACCCTCCCAGGTAAGGTTGGTGCCCCCGCAACCTTCCTGGTGTTGAACCACGTGGGGCAAAGGAGAACCCGGTGTCGTATACGGACGAGCTGCGGACACGTGTCAAAGCCCAGTTCACTGTGTGCCCGACCTGCGGCCATACAACGATGTCCAAGACGAAGGCGTCGGCCGAGATTGGCATCACGTTCGTTACCTTCCAGAATTTCCTGGAAGGGAAGTCAGTCAACAGCAAGACCATCGACGCTTTGGAGGTCTGGCTCGCCAAACGAAAGTAGACGACACCCTTGTGTGGGCGGACGCCCATGCTAGACTCGCAGGTAAAGACGAATAGGCCCGAACGTCGGGCTCGCACACGTCTGGCTTGGTGTTCCCCGTGAACGTCAGGTTTAGCTTCCCCCTCACGCTTTCTCACCGTCACGATGACCTCGTGGTGGGTCCGGAATCGCGTACCCATTCCCATGACCTTACCGTCGTCGTGTTCATCGGCGGCCTCGGTTTCGACCCTGCCAGCGGCACGGTCATCGACCCACGTTATGGTCCCGTCTCGCTTGGCGAGATGCAGCAGGGCCTGGTTTCCCTCTTTGATTCCTATGACGGGAAGGATCTGTCCGAGATGCTCGGGATCAGGCCAACTTTCCCCTCGTTGGTGCTTTCCATGAGGGAGCGGTTGCTGTTGCAGTGGCCCAACGTCGAGGTCAGCATCCGGTGCCCCGACGAGGGCTGGGAGGTCCAGGCGTGAACATCTTCACCTGCGAATGCGGCATCCGCACCCGTGAGCCATTCAAGGTCCACTCCCAGCTGATGTGTGCGATCTGTGCCGAGCGGGTTGCGCCAGGACTGGTCTTTTCCAAGGCTCGGCGCTGGTACGAGGCGGAGAAGCGCGAGCGGAAGCCGGTCGGCTTCGGTGAGGCGCACTCGATCAAGTACGGATGAATCTTGTCGTCGAGTACGTCCCCCGCTCGCGCATCCGCCCGAATCCCTGGAATCCGAACCGACAGGATGCGTTCATCTATGAAAAAGAACTCGCTTCCATCAGGATCTTCGGGTTCGTCGATCCAATTCTCACCCGAAACCTTGGGGGTGATTACGAAATCATCGACGGGGAGCACCGCTGGAAGGCGGCGGGGGAGCTTGGCATCGACCCCGTCCCCATCGTCAACCTCGGGGAAATTGGCGAAGCTGAAGCGCGCCAGCTCACGATCGTCCTCAACGAAACCCGAGGCCGTGCTGAGCCAGGACTTCTACGAGACCTACTTGAAGACCTTGCTAGCCGAAAACCCGTACAGGACCTCCTTGACGTCCTCCCTTACACCCGCGAGCAGTTCGACGCCCTCGTCAAGCCCTTCAATTGGGACAGCGTCGAGCAGCCCAAGCGTGTCGACCCTGAGCACGAGCAGTGGGTCTTACGTAGCTACAAGCTCCCGAGGTCTGTCGCCACTCTCCTCGACGAGGCTATCTCTCGGGTCCAGCACGATGACCGCGCCCTACCTGACTGGCGGGCCCTGGAGTACATCGTGGCCGACTTCCTCGCCGAGTAGGTTCTGCAAAACGTGCCTTTCGATCCTCAAGTTCGAGGGTTCCTCGTGGACGGCATCGGGTGACTTGGGAACGTATTTCTGCCCGCTGTGCCAGATCTACAGCCAGTTCTACGAGGGCGGGTATCTGCACCTTCCGAAAACGGCGACGATTCCGACCTACACGAGCACGAGCACGAAATACTGGAAATCGGCGCCATCAACGACCGTGTCGTTCTCGTATAGCCTCGACGAGGACTGATGCCGCCAGCCAAGGTCGACTACCGCATCCTGGAGCGGGAGTACGTCACGACCGACGCCACGTACCGGGATCTCGAAGACCGGCACCACGTGGCGTTCTCGGCGATCTCTCGTTACGGGAGGGAGCACGACTGGCCCCGCAAGCGCGAGGAATACCGCCGCCAGGCGATGGCGGACGGGATCAGCACGGCTCTCGAAAGGCTGGCCGAACAAGCAGCTGACGTTCGCATCGAATCCGTGACCGCGATGCGCGCCACGTTGTACGAGTACCTGCAAAACCTCAAGGATCACAAGGTCACCGTGAGGACGAAGGAAGCCGTCCAGGCGATCCAGACTCTCCAGCTCCTTCTCGGGGAGCCGACGGAGCGGAGGGAGACGAAGATTGTCACTGATCCCTGGGACGGAGCCAACCCCGCAGAGCTACGCGAGCTTCTTGCGTTCACAAGGGCCCGTCTTGTCGAAGGAACAGCTACAGAGACTGGAGACCCAGCTGTTAGCGAAGCTGGCGAAGCATGACCCGCTCGCATTCGGCGAGTACGTAGCCGGATACAAGCCCGCTCTGCATCACGCAGAGATGATCCACTTCATCGAGGAGCGCCTTCGCAAGAAAGAGCATGGGGTGATCCTGGAGCCCCGGGGGCACGCGAAGACCACCTGGGCCAACACGATCTACCTCGCCTGGAAACTAGCAGCCGACCCGAAGAAGACCCTTCGGGTCGCTGTCATTTCCAACACAGCGAAGCAGAGCAATGCGTTCTCGCGGGCGATTCGTTCCACCTACGAGATGAACGAGCGGTTCAGGGAGCTGTTCGGGAACGTCGTCTCCACGCAGAAGTGGACCGACGTCGAGTGGATCTTGGCGGACTCACCGTTGCTCCAGACCAAGGATGTCAACCTCTACTCCAACGGCGCGCTCGGGGCGATCATCTCCAAGCGGTTCGACATCATCCTCTGCGACGACATCATCGACGAGGAGAACTGCGCGAACATCGACCAGATGGAGAAGATCGAGAACTGGTTCTGGAAGACGCTCAAGCCGTGTCTCGCACCAGGCGGCTCGATCATCGTCATCGGTACCCGCTGGGGCGAGGGTGATCTCTACGAGAAGCTCATCGAAGACAAGCACTGGCCGCATCTCGTCAAGGGTGCGATCACGAAGGACGAGGAAGGCAACGATGTCGCGCTCTGGCCCGAGGTCTGGCCCCTGGAGGCGCTGTACCGGGAGCGCGATGACATGGGCCTCGCCATGTTCGCCTGCTCCTACCTCAACGACATCACGGGGCTCATGGCTGGCAACATCTTCCGCCGCGAGAACTTCCAGTATTTCACGGAGCTGCCACCAGACCGCTCATACCGCATCCGTATGGGTGTGGACCTGGCTAGTTCCGAAAAGGAACGGGCTGACTACACGGCTAGGGTCATCGTTGCCGAAGACGCTGAATACAACCACTACGTTCTCTCTGTCTTCCGAGACAAGCGTTCTTCAGGACATCGAGAGTTTGTCCTTGACGGATGGATGGCGTTCCCATCCATGGAGCGGGTCATCATCGAGTCCCAGCAGTTCCAGTCCACCCTCATCCAGGACCTACTGAACACCTCGCCGTGCCCGGTCGTGGGCAAGAAGGCGGACACGGACAAGACAACCCGGGCGCGTTCGGTGGCTGCCCGGTACGAGGGGCACAAGGTATGGCATCACGAGGGACTCCGGGGTTCGGATTTCGAGACGGAATTGCTGAGTTTCCCGAAGGGCCACGACGACATGACGGACGCGCTCGGCTACGCCATGGACCTGGCGGGTACGCGACTGGTGTTCGGCACGTTGAGGAGATGAACGTGGAAACCAAATGGGTCAAGTTCGAGTCCTGGCACATCGTGTTCGACGGGACGACCACGTATTGCGGGCGGGTCTACACCAAGGATGACCCAGTGGTGGAAATGTTCGAGTGGAACGAGAAGACCTGCGAATTGTGCCTGCGGGCTCAGGCCCGGGACGAGGATGAGGATGCAAATTGAATTTCGTGATGGCATCCGCGAGGTGCCTGACCACCTCGCGTTACTCATGAGAGGACTCCCCACGTACGACATGACGTACGAGGAGGCGCGCCAGAAGGCGAACTGGAAGATGGTCGCGGACTACGCGAACAAGGTCCAGGCCGATGCGGTGCGCAAAACGTTGCGGAGTCGCTGATGGGAGCCCTCGTCGCTTACGTCAACAAGGGCCAGAAGCCCAAGTCCACGCCGGACAAAGTCCCGGTCCTGGTTGCCACGGCCAACTCGGCTGCGGCAATCGCGGGCAGCACCGGCAGGGGCCGGATCGGGAAGTCCAATGTGCCCCAGCTCCGAAGCTGGGCTGAGCACTCTGAATGGGTGCGCGCCGCGATCAACATCCGCAAGAGCCAGATCGCGTCGGCGGAATGGGACATCGTTCCCGCCAGCCCGACCGAGCCTGAAGTCAACCTTACGATGCAGAACCGCATCCGGGAGCTATTGATCGCCCCGAACGCGAAGGCCGACAGTTTCCGCAACTTCATCGAGCCGCTCATCGAGGACATCCTGGTTCTCGACGCGGGAGTTATCGAGAAGGTCCGCACCGTCGGTGGAGATCTTGTCGAGCTGTGGGGAGTGGATGGCGGGACCGTCAAGGTCAGCGCCCTGTGGGATGGCGACGAGCGCGAGTACCGCTACTTCTGGTATCCGGACTGGCAAGAGCGGGCGGCTTGGCGCAACGACGAGATGATCTACATGATGATGAACCCCTCGACGTATCGCGTCGTCGGGCTCTCACCGCTGGAGACGCTCAAGCTCACCATCGACGCGGAGATCTCCAGCTCGGAGTACAGCCGCAAGCAGGTAACCCAGGCGGCTCCCGACGGCGTGCTTCATCTCGGTGAGGGTGCCCGTCCAGAGGATGTCGACAAGTTCAAGTCCTACTGGGACGCAGAGGTCGCCGGTCGCGGTGCGCTCGGCTTCCTGGGTGGCACGAAGGCTCCGGCCTTCATCAAGTTCAACGACTCCAACCGAGATATGCAGTTCCAGGAATGGAACACGTATCTCGTTCGGAAGATCGCTGCTGTCTTTGCGATCTCGCCGCAGGACCTTGGCATTACCTACGACATCAACCGCGCGACGTCTGAAGTCCAGATGCAGCAGACCGAAGATCGCGGGCTTCGCCCGCTTATGTCGCTGATCCAGGACTACCTCACGCGGGAGATCGTCTGGGATAAGTCGTTTGGTGGTCCTGAGAACGGCTTGGCGTTCAGATTCCTGGCCCTGAACCTCAAGGAAAGCAAGCAGCAGGCGGATATCAACAAGGCGGCGCTGGCGGGGTTCCCCTGGAAGACCCCCAACGAAGCTCGCATCGACGACGGTCGCGAGCCTCTCGGGCCAGAGTACGACGACCTGTTCATGGTCACCCCCACCGGCGCGGTTCGTCTTGCTGACGTGCCGACGGCGAGGGAAGTTCTGGACGCCCAAAAGGCGCGACGGGAGCCGTCTCCCGCAGGACCTTCGTCAGGAGGAACAAAGTAAATGGTTGCGACTCTTACTCTTAGGGTCTACACCGCAGCTGGGGCAGCTACCGAATCGGCCGCTGTCACCGGTATCGACCTGATCTCGGCGGACAACGCCACCAACTCCCTGGCCAACCGCCAGGCGTTCCCGGTCACGGTCGCCACTCGCAGCTACGAGAAGTGGGTCAAGCTCAAGGTTGACGCGTGGCCCACGACAGAAGTCAAGAACTTCAGGATCTGGGGCGACGGGACAATCGCCACATCGACCACCCTCTACTTCACCGCCGGGCAGGTCACGGGGATCACCCCGACCAACGGCTCCTCGACGGTCGCGACGACCAACTTCACGACCTGGACGACGAACAACAAGGCAACTTGGGACACGACGGCATATTCGGCGACGAACGCCACGACCAAGTACGCCGTGTTCCAGCTGGCCGTGGATGCAGACTGCAACCCGGGCTACTGGAATTCTGTCGCTACTGGTGCAGAAACCGTCAGCTACTCCTACGAGGAGTCCTAGACCAACAGGTCGGGGCCGCTCAATCCCATGAGCGGCACCTCGACGCAGCAGGAGACCATCAATGGCCGCAATCACTTGCACGCCGACCTCTCCGCATGCCCGGGTCGATGCCTGCCGCGTCGATGTGACCGGCGCAGACGACAACCGCGCTCCGGACGGTACGGGTGGGGAGTATCGCTACTACCTCGCCTTTCTTCTGGGCGGAACGGAACATGGGCGTAGCTACGTGTTCAACGTCAGCGCGTCCGGAGGCCACGCCTTCAACTCGTTCATCTTCGAGGACGACGGCTCGTGGACCGTCAACCTGTGTGATGCCGTTGGCGACGGAACCATCGCCACCCTGGCTGTCACAGTTCAGGCATAGCCCATTCCGGGGAGGTTGACTCGGGCAGGAGTCAGCCTCCCCACCAAGGAGAGTCATGAACCGTTCGTACAACTTGGGTGGGGTACTGGTCGCGATTTTTCTGATCCTGGCCATCCTCTGGCTGGTCGGAATCAACGTCAACATTGGCTGAACGTGATCGTTGATTGCTTCGTCTTCGACGACGAGTTCGACATGCTCGACTGTCGGCTTTACCAGCTCCGGGGCATCGTCGATCTCTTTGTTGCCATCGAAGGCGACATGACGTTCATGGGGGAACCGAAGCCATACCGACTTACGGAACGCCTCAATCGCTACCCGGATTCGCCGATCGAAGTTGTCCGGGCAGAATTGGCTGATATCTCTGGAACCCGCATCTACCAAACCGGTTGGCTCCGCCCAGACACGGTTGATGCGTGGACGAGGGATTCCAAACAGCGCGATTACGCGAACCCTCTGCTGGCGGATCTTCCCGGCGATGCGCTGGTCATCTACGGAGACGTGGACGAGATCCCCAAGCGGGAGGCGATCACCTCGTTTGACGGACTTCCTTCAGCTATCGGCGCAGCCCATCTCGTGTACTCGACCACGCTCGCCTATAAGGAAGCCTGGTATGGACAGATCGTCGGCAGACGAGATCAGCTAGGAGGACCGGCAGCAACCAGGCTCGACCGCATGAAGTTCCCGCGAATCGAGAATGCTGGCTGGCACCTGTCGTGGTTTGGAACCCCCGAGGACCGCATTCGCAAGTTGATGCACTTCTCACACCACGAGCTGGTCGAGACCGTCGGCGAACGGGTCGGGAGCGAGTACCCCGCAGCACATCGTCACGTAGACGGATCAACCCTTCATCCCTGGACGGGCGACGTACCGCATTGGGTTGCGGACGGACTGGCCCCAGCCCATTGGACACAGACCTGGTAGGGAGAGGCAATGGACAAGGAAGTGCTCGTTACGGGTGGCAACGGCTTTATCGGGCGCTATGTCGTCGAGGAGCTGTTGGCGCGCGGCAGGCACGTGACGGTCATGGACACGCGCTGGCGTCAGCCAGTTGAAGGAGCCGATCTCGTTCTTGGCGATGTCCGGGACTCGACGTCGGTCACCGAGGCGATTGCTCACGCCGACGGAGTTATCCACCTGGCTGGGGTTCTGGGAACTCAGGAAACGATCGTCAACCCGCGACCAGCGGCCGAGGTCAACATTCTCGGTGGTCTGAATGTCATCCAGGCGTGCGGCCAATACGACATCCCGCTCGTGATCATCACGGTCGGAAACCACTGGATGAACAATTCGTACAGCATCACGAAGGCAACGATCGAGCGGTTCGCTGACATGGCCAACCGGTTCCGGAAAGGCCGGGTCGCAGTTGTCCGGGCGCTCAATGCTTACGGACCTCGCCAGCTTGCAGCCGCGCCATTCGGGCCGTCGAAGGTCCGCAAGGTCATGCCCTCGTTCGCCTGCCGGGCACTTTCCGGAGAATCCATCGAGATCTATGGTGACGGGACGCAGATCATGGATATGATCTACGTAAGCGACGTCGCCCACGTTCTTGTCTCCGCCCTGGAGTACACAGAGCGTTACAGCCCGATGGGCGTTGTCGAGGCTGGCACCGGGCGCAAGACGACCGTCAACGACATCGCCTCCGTGGTTCGTGACGAAGCCGCAGCGATCACCGGCAAGGCTGTTGACATCGTCCACCTGCCGATGCGTGCAGGCGAAGACGAGCGTTCGATTGTTCTTGGAAACCCGGGCACCCTGGTACCGTTGGGCATAGATCCCGCTGCCCTTATCGGGCTGGAGCAGGGCACCAAGGTGACCGTCGCGTACTTCAACGACTATCTTGGACGGAGCTTGGCATGACGAAGTGGCCGGAGAAGGTCGGGATCAGCTACACCGAGCCGGTCCGGGATTACTGGAAGCGCCGCCTGCACCAGCACCACTACGACTACTACAAGGGCCGGTCGCTTATGAAGCTGCCGGAGGACCTGCGGGTTTACCAGCATCTCATCGAGCGGATCAAGCCTGAGTTGATCCTGGAGTTCGGGACCGGCTTCGGAGCCAGCGCCGTCTGGTTCGCGGACCAGCTCGACACGTTCTGCGGTGGCGGTGATGTCGTCACGGTCGGGAATCACCCGGTTCCGAATGACTCAGACACTGGCAAGGAGTTCCACGAGGACGAGCGGATCACGTTCGTGGAGGGTGACCTTACGAACCCGAAGATCGTAAGCAGGGTTCACGAGTTGTGCGCAGGCAAGCGCGTGATGATCTGCGAGGATTCTGCCCACACCTACAGCAACACCCTCTTCGTGCTCAAGGAGTACAGCGACCTCGTCCCGGTCGGGAGCTGGTTTGTGGTCGAAGACGGGATCATTGACGAGCCCGAGATCAGCATCTGGAACTCGGGGGGTGTCCAGCCAGCCATCAAGGACTTCCGCGAGACGGAGCAGGGGTCCAGGTTTATGCAGCACGACCTGGCCTTTTACGGGATCACGATGCACTTCAACGGCTGGCTGGAGGCCGAGAGGTGAGAGTCCTCGTTACCGGATCGTCCGGGTTCGTGGGCGGGCATCTCATGGGGGCTCTTCAGGATCGACAGATTGACGTTCTCGGCTACGACAAGAAGAGCTACGGAAACCTCAACTGGGACTGGGTCGTGGATGCCTGCATCAAATTCGACCCTACCGTCATCGTTCACCTGGCCTCGTCGTGTTCGACGCTTGGAAGCATCCGCGATCCAGGTCAGACGTTTCGGGACACGGTCTCTACGACCGTGAGCATTTGCGAAGTGGCCCGCACTCTCCAGGTCCCTTTGCTTCTCACTTCGTCAGTGAAGGCCAGGGACGGGCAGACGCCATACGGGGCTGCCAAGCAAATGGCGGAGACATGGGCCAGCGAATGCTCGCGAACCTATGACTTCCCGTTGGTGATCAACAGGCCGGGAACGATCTACGGGCCGGGGCAGGAGGGTTCTGATGAGTCCGGGTGGATCGCCTGGTTCCTGAAAGCGAGGCGCGAGAATATCGAGATCACGATCAATGGGGACGGGCTTCAGGTTCGTGATCTTCTCCACGTCAAGGACTACGTCAATCTCCTGTTGGCACAGTTGACGAAACCCGAGATATACACAGATAAGGTCTGGGATGTCGGTGGTGGATCGTTCAATGTGGTGACGGTCCAGGAAATAGCTGACTACCTTGGTCTGTCGTATGTCTATGGACCTGCCCGGTACGGAGATGCACGTGGATATGTCGGAGCCAACGATGTCCCGGGATGGGAGCCAAAGATATTCTGGAGGGAGAGCGAGACTTTCGTATGAGCAGCAGCGCACTCCTGCCGTGCGCGATCTTGATCCCCTCGCTCAACAGAGCGCACCGGCTCCGAGATCTTGTGGCAAACATCCACGCTACTACACCAGAACCGCACCAGCTCCTCTTTTGCGTTGGGGACCCAGATTCATCTGCAATACTCGACAGCTTGGATGAGTGGTATCTTTACGATGAAGAGGACCCGGACAAGCGGTATGTGACCCGCATGAACAAGCTGGCTCGTATCGTAGTGGACCAACTTCCGGAAATACGGACAATCTTCTTCGGGTCGGATGACGTAAAGCACCACCCCAATTGGTTGGGAGAAGCAATCTCCTGCATGGAACGCGGCCCATCAGTAATCGTGGTCAACGATCTACGAAATAGATCCGGTACCCAGGCGCTGATCAGAGTGGAGTATCTTCAGGAAGCAGTGTTTGATTCTCCGGGGGATGCGTTCCATTCCGGGTACGGACACAACTTTGCTGATACCGAGATGTTCACCGTGGCCGTGTACAGGGAGAAGCTCGGCAGGGCGATGGACTCGTTTGTCGAGCATCTGCACCCGATCTGGGGAGCGCGGAACGCAATGGCCTGGGATTCGACCTACGAAGTTGGAGCGGTCGAGAAGGCAGCTGACGATGAGGCCCTTTTCGAGAGGCGAATGCAGCAGTTTTCGGAATTCGAGGAGACCGAGTGAGCATCCCCGTTCTGATTTGCCCATGCATCAGCCGGTTCGACATGCTGGAGCGGATGCTGCGCTCGATTGACCATCCAGTCGACAAGGTTGTCATCATCGACAACTCGTGTGACAACTATGTGGTCCCGGAGGATCTCCGCCACCTGCCAGTCGAGTACATCCGGCCGATCATCAACATCGGCTACGGCGGTGGGATCAATGCCGGGATCAGCCAGACTCCTCACGCGCCCTGGTGGATCTTCTGCAACGCCGACGTGTTCTTCGGAGCAGGAGCGCTTGCCAAGGTCGAGCAGGCCATGGGGGAAACAGATGAGCCGCGGTTTGTCGCCTCGCAGGCGGTGAACCCGTTCGCGTTTGCTGCCCTCAACCGGCCGCTTGTCGAGAAGGTCGGCCTGTTCGACGAGTGGACGTACTTCCCTGCCTACTTCGAGGACAACGACTACGGGAGGCGCATGAGCCTTCTCGGGATTGGCATCACGCACGCACCAGCCACGGTTCACCATGGAGACATGGAGGGACCGGAACATGGGTCAGTAACGATCCGGTCCGATGGTCGTTATCGAAATGCCAACAACAACACGTTCGTTGAGAACGCTCACAGGTACAGGGAGAAGTGGGGCGGTCACGTAGACCACGAGACACTCACCACTCCGTGGGGGCGGGATGTCCCGCTTTCGCATGTCGAGATCGACCTCCAGGGACGAGAACGAAGGTCATGGTAAGGAGCACCCTGCCCGGTGAGTGACATGAGCAACTACCTCCCATCGGTCGCACCGACGACGGTGTTGGAGGTTATCGATTCAGGGGACTCTCCCAGCGTTTGGGGCACGGTCGCCGTCATGGTGCGGGACAGCCTCAAGACACCGATGGTCACCAGCCTGCTGCACAGCAACTTCAAGTATTTCGCCCCACGCGGAATCCACCGCCTGTTCATCCAGGGCTCGATCCTGACGATCCAGCGCAACGAAGCTATCCAGAGAATGCGGGGCGACTGGATCTTGTTCATCGACGACGACATGGTCTGGAATTCTGAGGACATCGCACGCCTCGTACAAAAGCGCGACGAGCTGGATCTCGATGCCATTTCGGGCCTGTGCTTCCGGCGCACGCGCCCACACCAGCCGACGCTCTATCGAAAATCCGGCAAGGACGCTTACGTCCACATCGAGAAATGGGACGACGGAGAGCTTCTCAAGGTAGACGCAACGGGATGCGCCTTTCTGCTGCTCACGGTCCGGGCGCTTGAGAAGATCGCTGGCGGGCCGATGCCGCCGTTCGAGGACCGGGAGAAGGGTCCCCCTCCGAACTTCTTCCGGTGGGAGGGCCTCAAGGGCGAGGATATTCGCTTCTGCGAGGATCTTGTCGAGGCCGGGGTTGACATCTACGTGGATACGTCGATCAAGATCGGTCACATCTGCGAATCCATCATCACCGAGAGGGACTTCTTTCGCGAGACTGCCGAACGCCCACCGGCGCTTGAGAAGATCGTCCGCAAGATGTACCGCAAGCATGGGCAGCTGATCTTGACGGCCCGCGAAGCGAAGAAGAAGCTCTATGGCTAGGTGCAAATGCGCCTATTGCGGACATTGTCGTTCGAGACATCGACCACGATGTTCATCGCCTGGCTGCAATTGCGAGGTCTTCATCTAGATGCTGAACATCGAATGGGCTGGCGACCACCCGTTTTTCCTGGTGGTTCACCCCAAAGGTGAAGAGGCGACCGGGATCGACCTCGATTTCCGGGGCTGGTCCACGATCAACGCCGAT
>Ga0105098_10000505_pt1 | contig 13525 bp, 9 predicted proteins | sample PPLLak21cMay2015_FD_79137 | JGI IMG/M metagenome (GOLD analysis project Ga0105098, IMG submission 79137) | Freshwater sediment microbial communities from Prairie Pothole Lake near Jamestown, North Dakota, USA - PPLs Lake P7 Core (1) Depth... | ecosystem: Environmental > Aquatic > Freshwater >... | reverse complement strand
GCGCCTGAGCAGCTTCTTTTTTGGGCGATTTTTTGAACAGATTGAATAGTGACATGATAGGCCTCCTTGTGTGTATTTCCCACCGAAACCGATGTAATTATTATTGCAAACTCTGGCAGGGAAAGCAAGATGACAAACTTCCTGTTATCTAAATGCCCGCCAGGACAAGTTAGCGCTTTGCCAGTTCAATGATCATTCCCCCCAAACGTTCGAGGGCGCGTTCCGTGGAATAATTAAATTCAGCGGCATTCAGGCGAATAAAGTTCGAGAACTGGTATGTGGCTGAGAAAACATGTCCGGGGACAAGCGTGATCCCACCTTGTAAAGCGAGCTTGTACAACTCCAGCGAATCGACGTTTTCGGGCAATTGCACCCAGAGGACCAGGCCGCCAGACGGACGCGTGAGGCGCGTGCCTTCCGGGAAATAACGCATGACCGCATCGGAGATCAGTTCGACATTGCGCGCGTATTCGCGCCGGATGCGGCGAAGATATTGGTCATAGCTGCCGCCTTCCAGGAAGTCGGCAACTACCATCTGCATTAGAGTTGGAGAGGGGCTGAGGGTAGATTTGAGCCATTCCACTTCGGCGCTGTAGCGCCCGGCTGCCACCCATCCGAGGTGCAGCCCCGGACTGATACTTTTGGAAAAGGAGGATACAAGGACCACAAGTCCCTTTGTATCAAAGGCTTTGCAGACCAGTGGTCGTTTCTCACCAAAGTACAGTTCACCCGAAACATCGTTCTCGATCAGGGGAATATCATGCTTTGCCAGCAGCTCGACCAGCGCTTTTTTCCTGTCGTCCGGGATCTTGCTGCCCAGTGGATTGTTGAAATTGGAGATCACAAAGACGGCACGGATGGGGTTGTGCTCGATGGCAAACTCCAGCGCCTCCAGGCTGATGCCGTCACGCGGATGGGTGGGGATCTCGAGCGCCCGCAGGCCATGCACTTCAAGGGTTTGAAATGCGCCGAAATAGGAAGGTGACTCGATCGCCACAATATCGCCCGGACGGCAGACCGCATGCAGGCCGAAGTCAATGGCTTCCGTCCCTCCGGAAGTGATCAGGATGTCTGCGGGCGAAAGATTACAGCCGGCCGTGACCATCCGCCGGGCGATCTGGGCGCGTAACGTTTCCAGCCCCGGTGGAAAGTGATATTGGTGTGCAATCACCCCCTGTTGGCGAATCACTTTCGTAATGATCTGATTGACCTTTTGGATGAGCTGGCTGTCGAGATGAGGCAGCGCCGCGCCCAATTGGACCAGTTCCGGATCCGCCGAATCACGCATGAGCATCATGACCAATTCATGCATGCTGACCAGGCTGGGATCCCGTCGCGGCGAGGAGATTTCCGGCTCAGGTAAACGCTCCTCCATATGGGCGCGGACATAGTAACCGGACTGCGGGCGGGCCTCGATCAACCCCTGACTTTCCAATAAGGAATAGGCCTCGAGGACAGTGCTGATGCTCAAATTTTGCTGTTGGCTCATTTGCCGCACAGAAGGGATGCGGGTGCCGGGCGGATAAGTGCCCTGACGAATCAACTCGGCAAGCCGTTCAGCCAGTTCTTGATAGCGCAGGGTTTTGTGGTTTGCAGGGGACATACAACCATAACAGTTGGGAGGATTTCGACCAGTACAGTTTATTTTATCACAAACTGTTATGGTTACACCTACGGTAATCTGCATCTGTACTGCTGCACCAGCTTGTGTGATACTACGAGCATCACGAACAATAGTGATCGGAGTCGAAATGAATTTAATGTCAACAACCCCAAGAATTGAACTGGTCCTTCATCCACGCGAAGTGCTAAACCTGGACAACAACCCGCAGATGGCTATCGAATGCAAGAATGGTGTGATCTGGGTCACGTGTGCCGGCGAACATCAGGATCATATCCTCGCTGCGGGCAGGCGCTATGTGCCCAAGACCAAAGGCAGCATCGTGATCGAAGCCATCGACGAGTCGTGCGTGGACATCGAAGAAAACCGTTAGTCACCCGGATTTGCATCTTCCCCCTCCAACCTCTTTCGTGCCGCCACGGGGCAAAGGCACGGGAGGGGTATTTTTGTTTGCCTGAAAGAATGGGCCGAGTATCTTCCTGCCACACACCTGCCCCGGGCGCAGGTGCCGGGGGAGAACACTGAGTTCACACACCTGCCTGATTTGCTATGAATTGCCACGAATTGCCAGGCAATTCGAATTCAAAAATCACGGGCGGCGCCAGTAGAGTTGTTGGGCAAGCCTGCATAATTTTCTGATATCAACAGAAACATTACCTTTTGCATGGCGACGGACGAGCACCAAAGCTGTGCAACTCATCTTAAAACTGCTCGTTCGGACAGCGCAGATCGAACGGAGCTTCCACACCAGGCGGATAACGCCATTCGACGTAATGGTACAAACTGTTGAAGCTGATCGGCTCGCCTTTTGGTCCTCGATCTTCGCCGACGCCGGTCTGGCGCATCAGCGTGATCCGCCAGTTGAACACGCCGCAATTTGGCGTTTCATATAGCGACTCCGGTAATGTGAACTGAGTCTCACGGGTGGTGTAGAGGAGACGTGGATTGTTCTCGATATAGTTGTAATCGACGCTGACGAGATAATATTCATCCTCCGCCAGTTCTTTGACAGGCTCCCATCGCAGGACAATGGGCTCTTCTGTCCCATAGACGCGCGTGCCAAGCTCGGGGCTGATCAGCTTCGGGGGCGGGAGGAAGCGCGGCAGAGGCTCGGGAGCCGTTCCGCGCGCATTCATCTCCGGATGGACTTCGAAGCCGTCCCTCAAAACCGCGTGCGGGTCCATCCCACTGGGCGGCTGGACAACGGTTGTCGAAATGGCATACGTTTTGTCGACCTCGGGACTGTAGAAGACCATCCACTGCGAGTCGTAACTGAGGACCAGCCCGCGGGCCTGGGCCTGCCAGGCGTCCCAGTCCTTGAAGCGGACCGGTTCGAATGTTCCCAGTTCACGCACGGGTCGAAAGCCCAGATCGCCCAGTTCGTCCAGTACGAAGCGGCGCACATCGTCAGCCGTCTGGAGTTTGAAATCTCCTGCGCGCCAGTGCACTTCGAGCCAGTTCTCCGGAAAGATATGCATTGTGGGGATCATACCGCCCCAGATGATCATGCCGTCCTGGGCGTCGCCCCGCTCCTTCATCAGGGTGGGAACAATTCCTCGCAGGGAAGGAGCATCCACCCAGAAGCCATAGTTGTTCAACAGGATTTCGCCGGTCGAGTTGTTCACTATAAAGGTGCCGGATGCCGTCCCCTGGCCTGCTGCTGCTTCGGCTTCCACAACAAGGGACCAGGCGCCTTCGGTCATCTTGTGCGGGATCGCCCAGGTCTGGGTCCTGTACACCTCGCCGCTCCCGTACTCGGAAGAGAGGCTGGCAACCTGCTTTCCGGCCGCGTCGCTGACCGTCAGGGTGGTTTTGGCATTTTCCACGTTCCTGCCCTGCTCATCCTGCACTTGAATGATGCTCTTGAAGGTTTCGCCCATTTCGATTTCGGTTGTCTCAAGGGGATAGAGCAGGTGGATCGTGAGCTGCCGGTTTGCATCAGTTGTTTCCGTTTTTGGTCCGCAGCCTGCCAGGAGAAGCAAGCAGACTAGGATTGGATATTGGATAAAAATGTGTTTTTTCATTTATAAAAACTCTTGTGGTTCGCAATAAGACTATCTTTTTCCCTCCCGGCGGACAGTGTAGTTCTTTGACATGACTTTCTCAAAGTCCTGACAAGCCTGAATCTTGTCCGCCAATCTCCGCGAATTGGCGCTAATCTGTAAGAAATTCGCGAGGCTTGGCGCAAATTTGCGGACTCACTTCCGACTTTGAGAAGACCATGAGTTCTTTGACAGCTGTGCGCGTGGGAAGCAGTATCTTTTTATACAGGAATAGCAGGGACTTGCCGGGCCCCAAACGGATGGCTGTACTCCCAATCTCGGATCCCGGATAGCGCCCGGACATTCTATACTTTCCTCGATGCGGAGTCAAATCCTTCGCTGCCCGGAAACGTAAAATAAAATGTCGCGCCGTTGCCTGGTTCTGATTCAACGCAGATCCTGCCTCCATGTATCTCGATAATCCGCTTCACAATGGCCAGGCCTGCTCCAGTGCCTTCGGCCCTGGGGTCCAATTTGTTGAACAGGCCAAAGATACGCTCGTGGTGCTCGGATGCAATCCCCATGCCATTATCCCTGACGTAAATGACCGGCATACCATTTTCCTCTCCCCTGGTTCCAATCTCGATGACCGGCCGGGTCTGCCCGCCCATGAACTTGACCGCGTTGTCCAGCAGGTTTTGGATGACTTCCGACAGGCGCTGGGAATCTCCAAATAATACAGGCAGATCCTCCTGAATTTTGACTTCGATGTTCTTTTCCTGCAGCCGCCCTTCCATCAGTTTGACAGCCTCCTGAATGAGATCTGCCAGGGCGATATTTCCAGGCGGGTTCATGAGGCGTCCGATGCGGGAAAGCTCGAGCAGCTCGTTGAGCAGACGCTGCATTTTATCGGTGGCGGCGATGATACGCTGAGTATCACCTTTCAGCCGATTGATATCGCCGGACCGGATGTCCTGTTCGATGTAGCCCAGGAAGCCGCGGATCGTGATGAGCGGTGATTTGAGATCGTGTGAGACGGTGTAGGTGAAACGCTCTAATTCCGCGTTCTTGCTTTCCAGTTCTGTTATCAACTGTTCACGCTCGGCTTCCACCTGTTTGAGTGGAGTAATGTCCCGGCCCACAGCCTGCAGCTCGATCACATGCCCGCTTTCATCGCTAATGCATTTGACAACCCATTGAATCCAGCACTGCTTTCCATCGTACCTGTAGTTAATGTATTCACCTGTTACAGTGCCATTTTCCTCTGCCAGTTGTTTCGCTTCATTGGCAACCTGTTCCCGGAATTCGGGTGCGATCATGAAAAGATAGCTGCGCCCGATCAATTCCTCGCGCGTTTTTCCATAGAATTTGCAGTACGCATCATTCACAAACGTAAGGGTTGTGTCCGGCAGGTAACGACTGATCAGGTCGATCTGGCTTTCGACCAGTGCCCGGTGACGCCTCTCGCTCTCCAGCAGCGCCTCCTCGATCTGTTTGCGGGCGGTGATATCACGAACGATCGCACCGAGACGATACCCGTGGTTCGTTTTGATCCCGAAGGCCATTTGCTGGACAAAAACTTTCGTTCCGTCACGGCGGAGCAACACAACTTCTGTCGGCTTGTCCAAAAAGTCAGCCCGGCCGTATTGCAAAGCGAATAAAATATTCTGCTTCAGCTTGCTGCGCAGCTCCGGCGTTTGCATGGAAGCAGGCAGCAAGTCGGGTTGGAGTTCCCACAGCGGCCGGCCGATGCTTTCTTCGCGCAGGAAACCGCTTAGATGTTCCTGGGCTTGATTCCACTCGATGATCATCCCTTGTTCATCAGTGAAAACCAGTCCGTCAGAGGATTGTTCGACAAACAAACGGAATCGAAGCTCTGACTCACGCAGCGCTTCCTCCACCTGTTTGCGCTCGGTGATGTCACGGTCTATTCCCCGGTAACCTGACAACTTTCCATTCTCGTCAAAAAAGGGGACGCCGCTTGTCTCCAGTATGATCAGGCGGCCATCTTTACAACAGGCAATATTTTCAAGTGCTTCAAACGGTTTTTTATCGAGCGCCTGTTTTTCGAAAATGGCACGGAGGCGTTCTGCCTCGTCTGCCGGCATCAGGTCGAAAGGTGTCCGGCCGATGATTTCCTCCGGTTCATATCCCAGCAAGTCACGAACCTTTGGGCTGGCATAGGTATAAACACCATTCGTATCCACCTCCCAGACCCAATCACTGGTTGTCTCCACCAGGGAGCGGAGCCGCTCCTCGCTCTTTCTGAGTTCCTCCTTTGCCAGGGCCGCTTCCACAACCGTAGTCGAAAGTGAATATGCCATCACAAGAATGACTGCCAGATATGCATATTCAACCAGATAAATGAAATCATAAACCTCATTGCTTACCAGGGTGTCATGATAGCCTGCCGCGTACATGAGTCCGATTGCCAGGATGAGCGGCATGGCCTCGCGCTTATACCCGCGCCGGAAGTAACGGATGCCCATGAAAAGAACATAGGTACTGACGACCATGCCCATCAGGCCCTGAACCGTTGTAAACGGGCCCAGGGTTGCCTCGTAATACGTGATTGGCTGAACCCGGAGCAGCGTTATGTGTTTGATCGAAGGTTGATCCACCAAAAAGGTGAAGCCACTCCGGTCTACCAGTTGAACGACAACGGCAAGGAGATAGAATATCGAAAGTAAATAGGTTGGGATACCTGGCTTGTGGCGGGTGTAATCAGATACGAACCACAGGAAGAACGTTGCGAAGAACGCCAGTGCGATGAATTGCAACCGCTGCCACTGTACGCCCTCGATGACCGAGGTGGCATTGTACAAACTGGCGCAAAACGCGGCATAAAAAACATATGCAAAGCAAAGAAAGGCAAACGTCAGGTCTACGCGATTTTTCCGGCGCCTGAAATAGATTAACAGATGATAAAAGCCAACATAGAGCGATATGCCGGCCATGGCCACCAGAGGAATGGATAATGTATTCATTGAGGCTTCTCCTGGATTACCCTTTTCTTTCCATTGATATTAACCAGGAACTAAAAGCAAATGATCGATGCGCTTCCACGCCCGGATTTTTCCCCCAACCCGCCTGCTTTGATGCGGCAACCGTCTCTAGAATGACCGGTAAAAACAATTGATACGGGTATTATACATGTGTTCAATCAAATCACAGGGAGGCAGGAAATAGGGAGTATCTAATCTCGAAGAGACAGAGAATATGTCGCCCTGAGCCCTTCGGCTCACCTGCCCTGGTACGGCTTAAGCCGCACGGTGCCAGGGTCACCCCTTCGGGAGTTCACACCGCCCCGGTGCCCCTCCGGGAGAATGACATGATCATTTCGATACGAGACTGAAGTGGCGTGGGCGTGTGTTTTATTCTGCGCCCAATCGCTCCACTCTTTTCCGTACCAGCCAAAGCGGAACGATTGCAAACCCGGCTGCAAACGCGGAACCCAGGATCAGCCCGGCCAGATAGCCATAGGCCAGCGGAAATTCCAGGAATTGGGCCAACCCCAATGGGGCGACAAACAGCCCAAAACTGATCGGCAGATAGATGACCGTGAGGATCTGTCCGAAGCAGCCTGTGATACCGCTGTTCATTTTACGCGGGTCTTCCCAGGTGAAATTCGCCCCGGCAACTCCAAACGCCAGGAGCATGCCCGCCATGCCTGCCAGACACATGACGATGGCGATGAAACTATAGGCAAATTCCAGGAGGGACAGCCCTTGCACGAGGGAGATAACAGTGAGAAAGATGAATCCGAGTGCCAGGGTGGGTAAATACGCGACCAGAAATTTCGAGGCAAGCAAATGAACCACACCGACCGGCGAGACTTTCAACAGCCAGTAATTCCTGCCCTCGTGCGAAAAGCCCATTCCGGCCAGCCGGGAAAGCAGCATCCAGCCGACGAACAGCGACATCCCGACGCTGCTGTAGGTCAGAGCGACCTGGAAGGAATTTATGAACCAATCAGGCGCCTCACCCCTGCCGGGGGGCGGTTCGTTACCTCCGCGCAGCAGGAGCAATGTGTAGATCGCGCCGAAGATAATGGGCGAAATCAACTGAGACAGGCTGCGCAGATCCCGTCTCAGCGTGAGAAAATCTTTTTGAACGATGGCAAGCACCGGCTTGGGAAGCAGGCGAAGCAGTCCGAGGCTGGTCTTGTTCGTGACGGCTTTCCGGAAGGACGGCCGGCTCTTTTTGCGGGTGACAACCTGCATCCCGGCCCAGCCGGAGTAATACAGGCGTTGGGCCGTGACGAGGGCAAACCAGAAGACAAAGGCTGTAAACCCGAGGGTGGCTCCTGCAAGGAGGCTTCCTGACAACCAGCGACTTTCTCCCAGTGCCACCAGTCCCTGGCCGGCCCAATTCAGCGGCAGCCAGCGCGTGTTGGCAAGGACCAGGAGACCGGCGATGCGGGTCCCTGAAAAATCGATGTCCCCGCTAAACGAGTTCGCCAGGTTGCCCGCTTGCGAACAAGCGAAGGCGAACATTGCCCCAACAAAACCAAGGATTTCCGCTGCACGCCGCGGCGGCAGGACCCGTACAACCAGCATGACCAGCAGGGCCGAGATCCCGGAGGCTGCCAGCGCAAGGAAGATCATCAGCAGGATCGCCAGCGGATAGTAGATCACGTGATAGGCGCTGGAGAGTCCCAGGCCAAACAGCAGCGGAATGCCAAACAGGGAAAAGAGAGCGAAATTGGGCAGGACCGCCTGCAGCAGTTTCGTGATGAAAACAGCCCGAATGGGGACGGGAGTGGCAAGCAAAAAATCCATATCGCCCGAAAGATATAGTGCCTGCAACAAGACCCCGAAGCTCGTCAGCAATGTCCCGACGAACAGAGCGGTCAGCGTCAGCGTCGGGATGGAGGCCAGGATGCCGCGCAGATCGAGGCCGGCATATTGAGCAAACTCGGGCGAATGCACGAGACCCAATAACCAGCGGCTGGCAGCCAGCAGCAGGTACGCAAACCCCAACAGCAGCAGCCAGAGGAAGATCATGCCGATCTTTTTCCGGAGTTTGGCGTGACGGAAACTGTTATATGTGATCCGCAGGCGCAGACGCAGTAACTTCCAAACCGACGGCAGGACGCCTGCATCGGCGGCACGCAGTGAGGAGGAATGAATGGAATTCATTTTAGGACGTCAGCGATTGCGGTCTCTTCCGCGCCGCCGGTAAGACCGAGGAAGATATCCTCCAGGCTGGTCTGACCGGTCTTGTCCAGCATGCGGAGTTCGTCCATGGTTCCCACGGCGATAAGCTGACCCTTGTTGATGATCCCGATGCGGTCACACATGCGCTCGGCGATCTCCAGGATGTGTGTGGAGAGCATGACGGCCGCGCCCCGGTCCGCCAGTTGACGCAGGATATCCTTGATCAGGCGCGCGGACTTCGGGTCGAGTCCCACGGTCGGCTCGTCGAGGACGAGCACGCGGGGATCGTGCATCAGTGCCGCGGCGAGCGAAGCCTTCTGCTGCATGCCGTGGCTGTAGGAATCGACCGTGTCGTCGGCCGCATTCGCAAGCTCGAACATGCGCAGCAACTCATCCATGCGGCGGACCGCCTGAGCGCGGTCGAGGTCATAGAGATCGCCGACAAAGCGAAGCAGTTCGCGCCCGGTCAGTTTGGCGTAAAGATTGGGCGTATCGGGCACATAACCGCAGGAGGCCTTTGCCAGCCTGGGTTGAGTCTGGACATCATAGCCCGCAACGTTGACCGTTCCCGAGGTGGGCTGGAGCAAGCCGACGATCATTTTGAGGGTGGTGGTCTTCCCGGCGCCGTTGGGACCGAGAAAACCAAATACCTCTCCGCTGTAAACATCAAAACTGACGCTGTTTACCGCAACCTTGTCGCCATAGCGTTTGACCAGGTCGCGGGTCTCGATAAGTGATTCAGTCATGGAATCTCCGGTAGGTTGTTGGGATTTAAACCCACCCTTTATTTTATACGCAATTTAACGAAAAAGTATGTAGAGGTTCAATGGGCCACTTGGCTTTCTCAAGAACCAAAAGCTTTTCAACGCGAATATCGCGAATGAGATGAAAAAGCGAGTTTTCAGTCTTTTCGCGAAATTCGCCCCTTTTGCGCCACTCGCGTTGAAATCGCATCACACAAGGACGACGAGACCTCGCCCTTCTAATTCCCAATCCCCAATTTACCAATTCCCAATTTACCAATCCCCATCAATCCTCCTCTATGGCTGGGGGCAGGTGTTCGGCATGGGGATGAACTCAAATCTTCTGGATAAGTCGGAATAATAACTTTTGTCTTCGAGCAGAGGCAGGTCCGCATCAAAATATTCGTTGAAAACAACGCGGAAGCTGTTCACCGGGGAAATCGATGGGTAAAGCGCCTCTGAACCATTGGGTAGATAGTAGGCGTTCAATATTTTCAATTGTGCGGCATGGTTGGTCGGCATCCAGGGACCATGGTCTCCCTGCAGGATAATCACTGGCGGCGATGACGACTCCTCGAGCAATTTCTCTACATTTGGGAGAATGGCGTTGCTGATAAATTTTATCTGTGCCAGGTAACCGTCCATGGCGTCGACTTTATCAGGTGGAGTTGGATTTCCCAGCGCATCAAATACAAAGGGTGCGTGGGGGATAATGAGATGAATGAAAACAAATTTAGGTCCGGGGATTTGGATCAGATCATCGAAACTGTTCAGGATCAGCCGCGTGCGCACGCGAAAGCGCTCCGCGTGGAGATCGTCGAAGTTGACGATTTCCATTTCGTCCAGGACACGCAGGTAGGTGGAAGACATCAACATCGTCTCGAACTCCGTGACGGGACCATACGGCGGCGCAATGAACACATCGGCGTCTCTCCACTCATGCAGGGGAAATCCGCTGGCAAAGGCTACCGTCGTATATCCAAAGTTCGAGACAGTTTCCTGCACATTGTTGTTGTCCAGCAGTTTGAACAAATTCATGAGATCCCCTTCACCGTCTCTGAATGTGTCACTCATGTTTTGAACATAATCCAGGTTTAGTGAGGATGTCATTGACGCAGGTGTACTTTCATAGTTGCTCTGGCTGCATTCCGCCACATAAAAACCCAGATCCATTAGGGACTGTACAAACGGTCCGCCGTGATCGTACCCGTATAACTCGGTCAGCACATCGGCACGTGGGTAGGTATCCAAAATAATGTAATAAATGTCAGGGGAGACTGGGAGGGGACCGCCCTGCAGTGTATGATCGGTCTGCGATGGCATGGGCATTTGAAAGGCAAGAAGATACACCAAAGAACCGATCGTGGGGTACGCCAGGAGGAAGATGGCAATCAGGTTGGCGCCTGCAGGCAGGCTGGGGTTGGGGGATTGGGGCACTTTCGCGCCCAGCCAGGCAATCAGAACGACGAAAAGGATCCCCCACAGTACCGCAAAGACTTCCGGTTGCCTGATCACGTTTGTATCATACGCCAGAGTCCGGAACATGCCATACAGATAAAATGCAAGCAGCCAGGTGGATGTCATTAGTGCGGCGGCGTGCCATCTACGGGCTGCGAGGAGCCCAAACAAAAGGTAAAGCGCCAGTCCCATCCCGACCGATAGGAGCAGGGGCCGGAGCAAATCAAGGAACGGGACTTCCTGGATGTTGAAGTCATACAGTCGCAGGACAAAGTACAGGCTGAAGAGCAGGAAGTGTAGGGGGGCTAAAAATACCCGTTCGAGGGATGAACTTGCTTTTTTCATGGTCCACTTCGTTGTTTTCATGTAAGAGTTGTGTTCTCTGGCGACGGTAGCGTATTTCCCCACCTGGAGCCGGGGAAGCGTGGGCGGAACTGAAGTCAGTAAGAGAATGTATGGTAACAGGGCGAGCGACGAAACCAGGAGTGTCTTTCATCATAATCCTTTTGTTGGAATGTCATCGCGGAGCGGTCGCCCAGGGTAATCCTTTTGTCGAGGATCGAATCCTATATAATCACTGCATGCCCAAATTCCCGCGCCCCATCTGGATTGCTGCATGGACATTATCGGTGATGCTAGCCGGCTGTCTCAATTCGGTACCGCCGACAGCCGCCGCCATATTGTTCACCCCTACACTTTTAGCGACTGCCACTCAGACGCCCATCCCGCCTACGCTCACTGCTACGCAACCCCCCACTTTTACGTCCATACCTTCCCCTACATCCACTCCCGAACCGGCTGGCTGTCAGAAGCCGCCGGACGATTACACGCGCCTCGAGGTCAACAACGGCTGGACGATCAACCAGCGTACCCTGGCGATGCTGACCCAGGCGCAGGAACTCTATGGCGGCGAGATTGAAGTCAACGGGTATGCCATCACCCAGGGCAGCTACCATGACAACGGGTCGTATTCCTTTGGCACGCATCTGGGTGGCGGCGCGGTCGACCTCTCGGTCATGCGCCGGGGGACGTACACGGTGTTGTGGGAGGAGGTGGAACCGCTGCTGCGTGCACTGCGCGCGGCGGGCTTTGCCGCCTGGCTGCGTGAGTATGGCGAAGTGTACAAGGACTCGGCCATCCATATCCACGCCATCGCGATCGGCGACCGGGAGTTGTCGGCGGAGGCTGAGAAGCAGTTGACCGGTCCCGCCGGATACTTCCGCGGCTACAGCGGCCTGCCGTTCCCGGAGGGAGGAGTCCCCACCCTCGATCGCTATGGTGGTCCCATTGTCTGCCAGTGGATGATCGACCTGGGCTATCGGGATCTACGCTAGGCGGCAAATGTCGTTGCGAGCCTTTGGGAAGCAATCTCCTCATTGCTATGTCATTCTGAGCGGAGCGAAGAATCTCTACCACTACGAGCAAGACTCTTCGGTCGCGCAAGGACGCTCCCTCACACCGCCCCGGTGCCCTCCGGGGGAGTGACATGTTATCTCTTCAACATCCGATACTTCACGCGATGCGGCGTGAGATCCTTCCCGAACTTCTCCATCAGCGCGGCTTCGTAGTCGGACCAGTTGCCCAGGTACATCTTCGCCTGGCTGTCGCCTTCGAAGGCAATGATGTGGGTGCAGATGCGGTCGAGGAACCAGCGGTCGTGACTGACGACGATGGCGGTCCCGGCAAATTCTTCGAGCGCCTCTTCCAGGGCTCGCAGCGTGTTCACATCCAGGTCGTTGGTCGGCTCATCCAGCAGCAGGACGTTGGCGCCTTCGGTGAGAGTCTTCGCCAGATGGACGCGGTTGCGCTCTCCGCCCGATAGAATCCCAACTTTCTTTTGCTGGTCGCTGCCGGCGAAGTTGAACGAGGCGCAATAGGCGCGCGCATTTATTTTTCGATTGCCCAGTTCTAATGTATCAGCTCCCTGCGAAATCTCCTCGTAGACAGTCTTCTCCGGGTCGAGGGTGCGCGACTGGTCGGCGTAGGCCAGCTTGACCGTCTCGCCGATCTTGATGGAGCCGCTATCGGGAGTCTCTTTGCCGACAACCATGCGGATCAGGGTGGTCTTGCCCGCGCCGTTGGGACCAATGACTCCCACGATGGCACCCGGTTGGACGGCAGCAGAAAACGAGTCCAGGATGAGGCGCTCGTCAAAAGATTTGGATACTTTATCAAACTCGAAAACCACATCCCCGAGCCGCGGACCGGGCGGGATATAGATCTCCAGGCCTTCGCGGCGGCTCTCGGCTTCCTGGTTCAACAGTTTTTCATAGGATGTGACGCGCGCCTGCCCCTTCGACTGCCGCGCCTGGGGCGACATGCGGATCCATTCGAGCTCGCGCTCGAGGGTCTTCTGGCGCTTCGATTCGGATTTCTCTTCGAGGCGGACGCGCTCCTGTTTCTGTTCCAGCCACGACGAATAATTACCCTTCCACGGGATGCCGTAGCCGCGGTCGAGTTCGAGGATCCAGCCGGCGACGTTGTCGAGGAAGTAGCGGTCGTGCGTCACGGCGATGACCGTGCCTTTGTACTCGCGCAGGTGATGCTCGAGCCACGCCACCG
>Ga0105098_10000504_pt1 | contig 13550 bp, 10 predicted proteins | sample PPLLak21cMay2015_FD_79137 | JGI IMG/M metagenome (GOLD analysis project Ga0105098, IMG submission 79137) | Freshwater sediment microbial communities from Prairie Pothole Lake near Jamestown, North Dakota, USA - PPLs Lake P7 Core (1) Depth... | ecosystem: Environmental > Aquatic > Freshwater >... | reverse complement strand
CGATCTGATGCGGCAGGATCGTCAGGACAAGTGCAAGGATAAAAAGAATATTCCAACCCAGAACGACGCGCTGAGTCAGCCTTGCCGCGAAGCGCTCAGACGTGAGCAGGTATCCAAAAGCGGCGAGCGTGATCACGAGCGTGATAACAATAGCTGGATACGAAAAGTCGACCCAGCGCGCGATGACTGTTGGACTCGCGAACGCGAAGTAGATCATCAGGATGATGGACGCCAGTCCGATGGAGAGTCCGGTCACGCGCCCCTTTGACGTGATCCTGTCCGAGGGGAGATCGCCTGCCGCTGAAAAGTCCATGCGCCAGAGCAGGCCCCCGGCGATGATTCCCAGCAGCCAGCTGATGACCTGGAATATTCCGGACTCCGATAGATCCAAACTGGAGTTCGCGGTCCGCAGGAAGATGGACAGGGAGAGAGCAATGGTTAATCCACTTGCCGCCTGCCAGCCGCGAAGATCGACTCGGCGATGCAGTAACAGCGGGAACAGCATCATAAAAGCGCCTACGCTGACTCCACAGGCGACCAGCTTTCCACCGGGAGCGGGCATCGGTTCTACCAGCCTTGCCGTAATGGCAATCGCGGCAAGTACGAGCCGAAATGACCTCGACGGCGCTTTGCGAAAGACAAGCAGTAATAAGGGCGTGAAGAGAAGTATGATCGAGCCAACTTCAACAGTGAAGGCTGTCACCAGAAGCCCAAAAGCATAAATCGCCTCAATGAAATCCGAAAGGGATTGTAGAAAAAAAAGGAAAAGTATACCGAAGACAATGGTTTCTGTGCTTTTCGAATTCTGCATGCTGACCTCCGGGATCCATTGGATTCAAACACCGACCCAGCCGGGCAGTTATGAGAATGATACCTTAGAAGAACGCTTCGGATGTTTTAGAGTCGGGTATACTTGAATCACACCTGTGACATTCAAGAGGTATAGAATGACAGACTTAAAGTTACCGCCAGCCATGGCAGAGTTGAGGCCCGTACTGGGGGAAATCGTCGCTCAGGGTCCAGCTCCTTACTTTGCAGCCCTGCTCTCTTCCAAACATGGACTCCAAATTACAGTGGATAATCGCGAGGAGCGCGTGGTCGAGCGTCCCCCCTCCGCTGGGACCGTCCTGTCCGTTTTCGATGGGCAAACGATGTATGAACGTGCGGTCGGCGGCTTTGACCGGGAGAAGGTAAAAGCCGCCGCGCGTGAACTCCTGCAGGGCAAGAGTTTTGCACGATACACGCCGCCCCCGGAAAACGAACCCCAACGAAGCGGCGATTTTACTCCCTCCATGCAGATCGATCCTGCGGATTTATCGATCCGTGAGAAACTGGATCGCTGTCGTGAACTGCACAGCCGCGTAAAGGGACGTGACCCTCGCATCATAAATATTCAAATCAGATATATTGAAGCCAGCGAGCATGCCGTGTTTGCCAACCGGCATGCAGATCTTGCCCAGCGCCTTCAACGAGTCAACCTTTTTATCGTGGTCTTTGTAGCCGGAGATGACGGACAGATGCAATACGATTACAGGACGAAATCCGGCGGTGCTGGCTGGGAGGTACTGAATTTTGCGGATGAAGAAATCCAGGATTTGGTGGACAGCGCCGTTGCTTTACTTACTGCAGAGCGTATCGAGCCGGGCGAATATCAGATCCTTGCGACGCCGGGCGTCAGCGGCGTGATCTGTCATGAATCCTTTGGTCACGGTGTGGAAACCGACATGTTCCTGAAACAGCGTGCCCGGGCCGCTCATTTCATCGATCGGACCGTTGGATCGCCTCTCGTAAATATATTTGATGACCCGAGTCAGCCCGGAGGGTTTGGGTCATACTTTTTTGACGATGAAGGTCGTATGGCGGCGCCCACCCAGATTGTGGAAGAGGGTATTTTCCGGCGAGGCATCACCGACTTGTATTCGGCGACCGCCCTGGGCATCCCGCGCTCAGCCAACGGCCGCCGGCAGGATTACAGCCGCAAGGCATATGCACGGATGAGCAATACATACTTTGGCGCGGGCAGCGCTTCCCCGGATGAAATGCTGGCACAGGTGGATCATGGTATCTATCTGGATAAATGGTCCTCGGGCATGGAAGATCCCCAAGGCTGGGGGATCCAGGTCACCTGCCACTATGGGCATGAGATCAAGGGTGGAAAAATCACCGACCGTGTTTTTTCTCCGATCGGCATCTCGGGTTATGTTCCCGATGTCCTGCAGAGCATCACAGCTGTAGGCAGGGAATGGCGATTGGAAGCTGGTAATTGCGGGAAAGGCCACAAGGAAATTGTGCCGGTCGCCTCCGGTGGACCACATCTGCTTTTGAAGGCGAGGCTGGGATAATGCTAAACAAAATTGTCGAGGCTTTGAGTGGGCGTAGTGATCTGACTGGTTGGACGGTGCGTCAGCTTGGCAGCCGCGGGGCCCAGGTTTATGCTGTTCCGGGGCGAGTCGAATCGGAAAGGCTTGTAAATGTAGAGCGATACAAAATTGATGTTCTTCGCCAGACTTCTGATCCGAATGGAAAAGAGGCTGTCGGAAGTGGTGATGCCACGCTGCTGCCTGGTGAGGATATCGACACGGTAATTGAAAAAGCTGTCCTGACAGCCGGGCTTGTTGCGAACCCTGTTCATACTCTTCCCGCTCCCGCATCTCTACCGGATGTCTTGCTGGTCGACGCGGACTTGCAAAAGGACCCCTCTGTTGTCACAAGAGACATGATGGAACGCATCCGCGCAGCCGCTTCGAAACATCGCGATATACAGCTCACCGCGGCAGAGTGTTTTGGTGAAATACAAACAACACATCTGGTCAATAGCCGCGGCATCGATGCTGAACAGGAGTCCGCCCAGCTCCAGGTGGAGTTTGTGCTCCACAGCCAGCGAGGTCAGGGCGAGGTGGAGACCTTTACAGAGATGGGCCGCAGGCGCGTGAGTGATCTTGATCTCGAACACGCAATTGAACAAAGAGCGCGCCATACCCTGGATCTATTTGAAGCCACAGCTCCGCCCTCCTGGCAGGGACCTGTTGTTCTGCGGAATGGGGTCCTGGCAATGTTCATGGCCGGCGACAAATTGGTGGGCGGTGTATTGCAGACACTTGGTTCAGCAGCCTCCAAATATGCAAAAACCTCTCCCTGGGAAATTGGAAAATCCGTTTTCCGCGGCGACGTGAAGGGGGATCCGCTGACCGTCTGGGCGAATCGCTGCATGCCTTTTGGAACCGCATCGAATCGTTTTGATGACGAGGGCTTGCCGGCACGGCGCGTTGCTTTGATCCGCGAGAATGAACTGGTCGCCTTCGCCGCGAATCAACGCTATGCAGATTATCTGGCGCTTCCCGCAACCGGAGCGTTTGGCGGGGTGGAATTACTCCCAGGGCAAACCGTCTCTTCCGTACTGTTGGAAGAACCGTACGTTGAGATCATCCAGTTTTCATGGTTCAATCCTGATCTAATCACGGGTGACTTTGCCACGGAGATTCGACTGGGTTACCTGGTGCAAAATGGGGTGCGCAAACCGTTTCGAGGCGGCCAGCTGGTTGGCAATTATTTGGATGCACTGGCGGATGTCCGCTGGAGCATAGAAACCGGTTTCTTTGGCAGCTATCTCGGTCCGCATACGGCGCGCTTCAATGACCTGACAATCGTGGGACAGGATCAGTGATCGATAATTTGAAAGAGTGCTGGAAGGAGATCTGGCAGAATTTACATGCTGGCAGTGCGCCACTAGTTGTCTTTGACGAGTTAATCAAGACATATTCTTCATAGATCGGTTCTGTCACAAGCTTGCGCACATCGAGGATCGCATCTCCATACTTTGTCAAACGAAATTATGGAATGCAAGAGGCTCTATGGAACTCTACATCTCGACATATCCAGGACTAGGTACATAAATACTATAAAATAGGTGGAAAATAGCCGTAACGCAGGTAATACTTTCATTGTAGAATTTAACCATGCTCTCTTTGTCCGAGTTACCGATAAGCAGAATCAAGGTCCGCATTCCCCATCGCCGGCGGGAGTTGATTACTCGAACGCGTTTGATCGACGCGCTCTACGAACAACTGGAGAAGCGGCTGCTTGTGATCGTTGCCCCGGCCGGCTACGGGAAAACCTCGCTGTTGGTAGATCTCGCCCAGCAGAGCGAACTGCCGGTCAGCTGGCTTTCGCTGGACGTGCTGGATCAGGAACCCCAACGGTTCCTGCGATACTTGATTGCTGCTATTACTGAAAAGTTCCCCGGTTTTGGCCGCGACTCGCTCGCAGCTTTGGAGAGCATGGCATCCATTGAGCAGGATGAAGAAAGACTGCTCATTACAATCACTAATGAAATTAACGCACAGATCAATGAACACTTCATCCTGATTCTTGATGATTATCACCTGGTTTCGAATGTTGCCTTCGTTAATCATGTGATCAGTCGATTTCTGCAGTTGACGGGCGAACATGTTCATCTGATATTGTCAACACGTAATCTGCCGAACCTGCCCGATGCCTCCTTGATGATCGCGAGAAATCAAATTGGTGGATTAAGCTTTGAGGAGCTTTCTTTTTACCCGGAGGAAATTCAACAGCTCTTTCAACATAATAATGGGATACTGCTTAGCCGGGAGGACGCCCAAACTCTGGTTGAACAGACCGAAGGATGGATCGCGGCGATCCATCTTACGAATGGAAACCCCGCCACACTCCCACAAATGCACCCTTTGGAATCCACACGGGAACTGTTCGACTTCTTTTCAAAAGAAGTGTTGCTGCGTCAGCCGGAGCAAGTGCGCCGTTTTATGCTGATGACAGCCGTGTTTGGCACCTTCGATGCTTCTCTGTGTGAGCGGGTACTTGAGCCATTAGTAGAAGGGCAGCACTTTGATTGGCCGGTCTTATTTGAAGCTGTGCGATCGGGCAATCTGTTCAGTGTCCCGCTTGACAATGATGGGCGCTGGATGCGTTACCATCACCTCTTCCAACACTTTCTACGCTCACAACTTCAATATGAGCAGCCAGTTTTAGCATGGCATATTGAGCAGAATCTTGCCCGCGCCTATGAGGAACAACAAGCGTGGGAAGAAGCTTTGGAGTTGTACGCCAGGCTGGATGATCACGAAAACCAGGTACGTCTGCTGATCCAGATCGGTCAAGATTTTGTTTTGGCCGGACATGTACTGACCCTGGCAAATTGGCTGGACAAACTGCCAAGTGAAGTCATTTATTCCCACCCTGCACTTATTTCTTTATTAGGCATTATACGCGCTACCCGGGGAGAGACTCGGGAATCTCTGGAACTTTTTAATCTGGCAGAATCAAGCCTGCAAGGAAGTGGAAACGAGACCGAATGGACCACAACGCTTGTTCGTCGTGCTGAAGCGTACCGCCAGCTTGGACTGTTTGATCGGGCCTTGACAGATCTGGATAAAGTACTCGAACTAACCAAAGGTTCTTCTATTCCGGTTGTGCAATATACTTTTGCGGAGGCACAGAGAATCAAGGGTTTAACATTATTTGGACTTGGCCATGCTAAAGATTCACTGACATGGCTTCAAGATTCTCTGCAAACCTGTAGGAAATTAGGAATAAAAAAGAAAGTACCGATTTTAGAGACTGAGTTAGGCGTTGTCTATCGCCGGCTGGGTGAAACTGAAATTGCTGCGCGGTATTATGCCAGCGCTCTTCAGGCCTGGGAGAAGGCCGGTAATACAGGTTGGAAGGCACGTCTGCTGAACAACCTCGGCTTGTTGTATTACATGACTGGACGGATGGAGGAGGCGTACCCACTTCTTCAGGAAGCTTTGACAGTATTGGAACGAAGCGGGCATACACGAATTCAGACCAACGTGTTGCTCAGCCTGGGAGACCTATTAACGGATCTGGGGGATTTGGATGCCGCCTACACTCATTATGACAAAGCCCTGACTCTGGCTTCCAATCTGGGCCATTCCCTGTACATCTTCTTTGCTTCCATTGGGCAGGCACGCCTGCAACGATTGAGAGGAAATCATCTGCTGGCAGTGGAAGACCTCAGGCGGGCTGAACTCTCTCAGGTAAATCTGGGGACTTTTGAGAGAGCTATGTACAGTCTTGAGCTTGGTTGCTGCTGGCTGGAGGCCGGTAAGCTGGAGCTGAGCATTGATAGCCTGCAAGAATCGGTCGCGCTCTTTGGCCAGGGAGGAAACCAGATGGAACAGGCCGTTGCCCAATTATGGCTCGAAGTTGCATCCTCTGTGCAGGATCCGCAGGGGGCTGCCCACAGGCTCAAGGAGCTGCTGCCGGCGCGGCGAGATTGGCAAAAGCCAACCGCGCAGATGATTCATGCCGGTCGAGCCGCCCGCTGGTTAAAGAAAAGAGGCAGCCTGCTGCTCAAAGATGCGGTTCTCAGATCGTTCTTCGAGCAGGCAGAACGCGTACGTGAATCGCTGCTTCCGTTGTGCAGGAAGTTGAGGAACGCAAATGAGAATGTCCAGCCTGCAAGCCCGCGGCTGGAAATCACTTCCTTTGGGAAACTGGCAGTACGCCACAGCCAGCGGGTCGTCGAACTCTCCGACTGGCAGACGCGTGAAGCGCGGGACCTGTTTCTCTTCCTGCTGCAATCTCCTCCTTTGACCAAGGAGCAAATTGGGGTGGTATTCTGGCCGGATATTTCGCCTGCGCGCCTCAAGATGCGCTTTAAGATCAACATCTATCGCATCCGGCAGGCGATTGGACAGGATGTCATCCTCTTTGAAGATGATCGTTATCGATTCAACCGGACGATCAACTACACCTGGGACCGCGAGCAATTCGACAGACTATTTGAGAACTTGCGTCAGAATACTGTGAAATCTGAGAACAAAAGGCTCCTGGAAGAGGTCGTTGTCCTTCTGAAAGGTGATTATCTTGCTGATCTGGATGCCGATTGGGCGGTGCTTGATCGGCTGAGGTATCAGGAAATTCACCGCTATGTCATGCTGCAGTTAGCGGCCATCTACCTGCGAGAAGGCCAGGCACACGATTGTCTGAATGTTGCCAGACAGGTTCTGCAGTCTGATCCACTGCTGGAGGAAGCACACCGGTTGATCATTCAAGCCTACGCATCTCTTCATGACCCCGCGAATATGACACTTCAATATCGTCAGTATCGTCAGAGCCTGGGAGATCAGTTGGGATTGCAGCCATCCCTGGAAATAAGCACCCTGTACGAACAATTGATGGCTGCCATCTGAGGCCACCTTTGTAACTGGAAATTGGGTAAAGTTAGACATCAAACCCTCTTTCTATAAGGTGTCCCATGAAAAATACAATCAATCAGTTCGTCCTCTCCTTAACCAAAATCAATAAGACCCATCTGCAATTCGTACTGATGCTGCTAACCCTGATTATGCTTGTGCTTGGAGCCAGCGCGGCGGAAGATGTGGGCGGCCACGGATAGATAGTGATTCTGCTTACAGCCATTGCCGCTGGAAGCCTGGCAGGTTGGGGGTATGCCAGATGGAGTGGGGTAACCTGGCAGCCTCCTGTTTTTCGAGCCTCCTGGTTGGTGGCTCTGGGGTTCCTGCCGCAATTGATGGCATTTTACTTGCCGCAGACGCGCAGATTACTGCCAGATGACCTGGCCTCCATAAGCCTCATCTGTTCACAGTTGGTCCTGCTTGTCTTTACATTTGTCAATCGACGTTTGCCCGGCATGTCCATCCTGATGCTCGGATTAGGCTGTAATCTGGGCGTGATTGTGGCAAACGGTGGTTTTATGCCATTGACTGTGGATGCAGCGGTTCGTCTGGTGGATCAAACAGTTCTAAACACTCTGGCTGTTGGTGAGCGCATAAGCAGTGCCAGTAAGGATATTTTGCTGCCGGAGACGCAAATCCTGCTGCCATGGCTCGCCGATCGTTTTGTTAGTCCACCATTCCAGCCTTATCGCTTTGCCTTCAGTCTTGGCGATGTACTCATTGCAGCCGGCACATTTTGGCTGCTGCTTGTTGGATGGCCTGTCGCTACAGGAACAACTATTTCAGGAGATGCTTAATGTTTACCAAACCACTTACCCGTCAACCGATTGCAGCTCTCGATACAACGAAAGACACAGACTCGATTAGTCGCTTGCTGGTGGCAGCGGCGATCAATCCCAGGTTCTGTGCCACCCTGCTCGCGGATCCGCAACATGCCCTCCAAGCCGGGTTTGGTGGTGAAAGGTTTCCTCTCTCACAAACTATATCGGATAGGCTGGTATCGATTCGGGCTTCCACCTTACCCGAGTTTGTCTACCAGTTGAACGAGGTGTTATCCAGTAGTCCGTGTACTACTTGAAACCCTCCGACTCGTCCAAAGCATGTTACACGATTTTAGAGGTTTATCCACCGACGGGCTGTCGAAACAGGCTGATCAGATTTTCAGAATCTCATCAGATATTTTTGCCTGGGGGAAACACTGGGCCAGGATCTGCGTCGAGCAGGGAGAAGTTTCACAAGCCTGGATTGCTCGCGTCGACGCAGACAGTTTTATCCAGTGGATCGCGCACTGGCCCCCCGGTCCGATGCTCCATTCCTTCCCGCTTCATTTTCTGGAGAGAGTAGTACAGTATGCCGTGCCGGTTACGTTTCAGGATCATGAAGACCTGGTATCCGGAGGTGTATTCCCGCTCTTGCACGCAGGCCGGGTCATTGGTTTGATCGGATTGCTCAGCAGACAAACGGATTATTTCAAACCAGGTACGGTGGCATGGATTAACGCCTTAACCGGTTTCATCTCAGACAGTTTCTTCCAGCAGGAAAACCACAGGAAGGACCAGGAGGCGGTTGAGCATTCCATCTGCCGGATTTTACAGGCCAGCCTGGATTTGCAGGATCCGTTACCAGGAGTGTTGGCGCTGCTGGCCAGCGCGGTCAAGGCGGATGCCATCACTGCTCTCAGATACAACCTGGCTCTGCGCCGATTTGACTTGTTCACAACTCACGGATTCAATGCTCGAGCAGTTGCCAGGCTCAAACTGCATTTCGAGACTGCGCCCGTTGACAGGATGGCTGAGGAACGCCAGCCGATCTGGATTGAAGACATGCTGGTTTCCGAGCCGGGCACAAGCCCGGTAAGCCCTTTAGCTGAGGAAGGGTTTCGAAGCTACCTTGCCCTGCCGCTGATTGGTCACAATGATTACCTCGGCCTTTTGGAAATTGTCTGGCGGAAGACCCCCGAGATCCCAGCCTGGGATACAGGTTTCCTGGCGCGAGTGGCTGAGCAAATATCCTTGACGATGGAGCGCAGTTCGATCGTGAGGGATTTAAGACGCAGTAATGAGGGATTGATTTCTTCGTACAATGCCATGATCGAGGGATTGTCACGTGCACTGGAGCTGCGCGATATTGAGACAGAGGGACATACGCGGCGTGTGAGCGTATTGATGATGCGCTTCGGAGAACATATGCAGATCCCGGCCACTCAGTGGGATGCCATTAAACAGGGCGCTCTGCTCCATGACATTGGAAAACTAGGTATTCCTGACGCAATCCTTCTCAAGCCGGGGAGTTTAACACCACGAGAAAGACAGGTCATGCAGCAGCACGCGGTCTACGGCTATAACATTCTTGCTCCGATCATCAATTTGCGGCAGACACTGGATATCGCCCTCTACCATCATGAGCGCTGGGATGGGTCCGGCTATCCATATGGTTTAACGGGGGAGCAAATTCCGCTGGTTGCGCGATTGTTTGCGGTAGCAGATGTCTTCGACGCGTTGACGTCCGACCGTCCGTACCGGTCCGCCTGGTCACATTCACAGGCAACTGAATATCTCAGGGACCAGGCCGGGCGATTGTTCGATCCAAAGATCGTCGAGCTTTTTTTGGAAATCGTCGATCTGCCAAAGTGAGCCTGGTTTCGCCGGATGTGGGGAACGAATTCGGCTTTGTCTGAACCGTTCAAGCTTAATATTAATCCCACCCTCACAAAACTAGCTATAATTTCCATGCATATGGAGCCTTCTCGCATCCTTGTCATTGAAGATGATCCTGCTATTGGCCAAAGCCTCCTGGATGGTTTTAGACAACACGGGTTTCACGCGGAGTTATGCAAAACAGGTTCAAGTGGCGTGGAATATGCGCAGAAGCATGTTCCGCATCTGATCATCCTGGATATCCGCTTGCCCGATGGCTCCGGCTTTGACGTTTGCCGTCAGATGCGGAGTCTCGGATTGCACCAGCCAATTATCATGTTGACCGCCCAGCACGATGAGCTGGATAAGGTCCTGGGCCTGGAAATGGGTGCAGACGATTACATGACCAAGCCGTTCAGTCTGCGGGAACTGGTGTCGCGGGTCCGCGCCCAGTTGAGGCGCGCCTACGGCGATTACTCATCCACGGAGTCGGCTGCAGTGGTGATCAATGACCTGGTGCTGGACCAGGCCACGGGTCAGGTGCGACGCGGAGAGGAACCCATTAATTTGACGCCCATCGAGTTCCGTCTGTTGTCCTATCTGGCGCGGCACCGCGGTCAGGCATTGTCACGTGCTCAGATCGTCGAAGCGGTCTGGGGATATGCCCCCGACATCGAAAGCGAGAAGACCGTCAACGTGCATATCCGCCGGTTGCGGGAAAAGATCGAGCTGCAGCCAGACCGGCCCTCCCTGATCCTGACCGTACCGGGAATCGGGTATCGAATGGCAAAATAACATTCTCCTTCCCCCAAATTCCGTTCTTTGGCATTTGGGGGAAGGTTGGGATGGGGGTGGGCAGATTACAAAATCTTAATCAAATCACAATCTGGTTGAAACTTCAGACCTCTATACTTCAGGCAAGGCACAACCTTGTCTGATTTTTTTGGAGGCCTATGAGCAAACGTGTGATCGTTTTGTTTTCGATTGTGGGGATATTGATCATTTCCACGGCGGGTTATCTGGGGTTTTCGACATCCGAGCCACCTGAAGCCACGCCAACACCCCAGACGGTTTCCGTAGCAACCTGCGATGTGGAGCAAACGGTCACGGCGCCGGGAAACCTCATCAACGTGAATGAGTCCGGCGTGCAAATGCCAGCGACGGGAAGGATCTCTGCGGTCAACGTTCGCGTGGGCGATCAGGTGCGGAAGGGCCAGACCCTTGCGGAACTCGATCCGGTCACCACCAGCCAGGCTCAACTTAGTCTGCTCGAAGCGCAGGAGGAGTTGGAGAAACTTCAGAAGCGAAGAACTGCCCTGGATTATCCGCGCGCGACGAATGATTACATCAAAGATTTGCGGAAGCAGATCAAAGCCGCGAAGAATTCGGTCTCTGAGCTGAATGACGCTGCAAAAAACGCCGATGACGCGATGGTTAAATCACAAATGCTGGCGAGTCTGGAAACTGCCAAGGCGAACCTGAAGGATCTGGAATCCAGGTTGAGCTGGTATACGAGCAAGCCAACGGAAAATGACGTGGTTGCTGCGGATTCTGAACTTGCCCTTGCCCAGGCAAAATACGACGCGGCAAAGGCTGTGCTGGAAAGCCTCGAGATCAAAGCGGGCATCGATGGGATCGTGTTCGAGGTTGCCGCCGAAGCCGGGCAAACCTATCAGGCGGAAACAAAGCTGTTTACGATCGGCGACCCCAGGGCGTTGGAAGTCGTGGCGAATGTCACGGAAGAAGACTATCCCATCATTTCGATCGGGCAAAGCGTGGAAGTGTATTTCGACGCCCGCCCCGAAGTGACGATCAAAGGAAAGGTCGAACGCATCATCCCCAAGCGGATCGAGGGCGACCGCCCGCGTTACAACATTTACATCGCCCTGAACGAAGTCCCGGACGGTCTTGCAGATGGCATGACGGCTGACGCGGCGATCACGATCGAAAAACGTGCAGGCGTCCTGTGCCTGCCGCGCTCCATCGTGCGCGCCTCCGGCGTCGATGAAGTCTCGCTCAAGGTCTGGACCGGGACGACGACCGAGACACGCAGCGTGACCGTCGGCTTGCGCGGCGACTCGGATGTGGAGATCCTCTCCGGCGTGAGCGAGGGCGAGCAGGTGGTCATCCAATGAATGGACCCTCACCGGTCGTGATCCAGACAGTCGGCCTGACGCGTCAGTATGCCATGGGCGGAGCCGTTGTGCATGCCTTGCGCGGGGTTGACCTCATGGTGCACGAAGGCGAGTTCCTGGCGCTGATGGGTTCCTCGGGAAGCGGCAAATCGACCCTGTTGAACATGATCGGCTTGCTGGACCGGCCCACCGCCGGGCGGTACCGGCTTGAGGATGTGGAAGTCTTCTCGCTGAGCCGTGATGATCTGGCAACGATCCGCGGCCGGCGCATTGGGTTTATTTTTCAGAACTTCAACCTGCTGCCGCGCTACTCCACCTGGGAAAACGTCGCCCTGCCGCTCGCCTATCGCAAGGGGGAATATCGAAGCGAAGAGCAATACAAAAAGGCGATGCAGATGCTGGCCCGCGTTGGGCTGAACCAGCGGGCGGGCCACCAGCCGATGGAACTCTCCGGCGGCGAGCGGCAGCGCGTCGCCATCGCGCGTGCCCTGGTAACGGAACCGGCGGTGCTCCTCGCCGATGAGCCCACAGGCAACCTCGACAGCGCGACCGGCAGGGAGATCATGGCGCTGCTCAGCGACCTGCATACCGAAGGCAAAACGATCATCATGGTCACCCATGACATGAACATCGCCCGCTATGCCAGCCGCATCTGCACGATGCGCGATGGCACGTTGGCAGAAGGGGAGCCGGCCTATGTCACTGGGTGATCTTTTGCGGACATCTCTGCGCGGGGTCTCTGCGAACAAATTGCGCGCGGTCCTCACCATGCTGGGCATCATCATCGGTGTGGCGTCTGTCATTGCCATGCTGGCGCTGGGAAACGGTGCACGCGCCGCCGTGGAAAGCCGGTTCCGATCCCTGGGCGCCAACCAGGTGCAGATCAGTACACAGATGGCTTTCGACGATGATGAGCTTGTCACGGCCGGGAAAGAATTGACATACGAAGATGGCCTGCTTATGCCCGAAAATGTGGAGCTTGTGGATCGAGTAGATATGTCGATCAATGCACAGGGTAAAGCGCGTTTCGGGCGAGCCACATTGGATGTCTCTGTCACAGGCGCTACCCCCAGCGCTCTGGAAAGCTTTGTCAGCGCGGGGGAGATCCAGCCGGTGAACAGGCAGGACGGTGAAGCGTTGACTCTCGAGAGTTTTCTGGCGTTTGGACGTTTCTTTACATTGGTCGAAGTCCTGGAAAGTGGCCCCGTCTGTGTGCTGGGCTCTCAAACGGCGACCGACCTGTTTGGAGGCGATGATCCCCTCGGGCAGACGATCTGGGTCAATCGCGCCCGTTGTGAAGTGATCGGCGTATTGAGCGAATTGGAGCTTGTGGATGAATCGCAAAGATATCAGAGAAATCCAAATGAGATTTTGCTGATGCCGATCAGCACGGTGATCCGGATGTTTTATGAGGAGGAGCCCTCCGTGATGATCACGGCGTTCGTGGCAGATGAAAGCCGGATGGATGAAGCCAAGGATCAGATCAAGTCTTACCTGCGCGCGCGGCACGATATCCAACCGGATGCAAACGGGGAATATGAGGACGATTTCAATCTCACCACGCGCAAAGACATCCT
>Ga0105098_10000503_pt1 | contig 13557 bp, 9 predicted proteins | sample PPLLak21cMay2015_FD_79137 | JGI IMG/M metagenome (GOLD analysis project Ga0105098, IMG submission 79137) | Freshwater sediment microbial communities from Prairie Pothole Lake near Jamestown, North Dakota, USA - PPLs Lake P7 Core (1) Depth... | ecosystem: Environmental > Aquatic > Freshwater >... | reverse complement strand
CAAGGGAGGGAAACAATTATGTTTGTCAGGATTTTGGAGCCGCCTTTATGGACGCGATCAGGGGTGCTGCGGATTTGTTCAGGAAGTATAAACAAATCCATTTTGTTTATCCGAAATATACCTATCACAGCATAGAAACAATCAATTATTTTAAAAAGTTCTGTGAGGAATACGGCTTCATTTACAAGATTATCACCAATCCAAAAGATTTTGTAATTGAAAAAAACATAGCTTATATCAGTGTAAGTGACCGGATTCTTGGGTCCTTTCTGGAACAATGCAGGAGCAGAAATCTTGAACCGGGGGTGGATGTGGGATTTTTATCTTACAACGAAACACCCATGAAAAAATTTATTTATAAGGGCATTAGTGTCGTTTCAACCGATTTTAAACAGTTGGGTTCAAAGGCTGCAGAATTTGTAACTAAGGACAAGCCTTTGCAATGTTATATTCCAACAGAATTAATCATAAGAGAATCATTATAATATGTATTATTTAGGTATAGACTTAGGCAGCTCATCTGTTAAGGTAGCTCTGGTAGAAAAAGTTACAGGAAAAAGTGTGGCGGTGGTAAATGAACCTGAAAAGGAAATGGACATGCTGGCACTGCATAGCGGCTGGGCAGAGCAACAGCCTGAAGACTGGTGGAAACATGTTTGTGCCGGAATAACAAAAATCAAAAAAAAATGCAACATCAGCAGTGACCAAATTGATGGTATTGGGATCTCCTACCAGATGCACGGTTTGGTGCTTTTGGACAAAGAGGGAAAGGCACTGAGAAACAGCATAATTTGGTGCGACAGCAGGGCGGTAGGCATCGGTAAGCAGGCCTTTGAAGAGCTGGGAACAGAGAGGTGCTTTACCCATCTGCTGAATTCACCTGCCAACTTTACTGCTTCCAAGCTCAAGTGGGTCAGGGACAATGAACCCGAAATTTATAACAGGACACATAAATTTATGCTTCCCGGAGATTATATAGCATACAGGTTTTCGGGAAAAATGCAAACCACGGTATCCGGCTTGTCTGAAGGTATTTTCTGGGATTTTAAAGAAAACGGTATCGCAGTTTTCCTGCTGTCATATTACGGTATAGACAAAAAACTTATCCCTGAACTGGTTCCAACCTTCGGATTGCAGTCGGAAGTATCAGCTGCAGGAGAGGCTGAAAGCGGTATAAAAAAGGGAACGCCCATTTTATACCGTGCTGGCGACCAGCCCAACAATGCCCTTACCCTGAATGTTTTTAATCCGGGAGAAGTGGCCGCAACCGGAGGCACCTCTGGTGTGGTCTATGCAGTAACAGATAACCTGTCGGTGAAGGAAGGTGCCCGGGTCAACAATTTTGCCCATGTGAACTATACCAGGGAACAGAAACGGATAGGCAAATTGCTGAACATCAACGGAGCCGGAATTCAGTATCGCTGGTTGCTAAACAACCTGAATGTGGAATCCTATGAGGAGATGAATAACCTGGCCTCTGGTATTGAGGTCGGATCGAATGGCCTGTGTTTGCTCCCTTTTGGGAATGGTGCTGAGCGCATGCTCGACAACAGGATCATCGGCTCAAGATTTGTCAATGTCGATCTGAACAGGCACAACAAGGCCCATCTCTGCAGGGCTGCACTGGAAGGAATTGCTTTCTCTTTTGTTTACGGCGTCGGGATATTAAAATCAGATGGTATAAAAATCAAAGTGTTGCGGGCAGGAAATGACAACCTATTTCGATCAGATATTTTTTCGGATACCATGGCCACACTGATAGATCAGGAAATTGAAATCTACAATACCACCGGGGCCATTGGAGCCGCAAGAGCCGCCGGATTACATACCGGAGATTTTGAAACTTACAGTAAAAACATAATGGACAATGACCATGTAATGACATACAGGCCACTTAAAGATAAAACGCCCTATTCGAAAGCTTATGCGCTCTGGAAAGAAGAACTCGAACTGATAATGAACAAAAAATAATACAAATTCATAAAATTACAGTAACATGATAACAACAGGAAACAAAGAATACTTTAAAGGTATTGGAGAGATTAAATTTGAAGGAAAAGAATCGGATAATCAATTAGCGTTTAAATATTACAATCCGGATCAGGTGGTTGCAGGCAAAACCATGCGCGAGCATTTTAAATTTGCCGTAGCCTATTGGCACAGCTTCTGTGGAACGGGTGCAGACCCATTCGGTCCGGGTACCCAGAAATTTGCCTGGGATGAGCCCGCGGATGCGCTGGAAGCGGCCACAAGCAAGGCGGATGCTGCCTTTGAATTCATCAGTAAGATGGGCTTTGGGTATTACTGTTTTCATGATTACGACCTCGTACGCGAAGGAGCTACTTTTGAAGAATCAGAAAAAAGGCTCGCTATCATAGTCGATTATCTGAAGCAAAAACAACAAGCCTCCGGAATCAAACTCCTCTGGGGAACAGCGAACTGTTTTTCAAATCCGCGTTATATGAACGGAGCAGCGACCAACCCTGAATTCAGTGTGGTTGCAAGAGCAGGCGGACAGATCAAGCTGGCACTCGATGCAACCATCGCCCTGAATGGAGAGAATTACGTGTTCTGGGGAGGTAGGGAAGGCTATATGAGTCTGTTGAACACCCATATGAAAAGAGAACTAGACCACATGGGGACCTTTTTGGGCATGGCACGCGATTACGCCAGGGCACAGGGCTTTAAAGGAAATTTTTTCATAGAGCCAAAACCGATGGAGCCCATGAAACACCAATACGATTTCGACACAGCTACAGCGATCGGATTTTTGAAGAAGTATGGTCTGGAGAAAGATTTCAAGATCAATGTTGAGGTAAACCACGCCACCCTGGCACAACACACCTTTCAGCACGAACTGGAAGTGGCTGCTGCCGAAGGCATGCTGGGCAGTGTTGACGCAAACCGCGGGGATTACCAGAACGGTTGGGATACCGACCAGTTTCCGAACAACATACAGGAAACAACGGAAGCCATGCTGGTTTTCTTAAAGGCCGGAGGATTACAGGGTGGCGGCGTAAATTTTGACGCCAAGATCAGAAGGAATTCTACCGATATAGAAGACATCTTCCTGGCACATATCGGTGGGGCAGATACCTTTGCCAGAGCCCTGCTGATTGCCGACAGGATCATAAAAACTTCACCCTATGAAAAATTGAGAAAGGAAAGATATGCTTCTTTTGATTCAGGAAAAGGGAAAGATTTTGAACAGGGAAGACTGAGCATGAAAGACCTGTACAAAATCGCTTGTGAACAGGGCGAACTTTCATTGAAAAGCGGAAAACAGGAACTTTTTGAAAATATTATTAACCAGTATATATAAGCCGGATCAATGAAAAACTCTCATAACGCAGCCTATTTGTTCAACCTGACCCTGGTGGCCACCCTCGGCGGACTCTTGTTCGGATACGATACCGCAGTGATCTCGGGTACAGTAAGTGCATTGGATAATTTTTTTGTAAAACCCTTCGGACTGGAAGAAACCGCAGCAAATGCCCGGTTGGGTATGGTCGTTTCAAGTGCCCTGATCGGGTGTATCATTGGAGGAATGATCAGTGGATGGGTAAGTAAAAAAATGGGACGAAGAAATGGTTTGATTCTCGCAGCCGTTTTGTTTCTTTTGTCGGCTTTGGGATCAGCCTTGCCTGAAATGCTCATCAAGCCAATAGGGGAAGCGGATCATACTTTCCTCTATATTTTTGTATTTTACAGGATTGTAGGAGGAGTGGGCGTGGGCTTGGCATCCATGCTGTCGCCCTTGTATATTGCCGAGATCGCTCCTGCGGATATCAGAGGAAAACTGGTGTCTATGAATCAGTTTGCCATAATCTTCGGTATGCTGGTAGTATACTTTGTGAATTACTATATAGCCAGACAAGGAGATGATTCCTGGTTGAATACAATTGGATGGAGGTGGATGTTTGCTTCAGAGATCATACCGGCGTTGCTATTTCTTTTGCTCCTATTTTTTGTGCCTGATACCCCAAGATCTCTGGTATTAAAAGACAAACCGGAAAAAGCACTGGAGGTGCTCACCAAAGTGAATGGTCTGGAGGAAGCAAAAGTCATTTTGGCAGAAATACAAAACACGGTGGTAAGTCATTCCGGAAAATTGTTTTCTTTTGGTACTGCAGTTATCGTTATCGGTATACTCCTTTCCGTATTTCAGCAGTTTGTTGGGATCAATGTTGTGCTATACTATGCCCCTGAAATTTTTAAAAATATGGGATCCGGAACAGATACTGCTTTATTGCAGACCATCATTGTGGGTTCGGTGAATTTGCTGTTCACAGTTCTTGCCATCATGACAGTTGATAAGCTGGGAAGAAAGCCGCTGATGATGATCGGGGCTCTGGGTATGGCTATTTCCATGTTTGCACTTGGAACTACTTTTTTCACCCAAACACTGGGTTGGTCGGCTCTGATCTTCATGCTGATTTATGTGGCTAGTTTTGCCATGAGCTGGGGACCTGTAACCTGGGTACTGCTGTCTGAAATATTTCCGAATAAAATCCGCGGAAAGGCTTTGGCAGTTGCCGTTGCCGCTCAGTGGATCTCCAATTACCTCGTTTCATGGACCTTTCCAATGATGGATAAGAACAGTTTCCTGATCGAAAAGTTCCATCATGGCTTTGCCTATTGGATCTATGGTGTGATGGGCTTGCTGGCGATGTTGCTCGTATGGAAATACGTACCGGAAACCAAAGGGAAAACCCTGGAAGCGATGGAAAGGATCTGGACAAAAAAGGAAGTCATTTAATCCGGATTTGATTCTTTTAAATGATGCCTTTTTTTTTCAGGTCTCAGAAATTAGATTTATTTTTGCCAACAGCGCTCAGGGGATATAACCTGTAAAAGCAGTAAACCCATGCGCGAATATTTGGTTCAACCAAAAAAAAGTAATTTAAGATATTTAGCATGAAGAAATTGCAGGAACTTGTACAACAGACACGCCGGGATATAGTCAGGATGGTGCATAAGGTTAATTCGGGGCATCCGGGTGGATCTTTGGGATGCACTGAGTTTATGGTGACCTTGTATAATAAAATACTGGATCTAAACGAACAATTTACCATGGATGGCAAAGGGGAGGACCTGTTCTTTTTGTCGAACGGTCATATTTCTCCGCTTTACTACAGCGTGCTCGCAAGAAAAGGCTTTTTTCCGGTTTCAGAATTAAATACGTTCAGGTTGCTGAACTCGCGTCTGCAAGGACACCCTACAACGCATGATGGGCTACCCGGGGTAAGGATCGCTTCAGGATCCCTGGGACAAGGTATGTCTGTTGCCATTGGTGCTGCCCTGTCAAAAAAACTGAATGGAGACAAACACCTGGTCTACTCCCTGCACGGCGACGGAGAATTACAGGAAGGTCAAAACTGGGAAGCCATGATGTTTGCAGCTGGAAAAAATGTGGATAATTTGATCTGCACGGTGGATTACAACGGGCAGCAGATCGATGGAGCCACAAAGGATGTAATGCCCTTAGGCAATCTGAAAAAGAAATTCAAGGCTTTTGGCTGGGAAGTTGTTAGCATAAAAGAAGGGAATGATATTGAAGCCATAGTAAAGGGAATGCATAAGGCCAAAGGAAAAACCGGTCAGGGCAAGCCGGTTTGTGTTTTGTTGCATACTGTCATGGGCCACGGGGTCGATTTTATGATGCACACCCATGCCTGGCACGGCAAAGCCCCGAACAATGAACAACTGGCAAAAGCGCTGGAGCAGAATCCTGTAACCCTGGGGGATTATTAAGAGATAAAAAATTGAGATGAAAAAATATACATTCACAGAAAAGAAAGATACACGGTCAGGCTTTGGTGCCGGACTTGCCGAATTGGGAAGATCTAATCCAAATGTGGTTGCACTTTGTGCTGACCTGGTAGGTTCCCTGAAAATGGAAAAGTTCATAGAAGAAAATCCGGAGCGGTTTTTTCAGGTTGGTATCGCCGAAGCAAATATGATCGGTATTGCGGCTGGGTTGACCATAGGCGGAAAAATACCTTTTACCGGTACCTTTGCCAACTTTTCAACGGGCAGGGTTTATGATCAGATCCGTCAGTCGGTTGCTTATTCTGATAAAAATGTGAAGATCTGTGCATCTCACGCGGGCCTGACTTTGGGAGAAGATGGTGCTACACACCAGATCCTTGAAGATATTGGGCTTATGAAGATGTTGCCGGGAATGACCGTAATCAATACCTGTGACTACAACCAGACCAAGGCTGCCACAATTGCTATTGCAGAGCACCACGGACCGGTTTATTTGCGTTTCGGCAGGCCGGTAGTTCCGGTATTTATGCCTGAAGGAGAATTCGAAATCGGAAAAGCAATTGTTCTCACAGAAGGAACCGATGTAACTATTTTAGCCACCGGGCATCTTGTATGGGAGGCCTTGCAGGCATCAGAACAACTGGAAGCTTTGGGGATTAGTGCTGAAGTAATCAATATTCACACCATCAAACCTTTGGATGAGGCAGCTATTTTGAAATCTGTCGCCAAAACAGGTTGTGTGATCACTGCAGAAGAGCATAATATTCTTGGAGGTTTGGGCGAAAGCGTCGCAAGGGTACTGGTCCAGAATAAACCGGTTCCTCAGGAATTTGTGGCTGTACAGGATAGCTTTGGCGAGAGCGGGACCCCTGACCAGTTAATGGAGAAATACGGTTTGAATGCAGCGGCTATTGTTAAGGCAGCTTTAAAATTAAAAGGAAAGTAGGGAGGGTGACAAAGCCTGCTTAGAATAATTTTTTATAATATACTCGAGTGTTTATAATGGGTCCGGAGACGGGCCCTTTTTTATTTTTTTTAGTTTCACCTATGAAGTTTGTGACCGTTTACAAAAATTACACGCGAATTCAAGAAATTAAAAAAAAATTACTAATTTAACTGCTATTCAAGGACTTAAAACCAAAATACATGAACAGCAGGCGCATATTTATTAAAAAATCGGGACTATTCGTACTTGCGGGCTCACTTCCGCTAAGCCATTTTTTACCTAAAGAAAAGAAAAAACTAGGCGTGGCCCTGGTTGGACTGGGTTATTACAGCAGGGATTTGCTGGCCCCCGCTTTGCAACTGACCCAGTATTGTGAACTCAGAGGTATAGTAACAGGCTCACCTGAAAAGATTCCCGTTTGGCAGAAGAAATACAAGATTCCGGATGGTAATGTCTATAATTATGATAATATGCATACTATAGCCCAGAATCCCGATATCGATGTAGTTTATATAGTTTTGCCCCCCGGCTTGCACAAAAAATACACCTTGATTGGTGCCGGTGCAGGGAAGCACGTATGGTGTGAAAAACCCATGGCACCAAGTGTTCAGGATTGCAAGGAAATGATAGATGCCTGCCAGAAAAATAAGGTTCAACTTACTATTGGTTACAGAATGCACCACGAACCGGTGACACAAACTATTATTGGCTGGCATAAAACCAAACCTTATGGCCATATAAAAACGGTCGTGGCCGAAGCGGGTTATTATAATGGCGCCAGTGACCCTTCGCACTGGAAACTTCATAAGAAGCTTGGAGGAGGTGCCATGCTGGATATGGGAGTATACCCCCTCAATGCAGCCAGATATGCCACCGGACTTGAGCCTGTAGCGGTTAGTGCCAGGACAGAATACACAAGGCCGGACCTTTTTGAAGCAGATGAAATAACAATTTTTCAGCTCGAGTTCCCTGGAGGTGTCACAGCCAATTGCAAGACGAGTTTCGCAGAAAGTGTCAATAACTTAAAGGTGAATTGTGAAAAAGGCTGGTATCACTTGCGGCCTTTCCAGGCTTATAGCGGTGTTACCGGAACCACCAGTGACAAGCAAAACCTGTATGCGTTTACAGGAAACCAGCAGGCAAAACAAATGGATGACGATGCTTTGTCAATTATCAATAATCAGCCCCCTTTGGTTCCCGGTGAAGAGGGAATGAGAGACATAAAAGTGGTGGAAGCGATTTTCAAGTCAGCAGCTGAAGGAGGAAAAAGGGTTTTGATTTGAGATAGGAGATTTGAGAAGGAACCAGGAACCAGGAACCAAGAGACAGGATGACAAGGAAAAAGTTATCCTTGAAACTGCTACAGGTTCACATGCCGCAGGCATACAAATAAATTTTTTTACTTTTACCTTTTTACTTTTTACCTGGCCTTGCCTGGCAAGGCCTTGAACTTTAAACTTTTACCTTTTACCTTTTTACTTGAAAAATTACTCAGGAATCAGGGTAACATGGATCTTTTGAGGAATAACATGGCATTCATCGCTTGTAACAGGGATTACACCTGAGGTATAGGTTTGATAACCCTCTTTAGAAACGGTAATGATGTAATTGCCGGGCCTTTCGTAAGCCCCTGAAAAAATCGGATCCTGTGGATTGTAATAGGCTAATGTCTCTGAATAATTGCCATCTTTAGCAACTACAGTAACTCCTTCGCCTGTTATAGAACTCATCGCTCCCAGACTAACGGTAACATTAAGACCGGCTCTGGCTTCTAAAGTGCAAACTATCTGTTGGTCATCGCCATCGTCTTCGCAGGTAGACAGGATTAAAAGAGGGAGAAAACTAAAAAATAGTAAAATCTTTATCATGGGTTGCTATTGCATATTTTCATATATCACAAACATTGTACCAGAAATATAAAAGAAAAAACTATACCTTCTTGAGCTCTATCAGGGTTAATTCGGGTAAAATACCCACCCTTCCTGGATAACCGAGGTATCCGAATCCACGGTTTACATAAAGATGCTGGTTATTTTCAGTATACAGGCCTGCCCACTCAGGGTAACGCAACTGCGCAGGACTGAACCTGAAACCACCCAATTCCACCCCATACTGCATGCCATGGGTATGTCCGGAAAAGGCCGCGTCTATGTTGGTTTTTGACAATACCTGTTCACGCCAGTGGCTGGGGTCATGAGAAAGAAGCAGGCGAACCGGCAGGTCTTCCGTATCTTTCATTGCCTTTTCCAGATCGCCGGCTTTAATAAAACCTCCGGCACCCCAGTTCTGGATTCCAAGTACCCCAATAGATTCATTGCCTATCTTTATTTTTCGGTGTTCGTCCATCAGAAGGTTCCAGCCCAGTTCTTTATGTCCGGCAATCAGTTTTTCAAAGTTTCTTCTCTTTTCATCTTCCGAACCCCAGTTAAAATAATCACCATAATCGTGGTTACCGGTAACAGAATATACCCCCAACGGAGCTTTTATTTGCTTAAAAACATCAAAATAATCATTGAGCTCTTTGGCCTCATTATTCACCAGGTCTCCGGTAAAAAAAACCATATCGGGCTTGTTCATCATCAGCAGGTCGACACCACCCTGTACAGCAACCTTTTTATAAAAACTACCGCTGTGAATATCTGAGATCTGGCCAATGACCAGTCCGTCAAATGCCGGAGGAAGATTCTTAAGCGGCAACTGCACCCTGTGAATGCGGTAATCATGCGCTCCTGATACAATACCCCAACCAAAAGCACCCACGTGTAAACCGGTTACGGCCAGAGCGGTTTGGGAGATAAAGGCAGAACGGGTAATCTTCTCGCCATCCAACGACTTTTCTTTAGGTACCGTAACCAGTAATTTTTTTGTTTTTTGATAAATAAGTCTAAAGAATCTGGTGATATCCTCAAAAAACAGTACGCCAATACCGGCAAATTTTGACAGATACAACATTATGAAGGCCAGTAGGAAGGGATAGGTTCCTTTACCGGATAAGATGAATGCCATGAGAATGGTTAAAAGAAAGAGGGCAGGGATCGTCCAGTACACCATTTTTATCCATTTTCTGACACCTGGGGAAAACCGCATAAAAGCTTTCCTGACCGCCTGGAAGAGATAAAAATCCACCAGCAGTATAAAGGCAATACCGATAAGAAAACGAACCCAAAACATAAACAAAAAATCTTCAGATCAGACGTGAACGCGAAATAAAAGTTACAAACAATTGTAAATCAATTTATAAAAAAAAACATTTCACTTCGTCTCCTGCTTTGCAAAGTTAAGACAATTGAAAAAGATTGAAGTTCGACTACCTGTATAAAATGGTTATTTTTATGTTAAAAAAAATAGGCCGATGTTTTTATGATATGCTGAATTCACTATTTTTGAGCATATTTAATACATCATAATCTATGAAATTCTTTATTTTATCGTTGTTGATTTTGTTGGTTTTCGGAAGTTGTGCCACCAATCCGGTGACTGGAAGGAAACAGGCCAGCATGGTTACGAATGCCGATATTTTTCCGCAATCCTTTGCGGCTTATAATGAAACCCTTGCAAAAGAAAAATTGTCCACCAACAAAGCGTATAATGATCAGGTGACCAGGGTGGGTAAGAAAATCCAGGCTTCTGTGGAACGGTATTTTATAGAAGCTGGTATGCCTGATTACCTAAAGGATTATCGCTGGGAATATAAAGTAATTGAAAGCGAGGAGTTGAATGCCTGGTGTATGCCCGGTGGGAAAGTTGCTTTTTATACAGGAATTATGCCGGTTTGCGGGGATGATGCCGGTTTGGCTGTTGTGATGGGACATGAGATTGCCCATGCCATTGCCAACCATGGAGCAGAAAGGATGAGTCAGGCCCAGATCCAGCAAACGGTGGGTGCCCTTGGCGCTGTTGCTCTGGGCGCTGGAGGCGCAGGTGGCAGCACAAGCAACCTGGTTTTGCAGGCTTATGGGGTAGGATCGGGATTGGGGATGCTTACCTACAGCAGGAAACACGAATCTGAGGCAGATGAAATGGGACTGCTCTTTATGGCTTTGGCGGGATATGACCCTATAGCAGCACCTGCGTTCTGGAAAAGAATGGAGGCAAAAAGCAATGAAAAAGGGGGCGCGAAACCTCCTTTATTTCTATCAACACACCCTAACTCACAAACACGTGTAAGCGACCTGACAAGGCTAATGCCCATTGCTCAGGAAGTTTATAAGTCCGGGTCACCGAAGCCTTATATCGATATGAAAAGGAAATAGTTCCTGGGAAACAGGAAACAGGCAAAATTATGCTGAATATTGGGAATCAGGAAACAAGTACGAAGAACTAGGAATAACAAGTTTAGAGTCTGCCCGCATTATCAGGAATTGAGTATTTATCACCCCGCGAAGCATCGCGGGGCTACTATGTTTCTCTGGACGAACTTTTTTTTATTTTGCCCCGCTGCGGCACTTTTTACTTTTGCCTTTTTACTTTTTACTTTTTACTTTGTCCTTTATCCTTTATCCTTTATCCTTGTCCTAGGCTCTTTACTTCCCCTTATACTTTATTGTTCTGGCATCATTGATCCGGCCTTTCCAATTCAGACCAAAGCCAAAATCGTAGGTGTTGCCTTCAGCATCGATATGGCAAGTCATATCGAGCGGTACATCCTCTAGTTGGGCCTCAACAGTTTTCATATTGGCAGGTATTTGCAGGGGCAAGAGTGCTGAAGGCTCAGCAACTCCGGTGAGGATGTCCAACAGGGCCTGGTCTTGTACTCCGAAAGACACAAGGATTACGTCTGCCTGTTTTTCAAATTCAGCAAAGACCGAAGGATTGGATAAATTCACAGACACAATAACAGGTTTGTTTTTCATTTGTTTCCTGGTGTCGAGCACCATGTTAAGATCGGTAGTATTGAACGCGGTAGCACTTTTACCCTTATAAGACCTATCGGTAAAATTTTCCATAGGATCGCCTCCGGCGATGCTTGTGTTGCGAGCCGTTAAGGCCGTATAGGGTTTGTACTGCAAACTCACAGGTACATAACCCGTTCCTCCCTGAGCTGCGTCCTCACTGTTGTAACCATTTCCGGAATTCGCTCCTTCAATGAAAACCAGCGCAAGATCAGCCTCGTCCGGATTGTCTGTAACCGTAAAATATTTTGATACCAGGCCGATATTTACCGGGTAGTCCAGTTTTTCAGAATAAGGCATGCCTACATAATTTTTTCCGGCAGGAGTAAATCTCTTGGGTACATAGACGGTTATATTCTTCTGAAGAGGCAACACATTTTTTTTATTTTTTACCATGACAATGGATCTCAACTGGGCCTCATATCCTACTTTCATAAAATCCGGGTTTCCAACAACAGATTTAGAAACAGCTACATCCAGATAGGGATTTTCGAAGAGGCCGGGTCGGATCATATTCTTGAGCAAGCGGACTGCCGATCTTTCAAAACGAGCTCTCATAAAAGCTTCTCCATGTTCCCTCACGCCCATATGATATGCTTCAAGGACAGGTTTCATCTCATTATTACCCCCAAATTGATCTACTCCGGCCATAAGTACTTTATAGTGTCTTTCAGCCACGGTTAGTTTTTCGAGGCCCCAGGGTTTTCCTGAAAGAAACTGGTCAATTGAAGTTTCATCAGCAGTTACCAGCCAGTCTGTACAGGCTACACCATCGTAGCCGTATTTGTCCCGCAACAAATCCTGAATGATATAGCTGTTATAGCTGTTGCCAACATTTTCCTTGTTCTTTTTATCCTGATCCCATGAAACGGTGTAATAGGGCATAATGGCTGAAGCCATTTCGGTTTTACCGTGTAATTTAAACGCCCCTTCAGTAAAGGGCAACAGATGGGTATCGAAATTATTTCCGGGATACACGGCAAATTTACCAAATCCATAATGGGCATCCCGGCCGCCTTCACCCGAACCGCCTCCCGGCCAGTGCTTAACCATGGCATTCACACTTTCATACCCCCAGCCATTTTCCAGTTCTTTATTGCCTGATGATGTTTGAAAACCGTCCACATAAGCCCGTGCCATATCTGCCGCAAGAGCAGGATCTTCCCCAAAAGTACCGCTAAACCTGTTCCAGCGCGGGTCAGTTGCCAGGTCAACCTGTGGAGACAAGGCTGTGGTTATGCCCAGGGCACGGTATTCACGTGCCGCTACAGAGCCAAAATTTCTGACCAGTTCAGGGTCAAATGTTGCGGCCATTCCCAATGTACCCGGCCACATGGATATATTTCCACCTGCGCCTTCATTGAACTCGGCGTTGCTGATGATCCCATGACGCGGGTCTGTACTCGTATTGACTGGAATACCCAAACCAAGGCCTTCTGCCAATGCCTGTGCATTGTTATTCCATTCAGCTGCTATTTCAGGACTTTGTACTGTTGTTATGAGTACATGTCGCAGATGATCATTTACCAGGAACTGCATCTGCTGATCGGATAGAGCAGAAGCTTTGGCACCACTTTCTTTGAGTGATTTACCGCGATAGGTTCCTTTTCTGAAGCCCTCGCTATCGCCGGGTATGGACTGATGCCTGCTGTAAAGCATGAGGCCGGCAATTTGTTCCACAGTCATTTTGGAAGCCAGATCCTTAGCGCGCTCTTCTGACCCTAAACGCCAGTCTTCGTATTTGTCCAGCTGCCCGTTTTTGTTCAGGTCTTTAAAGGCAAAACCATCTCTGGTGATCAGTTTTACCCGGGATTTAATTGAGTAAGCAATGGATTTACCCCCTTCATTTGCAACGATATAGATATCACCTGATCTCGCTGAAGTCCATTTGATTTCCGGTGAGGCGAAGCTCAGTGCGATGAATGATAAAAGTACAATTCTTTTCAT
>Ga0105098_10000499_pt1 | contig 13568 bp, 9 predicted proteins | sample PPLLak21cMay2015_FD_79137 | JGI IMG/M metagenome (GOLD analysis project Ga0105098, IMG submission 79137) | Freshwater sediment microbial communities from Prairie Pothole Lake near Jamestown, North Dakota, USA - PPLs Lake P7 Core (1) Depth... | ecosystem: Environmental > Aquatic > Freshwater >... | reverse complement strand
TGGCAACTATGACCTGGTCTATGCCTGGGATGCCACCGGCGCTCATCTCGGGGACGGCAACTGGATGACCTACGACCCAGCTGCCCCACCCTATGCCAACTCCCTATCCGCACTTGACGAGACCATAGGCTTCTGGATCCGTATGACGAGCGCCGACACCCTGGAGGTGGCCGGCAGCGCTCCGGTGATAACAGCCATCGAACTACTCGATAATGTCGGCGGCTGGAACCTGGTGAGCTATGCCTCCCTTGCCAATCGCGACCTGCCAGATGCGTTTCAGCTGCATGGGGTGGGGACAGACTTCACGGTGGTGTATGCCTATCATGCGAACGATCCCGCCAGCCCCTGGAAGCTATTCGATCGCGAGGGTCCGCCCTTTGCCAATGACCTGACCGAGCTGAGTCCGGGCTGGGCCTACTGGATCAAGGTCAATGCCGATCACACCTGGACGGTCCAGTTCCTCCCTGACTAATTCCAATCCGCGTAAAGGTCAGGGCGCATCCACTGCGGCCCTGACCTGACCCGAAGTTAACAACGTATTTCATTGTATAGAGATGAGGCGGCCAGCTACGCTATGAACAGGTTAATGCCAGGAAACGAATATCCAACTACAGTTGCATTCCAAACAGTAGAACATAACAATGCGGGAGAGAGATTGCTGCAGTTGTGGAATGTCCATATTCTCAAACGTGGGACTGCCCGGAAGATCTGGAGTTACCCTGCTTTGATCAATTCTTCGCGCCTGATAAGTTGCAGCCTTCTGGATGGTTATTATTTGGACTTCTCCCGGGATGCTGATTATTCGGGCCCAAAAGATAGAGACGGGATCCTTTTGGTTGATTACACAGGGAAATTAGGCGTGCAATATAACCCGTTTTTTATTGGCTATTATGCATTGGCTTGTTATGAAAGATTCCGAAAGACAAATACTCAGCGGTATGGCGACATTTTTCTCCGGCAGGCAGATTGGCTTCTCAGGCACGCTGTTTACAGAGGAAATGATATGGCCGTGTGGGAGTACACTTTTCCGTGGATGCGACGTATGTCACCACCTTGGATCTCTTCATTGTCTCAGGCTATCGCCATCTCAGTGCTTTTACGCGCCTGGCTGCTTACGAGCAGATGGCAATACTTTGATATCGCTACATCGGCTACAAATGCATTATTTTCTGAAATAGATCGAGGAGGGGTGATGTACAGAAAGAACGGCAGGATCACCTTTGAAGAATATCCCGCCTGCCCGCCTCACACGGTCTTAAATGGTTTTATTTTTTCCATCTGGGGGGCTATGGAATTTTTGGCACTGAGCGGAGCTCATACTGCCCGTTATTTTGTAGAGCGGAGCGTCGACACATTGGCAGAAATCTTGCCAGCATACGATTTGGGATTCTGGTCAAAATATCAACTGGAGCCTCAAGAAAAAATAGTGCCATGGATAGCCAGCCCCTTTTACCATAATTTGCACGTCGCGCAACTCACCGTAATGGCCAGTCTGTTCCATAATACAGTCTTTGAAGAATTTGCCTCCCGCTGGAGGTCTTATGAGGAGAATTGGACAGGGCGGCTTTCAGCGGTTTTATTCAAGTCAGTCCACAAACTTTTCCTGGAATAGCGCTCGGAGAATCAGCCTTGATCCGCGAAAGTACCTATGCCGTGTCCGCCAGGATATTCATGGCGTTTTGCCGGGCGGTTTTGCTGATTATTGTTGCCAATGTTTTGGGAGCAGAGGCTCAGGGAAGTTTTGGTTTGGCATTGGCTGTTATGACACTTGCAGTGCTTCTGGGAAGCGCGGGCCTGGAGATATCGACCATCTACTATACAGCTCAGGGTCCTGAAAAAATTGGCTCCCTGCTGCTCCATGTCATCTTTTGGGGTTTCGCGGCTGGATTTGTTCTTTCTGCCTTTACATACACTGCTTTGGTTTTATTTCCCGGTTATTTTAAAGGTTTTCCCAGCAGCTTTGTTTGGAGCACTCCAGCGGCAGTGTTGTGCACATTGTTGAATCTTTATATTGGCGCCATTATGCTTGGATACAGGGATTATAAATGGTACTTTTTTGTTACTGTGATCCAATATGGCGTTATTCTGGTCTCTGTTGGAATCATTTCATTACGGGGATATCTGGTCACAGATGCTCTGATGCCTGTATGGGTGGCAGGTGCGTTTTTGGGAACCATCATCGCGTTTATCCACGTTGGAGCTGTTGCCAGTAAAAAAGGAAGCAAATTCAAGGTTGACTGGAAATTATTGAAGGATCAGCTCGCTTATGGAACAAATGCCTACGTAAACAACTTGACAAACATGTTGAACTATAAATTGGGATTGTTTGTCCTGGCGGCATTTGTCGACGCTACCTCGCTCGGGTATTTTTCCATGTCACTCACGATCACAGACGGTCTTTTATATATCCCGAAAGGAATAGGAACGGTTGTGCTGGCCCGGGAATCTGCCCTGGGGAACTGTTCACAAGTCCACGGTTTATATAAGCTCAATTCGATTGTTATGGGCGCGCTCGTATTGGGAATGTTTATTCTTGCGCCATGGGTTATTCCGTTGGTTCTGTCAGATGCGTTCCAGCCAGCGATTTTAAGCTTTATGGTTATCCTGCCCGGTACCTGGATGCTGAGTCTGGCAATCATGGCCTCAAACCAATTATTTGGGATGGGAATGAGCAAGGTGCCATCGCAGGGTGCGATTTTGAGTCTGGGCATTACACTCCTATTGAATTTTGTACTCATACCGCGCTACTACGTCACGGGAGCTGCGATCGCTGCCTCCATTGGTTATTCGATTTATGCCGTTTATTTGTTGCGGGCCATTCAGCAAATTAATGATCACAACATTAAGGATTTATTGCTCCCGAAATTATCAGATTTTGGAACTTTAATTGATTATTTTCGAGCGTCGATGACTAAAAGAGCCAAGTGTAGCCCATAACAACCATGTCATTCACCACTCACCCCCTACGATTTCCCGTCATCCGTTATCTAATCGTCATACTGGTATCGATCTCAATTGGACTTGTGACCAGCGTAATTGCAAGCGCCTATGATCCCGGTTTATTAGCGCTTGCTCCTCTTGGACTCCTGTTCGTGGTCTATGTCTTCTTAAACTCGAAGGCAGGCCTGTTTATTACCATATTTTTATTGGCGATTGTTCCTCCAGCGCCTAAAGAGATAGGCGTTGTCGAAGTTGCTTACATTTGTATCTTTGCCGGCACGGTCGGAGGCTGGATAGTCAAAAAGAGCTGGAGACAGCTGCCTGTCACTTTGACGCGCTATTCGGTGGTTGTTATCCTGACATTGGCTGTTATTTCTCTTTTGACAGCTTTAGCAAATGGGGTCGGGGTGTCACATTGGATTCGCGGCATAATTCCTTTTGCCGGTTTGTTTCTATATTTTGTCAGCGGCACAGTCATACAAACGTCAAAAGACAGAGAACAGTTGATCTTTGTATTCTATGTTACTGCCATAACTCTTATCATCATTTCCTTTAGGGAGGGCATAGCATCGATAAATACCGCGTTGTTACTTAAAAATTTCTGGATTGTCCGTGAAAACCTCGGTTTTGGAGCATACCAGCCACTGATTATTGGCATCCCTTTATTTGCGGCTGGTTATGCCTTTGAGCGTCCACAGAGCAGGCCATGGTTACACTATGGTGTCCTGGCCGTTGCGTCTCTTGCAAGTTTAATTACGTTGCTTCGTAGTGTCTTTCTGGTGATGGCCATATGCTTGTTTGTTTCCTTATGGTTGTATGCACGTACTCATGCTCGGCGGCAGGTTGTTTTGCTGGTCATTAAACTGGTCGGTGTATTAATGCTACTGACCGGGTTGCTTACGATTTCTCCATTGAGATCGATCTTTGATGTGTTTAGTGCCGGTGTGGGGGTCAGGTTTGGGCAGTTAGCCGAACAGGATTTAAGTGAAAATGTGCGAGTTCTCGAATTTAATGAAGTTAAGAAATATTTCCTTGAGAGCCCGCTTGTCGGAAAAGGACTGGGCTTTCAATATGAATTTATTCGAGGCTATCTGGGCTATTGGCAGGGCGGCTATACCCACAACATAATAAGTTATTTTGCTCTGACAATGGGGATCATAGGAGTGATTTCTTTAATGGGATTTCTATTTACCGTGTACAGGGATTTTTCGGCAAAGTTATCGGTCTACAGATCATACAGCCCCGCGGATCGGGCCTTTTTGATGGGAGCCATTCTGTATATTGTTTCATTGCTTTTGTATGTTCAATTCCAATCTGTGTTCAGGCATGTTTCCTTTTTTACCACGTTGAGCATTATGTTGGGAGCTGCAACCAGTATTAAGAGTGTTGTAACGGGTCATGAGGGGTCAAAAAAAGACGAATGTAACGGCGAAGCAGCCGTCTAAATTCATATCGTTTGCTCATCTCCATCACATTTCATTTAATACATGACCAATATAACTATTGTTACACAGTTCTTTCCTCCGGAGACGAACGCAGCTGCGAATCGCATTGGCAGTCTGGCGGAAGCCCTGTCAAAAAGATTTCAAGTTGTTGTTCACACATTGATGCCCAGTTATCCCTCGCCCGAATTATACAGGGGCGTGGACATAAAAAACGTCGATTCGCGGTTTTTATTTCAAGTTCACCGATTGCACCATTTTCGCCCTCATCGCCCATCTCTCATTCGTCGCGGGTTGAATGAACTTCAGATGTCCTTTCAATTATTGATCAAAGCCTGGCGGGAACCCTCTGACCTGATCGTCGTATCATCGCCCAGCATGTTTCTCGGCCTGGTCGGCTGGTTGTTGGCACGCTTTAAATCCGCAAGATTCTTATGGGACATACGGGATATCACTTGGAGATACGTGAGAGAGAAAAATCCCAAATCGGCCACGGCCAAATGGGCGGCCAGCGGACTGGAACTAATGATGAATTCATTACTGCGGCGGGCGGATCTAATAAGTTGTGCCACTCCGGGTATAGCACGACAATTAACAAACGGAATTGTGCCTCCGGAGCGTGTTATTGTCGCTCAAAATGGAGTTACGAAAGATTTCCTCGATGCATTCGATAATATCGAAATTGAAGATTTCCACAGTCAGCCGGTCGTGACCTACGTGGGTCTGGTTGGCTATAACCAGGGATTGAGTGTGCTTGTTGATGTGGCACGGTTATTACCAGAGGTGAGGTTCTATGTGGTGGGTGACGGGCCCGAACTGGATGGCATCCGGCGAATGAGCCAGGCAAAGAAGGTTGCAAACATAGAATTTACAGGTTATTTGGGAAGAGAGACAATCACGGCCATCTATAAAAAGAGCACGATCCTTTTTGCTCAACTAAAGGATACGCCCACGCTTAACTCGACCGGGAATCCTTCCAAGTTATTGGAATATATGGCGGTTGGAAAACCAATCGTCTACGCGGGAAGAGGATTTGCTGAGGAATTTCTTCGTGGCACAGGTTGCTCTATTGTCGTACCCCCCGGGGATGCTGCCTCGATCGCCAGTGCAATTTCAGTCTTGTTAAAAGATGTTCCGCTCACGCGGTCGATGGGGGCCAAAGGTAGAGCTTTCGTACGCGAGAATTACTTGCGCGAAGTCGAAGCCGATCGATTTACGGATGAAATTGCCAAAAGATTCGTATTTTCTCCACACGATTCCTGGAAATCACAACGCTTGTCAAATGAGATAAATCATGCTGGGAGCTACTATGGAACAAAATCACACTCAGGAAATTGAATCCACTGCAACCGTTGATATAAAACGCTGGCTGGTCCTCCTGCGCCACTGGATCTGGTTGTTGATCCTGGCCGCATTGCTGGGAGCAGCCACTGCCTACGTGATCAGCAAATTCCAGACGCCTATCTATCAGGCCAAGACCCAGGTGATGATCACCCGTTCATCATCTCAAGGGCCTGTGACCGACATTACCCAATCCCTCAGCAGCCAGCAGATGACCCAGACGTATGTGGAACTGCTTTCCCAGGGATGGGTGCGAGCTCTGGTGGCCGAGCGCGTCGGAGGAGGTTCGATCGGGCAGGGCGTGAGAGTATCGGCAGCGACCAACACCCAGATCATTAACATTACCGTTGAAGATCCCGATCCAGCGCGGGCGGCACTGACTGCGGATACGCTTGTGCAGGTTCTGATCGAACAGAATGAGAGTATCCAGTCCGGGCGTTACGCGGATGCAGAAAAAAGCCTGGATGCCCAGATCCTGAAAATGGAAGAGCAGATCTCCGGCATCCAGGTGCAGCTCGAGCAGGCCAAATCAGATGCTTTGATTGAGAAGATGGCTGCCGCGCAGAATAATATTCAATCCACGCAGTCTGCGATCACGTCGACCCGGGCCGAAATCAACAAATTGGATGGGCTGACCATTGTGCGTGTGCAAGTCATGCTGGAGTCTGATCACACGCGCATGGCGGAATTGGAACTGCAATTGACGGGTCAATTGGCTGAAAACCAGGGCCTGGCCACTCAACTGCCGGCCGATCTCCAGCTTGGAGAGGGCCCGGTTCCGGCTGGTGATCTGCAGACCCGGCTTTTGGAATCCGCAACTGCAATCGAAGTCACACGCCAGCAAATCCAATCCCTCGCGGAGGAGATTAATTGGCTGACACCACTTGCCGAATTGGGCGTGATCGAGAAGACAATGGCTGAGAAACAGGAGTACCTGGCCTTACAGCAGGCTCTGCTGCCCTCTTATCAGGAGATTTATACGAACCTGCTGATCTCAGGAAAGATCGAAGATACAACAGATAAGATCATCAACCTGGAGAAGAACCTTAGCTTGTACCAGCAAATCTACCTTAACTTGCTGGATGACCGTGAGACAGTACGCCTTGAGCGTATGCAGAATATGCCGAATGTGGTGCAGCTCAATCTGGCCGTTCCTTCCAGTCAGCCAATTCGCCCCCGTATCATTAGCAACACCATCTTGGCCGGATTAGCCTCATTGATCCTGGTGGTTGCCATACTTTTCCTGATCGAATTTTTAGACGATACGATCAAAAGTGTGGAGCAAATCACTGAACGACTCAGACTACCAGTCATTGGTTACATCGCCGATATTCAGCGCGGGCCGGAAACGGCTTACGTAGCCGAACATCCACGTTCGCCGGTGGCGGAGGCATTCCGCACCTTGCGTACGAATCTCGAATTCGCCGATGTAGACAAGCCAGTGAAGTTGTTGCTGGTGGTCAGTCCGAATCCCAGCGAGGGAAAATCGAGCATCGCCGTGAATTTGGCAATCACCCTGGCACAGGGTGGAAAGCGTGTTCTCCTCATTGATGCCGATCTGCGCCGTCCGCGCGTCCACCATTATCTTGGCCTGACGAACCGTAAGGGATTGAGCGATATGTTCCGAAGTTCTGCCTCGGTTGAGCAGGTGGTTTCGGCCTGGAAGAATGAAAATCTGGCCGTAATTACCAGCGGCGGATTGCCTCCTAACCCTGCCGATATTCTCGCCTCGGAGAAAATGGCGAACATACTGAAAACTGTGAGAGAAAAAGCCGATATCGTTGTTATCGATGCGCCCCCATTCCTCGTAGCCGATGCCACGATCCTTGCCGGTCGGGCTGACGGAGTATTGCTTGTGATTCGGCCTGGCAAAACTCCCCTGGATAGTGCCTTATTCACTGTTGAGCAGTTGAAACGTGCTGGCGCGCACGTGCTGGGTGTAGTGCTGAACCGTATCCCCCGCAGCCATGTCTACTCCTATGGTGGATATCGCGGTACGTATGCTTATTATCAAAAGGGTTATGGCAATTATTACATTGATCCTGAACACAAAGCTCCTAAACATAAAGTTCCTGCCCCCGCTCCTTCTGTCAATAAATAGCCTGTCCCTCCAAGGATGATCCATGAATATTCCCGCCTGCCCATACCTTGGTTTACAGGACGATCCCGAGACACAGGTTGCTTTTCCATCTGCAATAAATTTCTGCCATCACCTGAAGACCCCCGGAGCGGTGAGTCTGGAATACCAGCGTACCTTTTGCCAGTCTGGCCGACATATCCTGTGTGAGGTCTTTCCTCAGGGACACTATACCCGTCTCCCGGCAGGCGCGCAGGTCGCTGCCGGCGAGAGAACAATGATCCGCCGTTCCTGGCTTTTGACAATGGTGATGATGTCGATCCTGTTCGTTGCAGGAGGAGTGACACTGTCACAACCATCCTGGAGACTTTTACACTTCCTTCACGAATTACCACCGCAGATCGGGAAAACGCTTCCCGCGCCGCCGGTCACTGCTCAGCCACCCCCGACTCAGCCATCTGCGACGGCCACTCCCGTCTACTTCACTTCCACGGCTGAGATTCCAGCCACGTCTGTGCCGCTGGGAACGGTTGCTCTTGCGCCGCTTGGTCTGGAAACGCCAATTGGGACGAGCCCCACCTTGTTGATTCATCGCGTCCTCCCGGGGGAGAGCCTTGATCTGATCGCCGCTCACTTCGAAACCAGCGTCGAGGCGATTCAAGCCATCAATCATTTTTTGCCCTCTCCGCTCCTGGCCGATTTGCCGATCATCATACTCCTCGGACAGACTCAAACAGCAGGCCTGCCTCAGTTCGAAGCATATCAGGTCAATGTTGCCGGAATCACGATCGGGCAGCTTGCCCAGAGTCTGGGCGTGGATGTCGTTCAACTGTGCAAATACAACCTTATGCCTGAGGGAACCCCCTTGGTTGCCGGGCAATGGCTTCTTCTACCCTGGCCGGCAAAATGAGTTTGATGTGTCTGGAGTAAAAAACAATCAGAGGCCTTCATGCCATCTATTCTTTTCGTTTGTACTGGAAATCGCTGTCGTTCCCCTCTGGCAGCTGCTATCTTCTGGAATCGCTTGTGTGCCTGGGGCCGAACAGAAGGCTGGCGTGTAGAAAGTGCAGGCACCTGGACTCAGCCAGGCTTGCCCGCCGACCCACTGGCACAAAAAGCAGCCCAGGAAATCGGGCTCGATCTTCGGAACCATCGCACATGTTCCATAGACCAGATTGTTCTCGACGAATACGACCTGATCGTGGTAATGGAAAAGGGCCATCAGGAAGCTCTGAGTATCGAGTTCCCTGAGTGTGCGGGCAAGATACATTTGCTCACCCATCTTGCCGGTGAAATCGAAGATGTGCCCGATCCCTCTGCTGAAGATTTATCCTTCCATTTGCAAGTGACGAGTGAGTTGGTTAAGTTGATCAATACAGCGTATGCGCACATATGCGAGTTAGCAACTGATCCGCTCCCTCGATACGACGCGCGAAACGTTTCTCCCGGTGGTCATTGACATAGAAACCTGACAAATGATCCCCGCCCGCTCCCGCTACTCCACCGATCTTCTCAAGATCATCCTTATTAATCTTCCTGCGCCAGAAAGATTGGATAATCATCCCTGGACGAAAAGTCTCCTTGTGCGTGAAGCGTGCAGTCGTGAACCCCGGCTGCGAGGACAGCCTCCCGGCACTCAACTCGTGGCTGCGATTAGTGACATCTTCCGCCGCATGCTCCCTTCCGTACCTCCCAGGCGCGGCCTGAGGCTGGATACGCGTTGGGGGGAGTTTGGTCTCATCGCCGCGAGGTATTTTGCCCCCTACTTATATGGATTGCCATACCCCTCATCTTTGCGAGAGGCCTGGCAGTGCATAGATGGCGCGCTCATGCTCTTCCTGTTCAATGGCAATGAGGGAGTGAAGCAGGAGGAGCGCGACCAATATTATCTCGTGGCGAACGAATCTGTTGTTGCCCCCGACAGCACAATCAGCGACTGGCACCGCAAAGGCATCGAAGCGCTGGCTGAATTTGTGATACAGGAAGAGAAGCGGCTCGAAGTACAACAAGGGGTGCCGTCTGCAGAAACAGAGGTCCCTGTTTCCTCAGTAAGGTCAGGTCAACATCCTCTTTGGGCGTGGCCGCTCTGGCGCTGGATAGGCAGAATCTCCCTCATCCTTTTGCTCGCGCTTTTTGTGCTGGCCGGCTGGAAAGGCTGGCAGATTTTCCAAATCCTGCGTTCTGCGCAGGAACATGCTGAGGCATTACAGTCGTTGTCCACCTCTCTCCCAAGGCAGGGACAGTTGGAAGAGGCGGGGAAGCATCTCTCAGATTTGCGATCGGATATGCAATCTCTGCAGAAGCAGGCCGAACCATGGATGGTCATCGCGCCATATCTGGACTGGGTCCCCGTGTATGGCGGCGACTTATCACAGGCCCCTCGCCTGCTGGAGTTGGGCGTGCAATTGAGTGCTGCCGGCGATGAAGCCTTTCAGGCGGTTTCACCGCTCCTGCCCGCGATACTGGAAGACCGTGATTCCGGGCAGATACTCAAGTTACTGAGTCAACTTCATGATGCGGATGCACAATTGTTGGCAGCCCAGGTGGCACTCGCGCGGGCCCGCGCGGCACGCCAACAGATCCAGGCCGAACGTCTTTCGACGCAGGTTCATGATCTCGTACTCGGAAAAATCGATCCGCTGCTCCTCTCGCTGGAGGGCTCATTCCCGGTCGATGATATTTTGCTTATGGCGCGCCTGTCGCCCCGGCTGTTGGGGGCGGTAGGCAATGGTCCGCAAACGTACCTGATCCTCCTTCAAAATGAGGATGAGCTCCGTCCAACCGGAGGTTTTCTGACTGCTGTCGGTATCCTGGAACTACAAAATGGGGAAATAGTCAATTTGACTTTTGAGGATTCATACCTTGTGGACGATCTTAGCAAGCCCTATCCCAGGGCACCCTGGCAGCTTGATGAATATATGCGCGCAGATATTTTGCTCCTGCGGGATGCAAACTGGTTCACAAACTTTCCTACTACAGTGGAGTGGGCAAAGTTTCTGTATGGCTATTCCCGACCCGCCTCGATCGACGGGGTGATTGCCATTGACCAGCATGTGCTGGTCGAAGTCCTTCGGATCGTAGGGCCGGTCAAAGTGGCGGGCGAGGATGAATTGATTACAGCTGAAAACGTGCTGGCTTATATGCGCCTTGCAGAAGAACCTGCACCCAAAGGCGTGGACCGGAGCACGTGGGATCGGAAGCAGTTCATCGATCGAATGGCGGCTCCGCTGGTCGAAAGACTACTTGCCGGAGATGGCTATTCCTCCACAGATCTGGTTCGGAAAGTGCTGCGATGGATCGAAGAAAAGCACATCCTGTTGCAGTCTGACGACCCCGAAATGAAGGTCTTGTTGGCAGGGCGCGGCTGGGACAGCTCAGTCCAACCTGCTCCAAAAAGTGATTTTCTGATGATAGTGGATACCAGCATAGGCTTTAATAAGACGCATGCCTTGATCGAGAATTCGCTGATTTACGAAATCGATCTGAGAGATCGTTCACATCCCCTTGCACACTTGCGTGTCACCTATGTTAACAATGCTCAGGGTGAGTCCACTTGTATCCAAAGACCGGCTAATACGGGGGCTGAGCGGCAAATTTACGAGATCAATGATTGTTACTGGACCTATCTGCGCATCTATGTGCCGTCAGAGACCGATCTGATCGCTTCCACACCGCGTGCCGTGCCTGCGGACCGGACCCTGCTTGGTGAACCTGTACCGGCCCGCACGGATCGTTTGGGCAATGAGGATATTCCCGGGGTGGAGGTTTTTGGCACGCTTGTTGTTGTCCCCATGGACGAAACGCTCAGCACCGATTTTCACCTTGGACTACCTGCAAATGTCATCCAGCAAGTTTCGCAGGATGGATCCTGGTCCTATCATTTGACGGTGCAAAAACAGCCCGGAACGATCGCAGTGCCAATCACCCTGAGTTTCCTTCTACCTCAAGGGATGGAAGTGATCAGCGCCTCTCACGAACTTCAGCACGCGCAGGAGGTCTGGACACTCCACATTGATCTGCGAACAGATCTTGAATTCGAAATCGTCTTTGCACCCATTGAGTAAATATAGAATTTACTGCCTTGTTGTCCGTATCTCCTGGTACTCGCGCGCTGGTGACAAATCCGAAGAAAAACCGAAGCCCAGGAGCATTGTATGCAGCCGATAGCATATCTATAATCAAAATGGAAAAGTACCACAAGAAGGAGATTCGCAATGAAGAATTCGATTCGTTTACTGATTGCAGTAGTCCTGACGCTCGTAATGGCCGTGGGAGCCGTGAGCGTATGGGCTGGGTCTGCCCGCCAGGGCACTGTTCCCATTTTTCCCGAGGAATTTACGGGAGCGTGCGGTGAAGGGATCAACGTAGGAACTGGCACTGTCACCGGCGAAGGGACCTGTGAGTTGACTGTGACCATGAGCTCCAGCCCCGGGGAGGCTGGCCCACTACCCGAGGGTTGGTCCGGTCTCTTTGATTATGTTTCCGTTGTAAGCACCTCTGGTACTCCGGATAGTATCAAAGTCTGTGTGCCTCTTTCTCCAGATTGGAAAGAGAAGAAGGTCGGTGAGACCCTGAACTGGTTCGTTTGGGCTGACGGTAAATGGGCGGAAGCAGAGACCTCCATCGAGCAGGGGCCGCCGGAGGTAGTCTGCGGTTCCAGCGATAGCACTGGAATCTTTACGCTGTTGGGCAAGTAAACCCCTGCTCATCATTGGCCAGGGAAGAGGACACTCTCTTCCCTGGTTTTTATAATGATCCATCGTGCTTCTCGCTGGCTTTCCCTGGGTATACTGCTCATCCTTGCTGTGGTCTACGGCATCACATTAGCGCCGGGACTAAGCTGGGCTAACGATGGCACGGATGGCGGCGACCTGATTACTGCAGCAGCAACGGGTGGTGTGCCTCACCCGACTGGCTATCCATCTTATCTGGTCCTGGCAAACGCCTTTCAGCAACTGCCCGTGGGGGAATTGGCATTTCGAACAAACCTGATGTCGGCCGTGTTTGCCTGCCTGGCCGCTCTTTTTATTTACCGCATAATTCATCTTCTAACAGCAGGTTCAGGGTATCAGGAGTATTCGGCATTTATCGGCGCGATCGTATTCGGAGTGGCTCCCCTGGTCTGGTCACAAGCGGTGATTACGGAGGTTTATACTTTCCAGGCATTCCTGACGGCATTGGTCTTATATCAGGCGTTTTTGCCCGTTCCGGGCAAAATATTCCTCTTCATACGGGGACTGCTGGTTGGGCTGGCTTTGGGCAATCACATTACATCTCTTTTCCTGATCCCTGTTCTATTATGGCAGGAAGGTAACGTTCGAGTTCGGCCTGCATTAAGTACAACTCTCAAGTTCATTGGGCTATTGGCTGGTTTGCTCATTTATGCAATTCTGCCTTTGAGAGCCCTGGGACAGCCACCTATAAATTGGGAAAACCCGATAACACTGGATGGCTTTCTGGGTTTAGTAACGGGTCGCATATACCAATCCTATTTCACGTCAGAATTTGTCATTGATCGTCTCCGGGGATGGTGTGGCCTGCTCATCCATCAGTTCGGACTGGCCGGCGTCGCTCTCGGGATTTATGCCCTTTTGGATGGGCGAAAGCTCATTGTTCGTGTTCTGCCTTTAGTGTGGGTTTTCATTGCTCAAAGCACCTTCCTGCTTTTTTATGGGCCCCGCGATTCCTATATCTATTTGATCGCGCCGGTATTAGTTTTCTCAGTCTGGATTGCATTGGGCGTATCCAAACTGCTACTGGTTTCGGCA
>Ga0105098_10000498_pt1 | contig 13574 bp, 16 predicted proteins | sample PPLLak21cMay2015_FD_79137 | JGI IMG/M metagenome (GOLD analysis project Ga0105098, IMG submission 79137) | Freshwater sediment microbial communities from Prairie Pothole Lake near Jamestown, North Dakota, USA - PPLs Lake P7 Core (1) Depth... | ecosystem: Environmental > Aquatic > Freshwater >... | reverse complement strand
GATGGATTGGAACCCGAAAGCAATCGTTGTTGGTGTCGACGGCTCGGAGACGAGCACCCGCGCCGCTGTGATCGCTACCGAGATCGCCCGATCCCGGCAAGCCAAGCTCCTGCTGGTAACCGTGGTCAGACCACCTGAGGGGTGGTGGGGCATCGGTGGCGCTCCGCCCACTCCCGAGGCTCTTTCCGCCGCGCTCGTGGAGGGACAGCAGCAGGTGATCAAGGAGACCGAGGAGCAACTCCCGCTAGAGGGGATGGATTACGAGACCGTCGAGGAGTTGGGCGACCCCACATCGCGACTCATCGCGGTGGCGGAGGAGCGCGAGGCGGGGCTGATCGTCATCGGCAAACGGGGGGCCGGGCTCGCCGAGCGGGTGATGCTCGGGAGCGTCGCGGATCGTCTTTGCCACCACTCGCCGGTTCCGGTGATGGTGGTGCCCTGACTCGGGGCAACTCCGGCCCAGCTACGTGCCCACCGTCGCCATCCTCCCCGTCAAGTCTTTTCGGCTGGGCAAGGGGCGCATGGCGGATCGCCTCTCCGACGAGACTCGATCCCTGTTGGGTCGCGCCCTCGCTGAGAGGACTGGGACGCTGGCAGTCGATGCCGGGTTGATCCCGGTCCTGGTCGCCGGTGATGGTGAGGTCGCCGAATGGGCGCTCCTCCACGGCTTTCCTTCGTTACCCGATCCAAGTGAAGGGTTGGACGCCGCGGCTCTGGCAGGGACCAGGTGGGCTACCGAGGCCGGGAGTGCGTGGATCGTGGTCCACACCGATCTCCCCCTCCTAACCGTTTCCGAACTCGAGGACCTGAACGACGCGCTGTCGGTTGCCGGGACCGTCATCGCCCCATCCGCCGACGGTGGGACGTCCGCCCTGGGGGCAAGCGGTCCGGCTCACTTCGCCTATGGCCCGGGCAGTTTCCATCGTCATCTCGGCCGTTTCCCGGAAGCATCGATCATCGCCACACCGGGTCTGCTTCACGACATCGACACCTTCGCCGACCTCGAGTCGGCTCGTCGCCACCCGCTCGGGGCCTGGCTCGCCGATCTGACGTGACCACCCGTTTCGATCCCGGGGTCCTCACCCCCGATCCCGTCGCACGGGTCGAGATGCTGGGCTGGCTCGAGGCCGGTCTGGATGCCGTAGAGCCCGAAGCCCTCACTGCTGCTGCGTTGGCCACACGGCACCCGGATCGGACCCTGATCATCGCCATCGGGAAGGCGGCCGCAGGGATGGCACGCGGCGCCGCCTCGGTGCTCGACGTCGCCGGCGGTGTCTGCGTGACCGATCATCCTGAGCCGGTGCCCGACACGATGAGGCTGGTGATTGGCGATCACCCGGTGCCCGGGCCGGCAAGCCTCGAGGCGGGAGCGGCGGTCCTCGAGGCCGTTCAGAGCGCGCCTCCGACGATGGACATCGTCGCCCTGGTGTCCGGGGGCGGCTCCGCGCTCTGTGAAGCCCCCCGAGAAGGCGTGCCCGCCGGCTTTCTATCGGAAGTGACGAGAGAGCTCATATCCCGAGGGGCCGACATCGAGGAGTTGAACCTGGTCCGAGGTCATCTCTCTGCGATCAAAAGCGGTGGGGTGGCACGGGCTGCAGGCCGTCCAATCGACACGTTCGTCATCTCGGACGTTGCCGGGGCGGAGCCGGGGGTCGTAGCCTCGGGGCCGACCATCCCGCGAGCTCACGACCCAGAGAGGGCGGCGGCCGTCCTGAGGGGGCTGTCGATCGAGATCCCGGCTGGGGTGTGGGAAGCGATGACGAGGGAACCGATGCCACTGCCGCGCCCAAAGGTCACCCTGTTGGCGGACGGCCACACGGCCGCGCGTGGCGTGGCGAGCGTGACGCCTCCTCCCGCCACCGTGGTCGATGAATGGCTGCGAGGGGCGATGGGAGCTTGCCTCGACCGGTTCCTCGCCAGTCGCCGACCCGGAGTGATCGTCGGAGCGGGTGAGGTAGTGCTGGACGTCACCGGGGCCGGGACCGGAGGCCGAACCACTCACGCCGCCCTCCTCGCCGCCGAGCATCTTGCCGGCTCGAACGACATCTTCTGCGCGTTCGCCACCGATGGTGTCGATGCACGATCCGGGGCGGCGGGAGCAATAGTCGATGGCTCCACGATCTCCCGCGGCGGTGACCCGGCGGAAGCCCTTCGAGAATTCGACTCCGCCGGCTATCTCGCCCGGACCTCCGACCTGCTTCGGTGCCCCCCAACCGGCACCAATGTCTCCGACATCTGGATTCTGTGGCGGAGGGGTTGAGGCTCCTCGTAGAGTGGGCGCACAGACCAACGGGAGCATGGAAAAGACACTTGTGATCACCGGCGGCACCGGCGGGCTCGGTACCGCTCTCATCCGCCGCCTCATCTACGAGGACTACCGGCTGGCAATCACCTATTTGCTGCCGGACGAGGCCGAGCAGTTCGAGCAGCAGTTCGAGATCGACGAGGACCGGGTCTTGTTGGTCCGGGTCGATGCCACAAACGCCGAGGCCGTCAACACCTTCATGAAGGGTGTCGCCGAACGATGGGGATCCCTTCACGGGCTCGTGGCCCTCGTCGGCGGATGGGCCGGGGGGCGTGACGTCGAAGAGACCGACGACGTGCGGTTCGAGCGGATGCTCGACCTCAACCTGCGGTCTACGTTCTACTCGGTGCGGGCGGCGGTCCCCTATCTAGTCGAGACCGGGTGGGGCCGGATCGTGACGGTCGGCAGCCGGGCCACCATCGACTACCCCACCGGCCAGGCCGCCTTCAACGTTGCCAAGTCAGGTGTGGTGGCGCTCACCAGGTCGGTGGCCCAGGAACTGGAGGGAACGGGTGTGACGGCCAATGTCCTTCTGCCGTCCGTCATCGACACCCCCGCGACGCGTCGATCCCTTCCCTACGCCGACTATGTGAACTGGCCCACGCCCGACGAGATCGCGTCTGTTGCCCACTTCCTGCTCACCGAGGAGTCGGGCGTCATCAACGGCGCCGAGATACCGGTGTACGGCCGGGTCTAGCGGCAGAGCTCGATCCACTCCCCGTGGGGGTGGGCCTGGCCGACAGTCATTGCACCATTCCCGTCGTCGACGACCAGACCAGCCCAGCCGTCGGACTCGTCCAGGTCCTCGCCCATCGAGACCCGATGTATCGGACGGGCCGAACGAGCGCCGGACACAATCGAATCGAGACGGTCGCGCTGCGCTGCGTCGAATTGGTTGAGGGTGAAAGAGCTCATGACCACTGCCGGGTCTCCGACCGGGAGCCCGTCCAGGGCATCGGGCAGGGTCTCGAGGGCGTCCCCGGCGATCCTGTCGATGTCGAGACTCGCCACCAAGTCGAGGGCGGCGCGAAGACGCGCCCTTCTCTCGACGTGCTCGGGCCAGATGAGCGCGTCAAGCCAACGTCGGGCACTCTCATCGGCCGGGTCGATCGGGTTGAGATCCAGACCGGTCCGACTCAGGACCTCGACCTCGACGAGCTCGGGGGTGATGCCTCTCGATTCGGCCTCGAGCAGGGGCTCGCCACCGGGATTCCATTCCTGATCGCCATATCGATATCCGTAGCGATCGAGGCCGAGGTTGAGACCGGCGCTGCTGCCCACGTCGATCAGATGGAAGGCACGGAACTCCGCCATGCTCACCATCGGGAGCAAGGCGACACAGCGACGGCATTCGTTGGTCTGCGTGTACCGGGTGTTGCCCATCTCCACTATCTCCTCCTCGTGGGCGAGGACGAAGCTCCGGAATTTCGGGCCCACTCCATGAGGTGGCGCCGGATTGTCCACGATCGAGCGATAGTGCGTGGCGAGGTCATCGTCCTCCCCGTCCATGAGCATGGACTGGACGGCGCCGAACATCAGATTGGGCGGTGGCAGGTGCCCGATGCGGTTCATCACCCGCAACAACTCCGGGTCTTCAGCCACCACGTCGACCAGCTCGGCGTAAAGGGGAGAGCCGTGTGTGTACTTGCCCCAGTCCCGCATGTACTCCGCGGTGACCAGGGACATCAATGCACCCGGCGCCGATACGACGTGGCCAGGGCGTCGGCGTACTCGTTCCAGCGGTAACCGCTGTGTGCCTTGATCCACTGGATCCGGGCCCGTGGCTTTTGCTTGTGGAGGGCGTGGGCCTCCTTGACCAACTCGAGGTTGGCGATGGGCCCGGACGACTTCTTGGTCCATCCTCTCGCCTCCCATCCGTCGGCCCACTTGTTGACGATGTTCACGATGAGCTGGGAATCGGTATAGATCTCGACGGGGACATCGGCGGGCGCCATGCCGAGCCCGGCGATCAGGGCGGTGAGCTCCATCTTGTTGTTGGTGGTGTGCGGGTCGGCGCCCCTCGCCTCCTCGACCACCTCACCGTCCACCACATACACCGCTCCCCAGCCTCCCGGCCCCGGGTTTCCCTCCGAGGCACCGTCGGTGAAGATCCCGGTGTCGGGACCGTCGGTGAAAGAGCTGAGCACTTCGTCGACGGTCAGATCCCGCGACTTGGTTCGGCTCGCCGTTGGCGTCTTCTTTGGGGCGGGCTGGGACGACGAGACCGTGGATCGGCCGCCGCCATCCCGACAGTCCATGCATTGGCGTGGCACCCAGCCCGGGTACCGGTCGAGTACCGCCTGACTGAGCTCGAACTCCCGGCCACAGGTTTGACAGGTAAACACGCCCTTTAAGCCTGCCCGTCCTTCGCGAAGCGGGATATGAACTGGGGCGACTTGAAGAGGTTGAACTCGTGGTGGGTCTCGGTCATACCGTGGGGTTCGATGAGACGACGCACCTTGGATGGCGAGAGCCAATGGCAGTGGACCTGCCGCGCCTTGAACGGGGTGCCGTAGAGGATCACCGACGTGGGCATCGCGTAGAGGCCCTGGATCGGCTCGGCCGGATAGATGTGGAGGGCGCGACCACCGGGCTTCAGGACCCTCGACATCTCCGCTGCCGCCTCGTCGAGGGGCGGGATGTGCTCGATGGCGTGGACCGACACCACCGCGTCGAACTCGGCATCGTCGAAAGCGAGATCCTCAGCCATCATGTGCAGCACCCGGTCGGAGCCGGACACCTCGGGTGCATTGGGATTGGCATCGATGCCGGTCACGTCGATCCCGCGCTCGGCCAGGCGAATGGTCAGATGGCCCTGCCCGCATCCCACCTCCAGGACCCGCTCCCCGGGCCGGAGGGGAAGTAGCCGGTCGATCCGGCGCAGGTGGGCTGGATCCCATTGATTGACCAGCGCATAGCGGCGTGAGTCGTACTCGGACATCGCGGGGAGGCTAGGAGAGGCTCTCGAGATGAGCGGAAACCCCGTAGTCGAGGAGAAGCGGGCCGGCATCGGTCATGGCGACATGGGTGACCGCGGTGTTGGCCGGGGTGTACAGGGACTCGGAGTGTGAGTCGGTGGTCACTGTGAGCGAGGAGACATAGGCGCGGATGGCACCTCCATGAGCCACCACCACCGTCGGCTCGTCGAACACGGGCTCCAGGCCATGGACCGTGGCCCGGATCCGCCCGGTCAGCTCGCCCCAGCTCTCACCGTTCTCGCCCCGCTTGAGGTCGACCCCGTCTCGATAGATCGTGCCCATCAATTCGGGCCATGTCTCATAGATCTCGTCCGAGGTGAGCCCCTCCCATCTCCCCATGTCGAGCTCCTTCAGACCGTCGAGTGTGGTGATGCCGTCAGAAGCCAGATACTCGGCGGTGGAGAGAGCGCGGCCCAACGGCGAGGCGTAGACGGTGGCGGCGGTTCCGTACCAGTCACGCAGCGCCTTCGCCTGCCGGTGGCCCAGCTCGTCCAGCCCCCAATCACCCTGTCCCTGCCAGCGCCCCTCCGTGTTGGCCCGGGTCTGGCCGTGGCGAACCAGAGCCAGCACGGGATCGCCCTTCTCCAGATGCTCGCTCACTGCCGTTGGTCGGGGCCCAAAATGGGCGAGATCGTTGAAGCCGGCGAGACGGAGTCGGTCGAAGGACCAGATCAGCCTGGTTAGCGAGGTGTTGCCGGCGAAGCCGTGGACCCGTTGGCCCCGACCGGCGAGATAGCGCTGAAGCACTTCTTGAATGAACCCGCCGTGGGTCACCACCGCTGCGTGGCCTTCTTCCCCCAGGTCTGCCGCCAGCGCGTCGATGGCGCCGACGGCCCGACGATGGAGTTCTTCGAGGCTTTCCCCGGTGAACCCCATCGGAAGATTGCGATCCCGTATCGCCTCCCGCAGATAGTCACCGTCCTCCGAGAAGATCTCCTCCCGGGCCTTGCCCTCCCAGCGACCGATGTCGAGCTCGGCGAGGTGGTCCCAGACTTCGAAGTCCGACGTGAAGGCCGCGGCGGTGTCCTTGGCTCTCTGGAGCGGGGAGCAGACGACCAGATCGAACTTTCGATCGTGAAGCCGTTTGCCGATGGCGTCGAGGCTGGCCTCCCCGGCGGCGCTCAACGGCCCGTCAACCTGCCCGTTCCAGATGCCGTCCAGGTTGGCCTGCGACTCGGCGTGCCGGATGAGGGTGATTTCAGTCATGCGTTGGGGGTTTTGGGGGCGGGGTCGTGGGTAGGCGCCGGCACCCATCTCAGTACCCATAGCTCAGAACCCAAAACCGTACGGGTGCACTCCGGTCATCCAATGAACGCCGAGGCGAAGACCAGAGAGACGATCGTCATCACCTTGATGACGATGTTCATCGCCGGTCCCGAGGTGTCCTTGAACGGGTCCCCGACGGTGTCGCCGATAATCGCCGCCCTGTGGCTCTCCGAGCCTTTCCCGCCGAATGCGCCGGATTCGATGAACTTCTTGGCGTTGTCCCAGGCGCCGCCGGCATTGGCCATGAAGATGGCGAGGAGGAACCCGGTGACGATGGCCCCGGCGAGCAGCCCGCCGAGAGCCTCTACATCGATCAAGCCCACGAGGAGAGGGAGAGCGACCGCCAACGAGCCGGGGATGATCATCTCTCTCAAGGCTCCGGCGGTGGCGATGTCGACACAGGCCGTGTAATCGGCCGTGGCACCTGCGGCGCCGTCTCTGAGACCAGGGATCTCCCGGAACTGACGGCGAACCTCCTCGATCATCTTGTTGGTGGCCCGCCCGACAGCGTTGATCGTCAGGGCGGCGACGAGGAAGGGGAACATGGCGCCGACGAGCAGCCCGATCAGGGTCGGGGCACGGGTCAGGTCGACCTGATCGAGGTCGACTGCCCGGGTGTACGTGGCAAAAAGCGCGAGGGCGGTGACGCCCGCCGAGGCAACGGCGAATCCTTTGGCCACCGCGGTGGTGGTGTTGCCCAACGAATCGAGGGTGTCGGTCGCCTCCCGGACCTCGGCGGGCAGGTTCGCCATCCGGGCGATCCCCCCAGCGTTGTCGGCAACGGGGCCATAGGCGTCTACAGAAATGATGAGGCCGACTGTGGCAAGAGCGCCGATGGCGGCAATGGCCACTCCATAGACTCCTCCACCGTCCCCCAAGGCCCAGTCCCCCGCGTAGTAGGCCACTCCGAGGCCGCCGGCCAACACGATCACCGAGTAGGCAGCGGATTTCATCGATTCCGCGATACCCGAGATGATCACCGTGGCCGGACCGGTCTGTGACTGTCGGGCTATCTCCTTGACCTTCTTGTGGTCATCGGAGGTGAACCACTCGGAGATCTTGCCGACCATCCATCCGACGACGAGCCCAGCGAGGACTGCAAGCCAGATGCCCAAGGGGTTGGCGACCGCTTCCCCGAAGAGCCAGTAGGCGAGGCCGAGTGCCCCGACGGCGGTAGCGATCAGGGCGAAGTTGGTGCCACTACGCAAGGCTCCGCCGAGATCGTCGCCGCGAACCCGCACCAGGAATGAGCCGATGATGGCGGCGAGCATGCCGAGGGCGGCGACGGCGAGAGGGAAGACAATCGTCTCCTCCACGAACGTCGATGAGCCGAAGACCAGCGCCGCGTACACGACCGGCGCCACCAGCGCGCCGACGTATGACTCGAAGAGGTCAGCGCCCATTCCGGCAACGTCACCAACGTTGTCCCCAACGTTGTCGGCGATCACCGCCGGGTTGCGGGGATCGTCCTCAGGGATGCCGGCCTCCAACTTGCCCACCAGATCGGCGCCGACATCCGCCGCCTTGGTGAAGATGCCACCGCCTATCCGGGCGAACAGGGCGATCGAAGAGCCACCGAGGGCGATGGCGGTGATGATCTCCGGCCACTCATCGAGGTCGAGCAGCATCCGGAAGATGACGTACCCGACAACTACCCCGATCAGCCCGAGCCCGGCGACGCTGAACCCCATGACCGCGCCGCCGCGGAAAGCCAGTGGGAGTGCAGCGGCGACCCCGCCGGTGCGGGCCGCCTCTGCGGTCCTCGAGTTTGCCTGGGTGGCGATGCGCATCCCGAAATAGCCAGCGCCGCCTGAGAGGGCGGCTCCGAAGACGTACGCCACGACTCCCCAGGGGCGCCCCCAGTCGAGCAAAACAGCGATGAGCGTTGCAATTACGACGACGAAAGCCGCCACCCAGATGTACTCGCGGCGCAGGAAGGCCATTGCCCCCTGTCTGATCGCATCGGACAGCGCGACCATCCGCTGGTTGCCGCGAGGGGCCGTCAGGACGACCGAGGCATACACGACGGCGAGCAAGAGAGCGGCCAAACCCGCGCCGAGCGCGGCGTACAGGATCAGATCCGACACAGGGGGCCGGGATTGTAGGTACCGCTTACCTGAGGTACGTAGGCCCATATGCGGGCCTACGAGAACAGAGAAAGCGATCAGCCGCCTGCGATGCTGGTGGCGAGCTCCAGGATGGCCGCCTCCACCTCGGGACCACCGCCCCCGCTCTGCACCGCGACCGAGTAGATGATGTCGAGATACTTGACCACGATCTCGTAAGGCCCGACGTCGTTGGGCTGAAAGGCCTCGTCGCCCACTCCCGGGACTTCCGTCACCCCACCCCGGTTCTCCTCGAACCCGGCCTTGACCCCCTCCCAATCTGTCGAGGATCCGTAGTGGAAGACCTCGACGGTTGGGACCAGACCATCGACGAGGGTGAAGGTGCAGTTGCGGGCAACGCCCGGCTCCCCGCTGGCAGACGTCGCGTCAAAGGCCGCGGCGACGATCTCGGGCGGCACCAGGGCACATTCGAGCCCAATTGATGTTTCGCCTGCCGCGCTCGTCGTCGTCTCCTCGATCGTCGGGGCGGGCGCCGGTTGCTCGGCCAATGTGGTGGCGTCGTCGGTCACCAATGTCGTCGTAGTTTCGGCGTCACTACCGCAGGACACTCCAGCGAGCAAGACACCCAAGACGATGAAGTCTCTCGTACGCATGATCCCTCCCCAATCGGTCACCCACGTCCGACCCTACGTGCGACGCTTAATGGGGGCTTAGGGCAGGCAGTTGGCGGGGTCGGCAGCGACATGGGCAGTATGCATGCAATGAGATCGACGATTCGTTTGATCGCGTTGCTGGCGGCGATGTCTCTCGCCCTGCCGGCGATGGCACACGGCGATCACGATGCCCGTCCCTTGCTGAGACGTGCCGAAGTCGGTCCCTACACCGTGTCGCTCTGGCAGGTCTATCCGGATGTGGGCTCGGCGATTATCCCCCATCTGATCGTGATGTTCGACGATGAGATGCCCGACGAGGGCACCGTCGTGTCAGTTCAGGTGGGCTCAGAAGATGTCCACGTCATGTCGTCCTTGACCACGCCGGGGGCATGGGAGACGATGACCGGAGTCGAGCCAAACGATGTGGTCTCGGTGACCATCTCCGAGCGGGGCGGGGGGTGGAGCCTCCCGACCGTGGTGATCCCGCCCCCGCTCACCTCTGTTTTACCGATGCGGGCATTGATCGCGATATCTATATTCCTCGCCACGGCGGTGGCCTTCTGGATCGGAGGCCGTACCGCACAGGCCTGGCGGCGGCCAATCAGTTATCGGAACGTCGGCCTCGATGGCTGACCAGGCACAGGAGGACAGGGACTGGTTGGGACGTCGGAGCAGACCGCTGAGATGGGCTTCCTCCAGAAGCTGAATGGACCCTGGCATGAGCGGGCGCTCTGGATCTACCTGGCCATCGTGGTCCTCCACTGGATCGAGCATCTCTTCCAGGCGGCACAGATCTGGATCGTGGAGATGCCCCGGCCGGAGGCACTCGGGGCCCTGGGTTTTGTCTTCCCCTGGTTGGTCAAGTCCGAGGTCATGCACTTCGGATATGCCCTGATCATGTTCACCGGGCTGGTGCTCCTACTGCCAGGATTCCGCGGTGCCGCCCGCGGCTGGTGGCTCGCTTCCACCATCATCCAGGGCTGGCATCTGGTCGAGCACAGCACGTTGCAGATCCAGGCGATCGTTGGGACCAACCTATTCGGGTCGCCGGTCCCGACCAGCTTCCTGCAGCCCTTCATCCCCCGCCCGGAGCTGCACCTGGTCTACAACCTGATCGTCTTCATCCCGATGGATCGTGGCGATGTGGCTGCACACCCGTCCGGCTCAGGATGCTCTCAACGATTGCAACTGCGCCGCCCCGCCGGTGGAGCGAGCAAAGGCAGGTCTGGCCAGCGTCTGATCTCGGGCCTGGTCAGACGGGCTGGTCGGCGCGATCGGCAGCGGCTCGGGCCAGAACCTCGACAAAGACCTCCGGTGGCTGGGCCCCGCTGATCCCGTATCGGCCGTCGATCACGAAGAACGGGACCCCGTTGATCCCGTACTGGCGAGCCTGGACCATGTCGGCGTGGACAGCGTCCGAATACTCGGCTGCCTCGAGTGAGCGAACGACGTCGCCACGATCGAGACCGACGTCGACGGCAAGGTCGGCCAGGTCCTCGACCCGGCCCACGTGGCGACCCTCGATGAAGTAGGCGCTGAGCAACCGTTCCTTCATCTCGAGCTGGAGGCCGCGCTCCTTGGCGTAGTGGAGCAACTGATGCGCCTTGATGGTGTTGGTGTGCCGCACGGCGTCGTAGTCGTAGTCGAGACCTGCCGAACGCGCGATGCCGACCACGCGTTCGATCATCGCCCGTGCCTGTTCGGCCGACACTCCGCGATGATTCATCAGGAACTCGACCTCGGACCCGGTGAACTCGACAGGCGTGTCCGGAGCTAATTCGAAGCTGTGATAGACGATCTCGACCGGCGTCGCGGAGAGGCCGGCGATGCCGCTCTCCAGATTCCGCTTGCCGATGTAACACCAAGGGCAGGCGACATCGGACCAGACATCGATCCGGATCGGAGGTGCTTCTGGAGTCACGATCGGAAGTTACTGGGGTCCCGTTTCTGTCCCACCGCACCGATATGTTGATGTCATGGCTGGCTGCTCGGTCATCGACTGTCCTCGCGATGCGTGGACCCGAGGCATGTGCGAGATGCACTACAGACGTGTCCTGCGAACAGGAAACCCCGGTCCAGTGGGCCGCATACCGCGAGAGAAATCAACTTGTGTGGCATCGGTCTGCGACAAGGATGCAGAGGCCTGGGGCTACTGCCATGGTCACTATCAGCGCTTGCTTCGAAGCGGAGCGGTGAGCGAAGAGCCGCTGAGGAAATCGGGGCGGCTCTGTTCCGTCCACGATTGCCCACGAGTGCATAAGGCCAAGGGCTACTGCGCCGCCCACTACAAACGGGTGATCGCCACAGGAGACCCTCAGTCCGAAAGGCCGATTCGGGAGACCACTGGGGAAGGCAGCCTCAGCCATGGTTACTTGAACATCCCTGTCCCGCCGGAGCTTCGATATCTGGTCGGAGGCTCCCCTTCGGTCGGAGAGCACAGACTCGTCATGGCCCTGCACCTGGGTCGCCCTTTACGTTCGGACGAAGTGGTTCACCACCGCAATGGGAATCGCACCGACAACCGGATCGAGAACTTGGAGCTATGGCTGACCTCACACCCCAAGGGACAGAGGGTCGAGGACATTGTCGCCTTCAGTATCGAGATGCTGGCTCGCTTCGCCCCAGAAATCGGTGCCTGGGCGATGAGTAAGGCAACCACCTCTTAAGGCGGCACGGGCAGTCCCGAGCGGGTTCGAACCGCCGTTTCCGGCTTGAGAGGCCGGCGTCCTAGACCACTAGACGACGGGACCAGGTTGGGGCCGACTTACGCCGGCCCTAGCTCGGGGGGAAGGACTCGAACCCTCAATAACAGGGCCAGAACCTGCCGTGTTACCTATTACACCACCCCCGAACGCGCACACCCGAAGGCGATGCGGGGTAAGGAATTAGGTTAATCGCCAGCAGGCCCAGTGCGAACTCTGGCTCAGGGGACAAGAACAGGGACAGCAGTGGCCTCGGCTGTGACTGTCAGCGGCGCTGACTGTTCGACGAACACCCCCATCAGACCCAGTTCGAGACGGTCGACCACGAACACCGAGACGGACAATCCATCCGGTGCGGTGGTGATGATCAACCGGTCCAAGGTGACGTCTTGCGACGCGGCGTACGACGAGCCGATGCGGGCCGCTCGATCCGCATCGATGAGGACTTCGCCCGTGGCCCGATAGTGCTCCTCATCGATGCCTGACCCCGCGGCTACCGAAGCCGAATCGGCTATAGCGGCCAGCTCCCGTTGCAGGGCCAAGGCCCGCCAGAAATCGAGTGCCAGACCACCGAAGAGGAGCAGCAAGAGAGACAAGCCCAGCATCCACAAGGTGACCGAACCTATCTCCGACCTCAAGGCAGACTCCGGTATAGATCGACCAGCTCCGAGTGGGAGGCTCCGACCCACAGTCCGCCCACCTCGCCCCATGGCGTCGCTATCAGCGGAACCCAGACTTCGACCTCAGCGGCCACCACCGACCCTCGGTCAAAAGTGCACGCTGCGACTGCAGCACCTTGGCCAGACTCAGAGGCTCCGCACCACGAAAGGTGAACCAAGTCGGATCCAAGCCCGTGGTTGGCCGCCATATCCGTCACGACCTGGCTCCCCGCCGAGATGTCGAGCTGGATCACCGCAGCACGCACCGCTTCTGCGGCCGCCGCCTCGGCAAACACCCGACGTTCAGCCCAGGGGCCGAATGCCAGCACAGCGAGCGCAGCCGGCAGGAGGAGGACTCCGACCGCTATGCCGAGCTCCACGGCCGCGTGACCCCGATCGCTCACGGCGACAACTCCGTCGTGGCCTGTGCCGTCATTTCGATCACGAAGTCAGGAGTGAACGGGGTCCAAGAGACGAAGACGGCGCTGGCCGATGCCGTCACCACCCCGGGACCCAGTGCGCATGACGCCACGATTGAGTCGCCCATGCGGCCTCCCAGCAGCTGGCCCAAGACGTCCTCGACCCTTTGCCGGCACTCCTCCTGCGAGGAGCTGACCGAGCCAACCCGGGCGCCCTGATCGAGAGCGGAGCGGAGGGCACCCCGTCCGTACTGGACGACGACGAGATTGGACAGGGCCAGGAACATCAGCATTCCAAGCCCGCTGGCGAGGAGGAACTGGACCGACGAGATCCCCCGCTCGCTCAGCCTCCGATCAGCTGGGAACGAATCCACCCAACGATGTCCACGCCAAGAGCCTGAAGCGCGCCCCAGATCACCACGAGTGCGGCAATCGCCAGGGCCGCATTCCCCATGAGCTCGGCCGTGTTCAACCCCCGGTCGTCGCCCCACGCGTCATGGAGCCATTTCTTGAGGGCCAGCATCTC
>Ga0105098_10000497_pt1 | contig 13589 bp, 13 predicted proteins | sample PPLLak21cMay2015_FD_79137 | JGI IMG/M metagenome (GOLD analysis project Ga0105098, IMG submission 79137) | Freshwater sediment microbial communities from Prairie Pothole Lake near Jamestown, North Dakota, USA - PPLs Lake P7 Core (1) Depth... | ecosystem: Environmental > Aquatic > Freshwater >... | reverse complement strand
TAGATATCTCCACAACTTCGTTCCAATGAGCTTTTAGAATTTTTTTAGATCTTAGATAATTTGTCTTTATTATCTTTTCTATCTCAGTTTCTACTTTGGAATTTAGCTCTTCAAGACCGCTCTTTAATTTCATTTGTCCAGTAAAACCATCTCGTTCAACATATTTAATTGGTGCAAGGTTTTTACACATTCCCCACTCAGTTACCATTTTAGTAGCAATTTCAGTAGCGCGTTCGATGTCAGAACTGGCTCCAGTAGTAATCTTTTCTGGGCCAAGTAATAATTCTTCGGCAACCCTTCCTCCGAACAATGTTGCTATTTGACTTTCTAATTTAGTTTTTGAAACAGAAACCGTATCTTTTTCTGGAACAAATATAGTTACTCCCAAAGCTCTTCCCCTAGGAATAATACTCATCTTATATGCTGGGTCGTGATCTTCGGAATAATATGCAGTAAGGAAGTGCCCAACTTCATGAAAAGCAGTAACCTTTTTTTCTTCTTCGTTCATCAAAGAATTACTTTTTTCTGTACCCATTAGAATCTTATCTAAAGATTTTTCAAAATGATATTTTTGTACAGTTTCACAATCTTCTCTAGAAGCAAATATTGCAGCTTCATTAACCAAATTAGCCAAAGATGCGCCGGAAAACCCAGGAGTCCTTTTTGCAATATTTACTAAAATTACATCTTCGTTTAAAGGAACTTTTCTAGTGTGAACTTTTAGTATTTCTTCTCTTCCAACCAAATCAGGTAATCCGACTGATATTTCCCTATCAAACCTTCCTGGTCTTAATAAAGCTGAATCCAATAAATCTGCTCTATTAGTTGCTCCAATAACAATAATTCCAGAATTTTTCTCGAATCCATCCATTTCCGTCAATAACTGGTTAATAGTTTGATCAGATTCTTGACTACCATTAACATTATTATTCCTAGACTTTCCGATAGAATCTATTTCGTCAATAAAAACAACACATTTTTCGTGTTTCTTTGCTTCTTGAAACAAATCTCTAATCCTACTTGCTCCAACGCCAACAAACATTTGAATAAACTCCGACGCTGAAGCAGAATAAAAGGGAACCTCTGCCTCATTAGCAACAGCCCTAGATAACAGAGTTTTTCCGCATCCAGGAGGACCAGACAACAAAATTCCTCTTGGAACAACACCACCCAGTTTATTGAATTTTTCTGGGTTTTTAAGGAATTCTATTACTTCTTGTAGTTCATATTTTTCGTTCTCGCATCCAGCAACATCTTCGAACAAAACTTTATTATTTTCGTCAGGAGAAAATAACTTTGCTCCAGATTTCCCGAAAGAAAACCCTCCACTATTTCCTGATTGTCTTCTAGCGAACCAAATCCAAACAGAAACTAATATTATTACTGGGAGTAAACTGAGAAAAAGGTCGAACAAAAAACTTCTTTTTGGTGGATCTAATATAACAACGTCTACATTATGTAGTAATAAATCATTAATCAATTGTGGATCTTGTTCTGGAGCTTTTACAAAAAAATCTTCTCCAGTTTTAGCCAAAACCCCAATACTTTGGCCTTGTATCCTAACTTTGAGAATAGCATCATTTTTAATCATTCTGATCAAAGTTGTATACGAAGGATTATACTTTTCTGAAATTTTAGGTTTTGTAATAGTATTATAAATGGTCAGTACTCCAAATACCATAACTATAATAATTAATGTTTTAATAAAAAATTGTTTATTCATATATTCATTCCTCTAAAAAATTTTCAAGACCTTTTTTCTTTTTTTCAGAAACAGAATCTTTTTTCTTTTTTTGGGTCTCTTCAAAATCGGAAATGAATTCGTATAAGTTATCATAGATTTGAATCTGAGCAATTTTTCCGTCACCTAGTTCAAGTAATTCTTCTTCGTCCAAAATACCAAAATTTTCGGTAGCTTTATATTTCACGTATTGTTGTTTCTTTTCCTTAGCAATACGCCTGACAAAAGCATACCAACAAATTTGTGTAAAATATGCAAATGGATTAGAAGATTTTTCTGGGTCGAAATTCTCGAAATATTGAAGGCAATTTTCTATTGCATCGGAAACCATCTCATCTTTATATGTGTAAAGACAAAAATTTGGTCTCTTTGAGAGATTAATTGCAATTTTCATAAAACATTCACCAATATACTCTGGAGTTCTAGGTTTTGGAGAACCCTCTTCAGATGATCGGTTTACTGCATTTTTATGAGAGATCAACGCGTTCAAGAAATGTTCATTATTTATATAATTTTGCGGTTTTGACGTTTTCATTTATATACTCGTATATTATAATAAGAATAATTATAATTCAATTAAACAAAAAAGTCAAGCAAAAAAAAGCTTGACTTTTTATTTTTTTCATGTTACATTAACTATGTCGTCCCGTGATAGATTAATTCCTTACTGATTAATGTAGTTTTCTTAAATATGATTTATCGTTTTCTTCTAATAAAGTTTCTACTGATTCTTTTAAATCTTCGTTTTCTTCTTCTTTACCGTTTAAGAAGTTCAAATAATATTCTTTAAATTCTTTTTTAGGTTCCAAGAAAAGTAGAACTTCAGAAGTAGGAATTTCTGCAGAATTTTCTTCTATTAAATTTCTTGGAAGCCAGTACGATAAAACTAGTTGTTGCGTTAGATTTTTAGAATTAAATTCTATGTATATATTTAGTGGATGAAACATCTTTGTAGATTTCTTACCAATTTCTACATAAGAAATAACTTCTTCTCCAGTCTTCAGTCTTAATATTTTTATCATTGTTTAAAATCCACATTTATTAATTTATAATCAAATTCTTCTTTATTATAAGTTTTTATTCTTTCTAAGAAGTGTAAAAGGGTATAGTTTTTATGTTTTCCAACAGAAAGGTTATCTGCAATATCGTACAAAGTTGCAATTTCTTTTTCTTTATGTAACCGCAAAACCCTACCTATTGATTGGAGATTGCGTATTCTACTTTTTCCACTTATTGCGAATATGATATTATGAAGATTTTTGATAGAAATTCCTGTACTCATAATTGACGAACTTCCTACTATAATAGCGTTCTTTTCGGATTCCATAATCTGTCGAATTTGTTCTCTTTCTTCTCCAGCAATTCCCCCGTGTATAAAGTATATATTACGGTCTTTTTTATGCTTAGAATTTAATAGTAATTCGTATATAACTTTTCCATGGGTTTCAACAAAATTAAAAAGGATAATTGTATTCTTATCCAACGATAACGCCATATTTTTTATAAAAGCATTTCTTTTCGGGTTAGATATTAAGTATTTAATTTCTTCTTGGTATTTAAATTTTTTAACTGCTTTTGCTGTCTCTTCGTCATAGTTAAGAACCAAACATTTTATATTAAAGTTTGATATTTGCCCTTTATCTATCAATTCTTTTGTAGTGTTTAATTTATTTATTGGTCCGAAAAGCCCTTTCAAAGTATTAATATTAGCTTTTACTTCATCAATAGTTCCAGTAAACCCTAACCTATAAGAAGAATTTATACATTTTTCCAATATATTTGTAAGTTGAGTTGCTTTGCATCCGTGTGCTTCGTCGACAATAACATAATCAAATTGTTCGAACCAACTTTTTTCTTTTATGTTCTGTAGAGACTGCCAAGTTGATTGGTATATTTTTTTATTCGATTTTTTATCTTGTCCGGAATATATTTTATGAATATTATTATCTGCTTCCCAACCGTTTAATTTAGAATATTCTATAAAATCTGAATGTAATTGATGAACCAAAGAAACGTTTGGAGTTATTATTAAACCGTTTAGTCCTTTATTATTGAGATATCTTATTATCATATAAATAATAAAACTTTTACCAGAAGAAGTTACTGACAAATTTAGGTTTCTTTTATTTGAAATAGAATCAATAAACCCTTTTATTTGATAATCTCTTGGTTCTATTATTTCTCCTTTGAAACTAGGTTTTAATTGTTGTATAAATCTTTTAATTTCTTCGTCGGAAAGTTTATTATTCGATAATAAAGGTTTATCTAATTCGTAAGAATATCCTCTATTTTTACAAAAACTTATTATATCTTGTAATAACCCGTGATATATTTCCCCTCTATTTTTACTAGAAAGTCTAAGCAACATAATTTTCCCATCCCAAAGTTTTGCTTTATATTTTGGGTGAAACTTATATCCGTCAGCATAGAAAGTAAATAGATCCCTGATCTCGTATAATACAGATTCTTCTCCAGAAAGAATTATATGCGTTTCATTTTTCTTTGTTATTTGTATATCAGACATTATGCACCAGACAAGAACTTTTCGTAATCGATCAAAGATTTGAGTTGCCAAGTTCTAGATTTTAGTTCGTTTAATATAGATTCGCAGACGGAAATTGTTTGATCGTGATAAATCTTTTTTTGTAGTAATTTCACCAATGTATTGTCTGCGTTAAGATATTTTTCTACGCCAGATTTTGTTACGTGTATATCGAATTGTTCCCAACCATAAGATTCTAAAGTTTCTTGGTCTAGATGACCTAAATAATATTCGCTCTTTATTGATTTCATTTTTTCATAATCAAATTTTGCTTTATACGAAGCTAATTTATGTTCGTTTAATATTCTTATATATTTTGCGTGTAGTTTTGGGATATTTATTAATTCTTGTTTAATTTTTGATTCATCTATTATTGAGTCTCTGTCCCAATTTTCCAATACTTCATCAAGTTTTGTCATAATATATGTTCTCTGTATTAAAGTCGTTCTATATTGAAAATGTGATATTTAAATTGTGCTGTTGCTATTAATGGTTGATCTGCGCTTAATGTAGTGTTAAAATTTGCTCCGGATAAAGAAACTGGAAACATATTAACAAATTTAACCTTAAACTTTGGAATATTTAGTGAAGATAATACCTCCAAATACCCGTCTGAATATTGAGGAGAAGAATTTTTCATGGTAATAATAGATTCTCTATTTAAACTTTTATATTCTTCAAAAGAACATGGAAACGTGTACCCTCTAATCCAATCGTGAATTATTTGCCATCCCCATAATTCTTCGTCAAGAATAAATTGCATAGAAAATGTTCCATAGTTTAATTTATCTGACGGTCTAGGTAGGTCGACAAACGGAGTTGTTTGTGTTACAAAATCTGCGCTTACTGTCGGTAGTTGTACTTGTTGACAAAAATATGTAGCAGAACTAATTCTAGGGAATAGGACTTGAAATTTACTACTTTGTAATTGATTTTGACTTGGAGGGTTTCTGGTTATTGCGCTCATGTTTTTGTCTAAATAAAATTATTTATATTGACTGATTATACAAAATAGGGTAAAATCTTAGAAACTTCTAAATTTCTTTTAGACTTTTCTTGGTCTAAAGAACAAACTATGTTCGAATTAGGTTATAATAAAATATTTGATTGTGGAACAAAAACGTATAAAAAAGGGAGCCGAAGCTCCCTTTATTCAATAACTTTCGTTACTGATTACATAATGTTACGAACCGCAAAAATGCGATAGTAAACGTTTGAACGAGCGTTCAACGCGCCACCACCAACGTCGGTTCCCTGAGCAAACGGATTTGCGACCATTCCATAACGGGTCTTGAAGCCGATCTTAGGCTGGAAGGTGCCTGGATCAACCGCACGAACCATCTGGAGAGGAACGTATGGGCAGTAGAACAGACCGGAATCGTAAGGGGAAGTACCCTTATAACCAACGGTAACAAGTTCAGTACCAGCAGACATGCCACCGAAATAAGGATCGATATAAACCTTAATGCGACCGTGAAGCATACCAGCGAAGGTGTTACCAGTATCATCAACCTGCAGGTCAGCAGACAGAGCAGGAGTATACTGAAGAACGCCAGCCATAGCTAGAGCAGAAGCTACGTCAGAAGAAACGATAAGGATATTACCTTTCCCTCTACGAGTTTCTTTCGCGATTTGATTCGCTTCTCTTTCGATGTGGTAGATCAAACCCTTGAAGCGTTCTACAGACCAACGACCATTAGAATCGGTGTCAAGATCGAAAACGCCAGGAGTTACAGTACCCCACTGAGCGCCTGGTTTAGCGACAGAGTAGATAGTACGGATAACTTCGCGGTTGATTTCAGCAAGGATTTCTGTAGAAAGAATATTGCTGAGTTCGGTTTCGGCGTCCAAACCATGGATAGCCTTAAGATCCTGAGCAAGTTCCAAAGAGTATTCTGCTTTCAGCGCACGAGTGTTAGCTGTAACAGTAACCTTGTCGATGGAAACAGCCATCTGGGGGAACGGATCAAGAGCTTCGCCAACAGAAGTCTGCATACCTTTACCAGTGGTGTAAAGGGCAGAGTTCATTACGTTAGCAGCTGGGTTAGTAGCGGTATCAGTAGATACGCTACCGCCAACGATACCAGAGAATACAGTATTAGCTTCGTTATAGAAAGCTTCTGCTCCACTCTGGTTGCCGTAACGCGAACGGAGGGCGAAGATAAGACCAGTAGGACCAGTCATTGGCTGTACGCCAGCAACGTCATAAGCAATCAAGTTAGGAAGCGAACGACGAACCAAGCTGATAAGGATTGGATCGAAGTTAGAAACTCCGCCAGCTACGTTAGTAGGAGCAGTTTCGTTGATTGCGCCTCTTTCGGAATCCATAGCATTCTGTTGGTTCTCAAGAACCATAGCAGTTACTGCCTTCTTATAGGGATCCTTAATTGGGTCGAGTTCTGGATGATCCAGAATAGGACTCCATTTTTGTACGATTTGTTCTTCGTTTAAGTACATTGTTGATTTCTCCTTAATGTTTTTTTAATTAAAATTTAGTTAATTTAGAAATTTTGCTAACATATGATTCGATTAAGGGGTCGACAACTTTTGTCGTATAGTCTTCATCGATTTCAACTGTATCGTTTAGAGAATCGCTAGAAGCAGAAACAACTCCCGATGGGAAATAACTTTCCTTAATAGCTTCTAACTTTTCAGCAAAATCTTCTTCTGAAACAAACTCTACGTTTTTAGCGAGAGATTTAATTTTCTCAACTTGAGAAAGAGAAAGCCCTTCACAAACTGCGTGAATAACTTCTACTTTTTGATGTTCAGAAATAGATTTCTTAAGATCAATATTCTTCAGAATTTGTTCGTTAATTTCTTCTTCCAATTCGTCAACTTTGTCAACGAGTTGTTCGACGATATCAACCTTTTCTTCTGGAATATCAATATAATGTTCAACGAACACATTCTTTAACGCTCCGATGAAATCTTCTACGATTTCAGAACGAAGTCCTTTTTCGACGGCCAATTGGTTATCAGCCATCCAATTTTCTACAACGTAGTCAAGGTAAGAATCTAACTTTTCAGCAAAATCTTCCTTAACAACTTCAAGAGTTTCTTCAAACTCTCTTGTATACTTTTCTTCCAATTCTTCTGCAATTTCTTCTACACGAGCTTCTACAGCAGCTTCAAAAATCATAGAAGCTTTCTGTTTGAATTCTTCAGAAAGGTTTTCTCCGGAAAGCATTGCATCAACGTCTTCCTTCATTTTAGCTTTCATTGATTCAGTAGAGCTATCCTTACCTTCATCTTCGTCCTCATCTTCATCTTCAGAAGAGATTTGCTTAGACGCAGACTTCTTATCCATTCCATATTTTTCTTCGAAGTCTGAATCTTTCATGGATTTGATGTCTTTCATAACTTCTTCGACAGTAGCTTCTTCTAATTCTTCTTCTTCGTAATCGAAATCTTCTTCGTCTTCGCCTTCAGCACAAGTTACTGCGCCTTTATTAGCAGACATAGTCTGTTTTAGTTTTGCGGAAGCTTTACGATCTCTCTTACTTTCGTCGGAATCTTCAGAACCTTCTGGTTGATTAGCTGTTCCAGATTGAGCTGGTTGTCCGGATAACTTCTTCATTGGTTCTGAACCAACTGGAGGTTTTGCTCCTGGAGCAGTTGCAGTAGGAACGCCTTTAGTTGCTTCGTAAGAATCGTCAGTGGTTTTATGTCCAGCTGTACCGATTTCAACTTCTCCCTGTTGAGGAGCTTTAACGTTTGGTTTGTAACCGTCGCCTAATGCTGCTTTGGGAGCGTTTTTAGCGCTACCCTGTAGAATCTCAGCAGCAGCTTCGGATAAATTTAATTTTGACATTTATAATCTCCTTAGATTTACTTAATATAATTCTATATTAGTTATTTATAAAATTATGAGTTTTAACGAATATTTATAGTCTATTAATATAGTTTTCAAAAATCTTCAAAGCTACTGCTTCAATATCTTTTGATTTTGTTTTACGCAATGTATTTCTTGCTTCTTCCCTATATTGTTGGACCCATCCTTGGCCATCAACGAATACCCAATCTACTCCTTCCATGATACCATCAACCCAGCAAGAAATTCCTGATGGTTGTAAAACTGCGTCCACACAAGCAATAGTAAAATCAGGTTGAACGATTTTAACTCCATTTTCTTCTTTCAAAGAACCTAATGCTCTAGAAGAGCAACCAAAAGAAACCCCTCCTTCTATGAGAGCTTTTAGTTCTTTTCCTGCTGCAGTTTCTAATACTTTAGCCTTTCCCCAGACATCATTTCCTTCAAATCTTAATTCCTTTACGATATGAGAGATTTTACTTTCCGAAATTTTTGGAGAATCTTCGTGTCCAAGAGTACCTACTGCGCGGTTTTTAGTTACAAGCTCTTCGGTATATTTCTGAACAGCAGATTCCATAACTTCTTTTGGATATAATCTTCCATTTCTGTTTGGAACTCCCCACTGCATGAATGGTCCTTGTATATAATAATTTTTAGAGCCACTTGCAGTAGATTCAGTTAAGACTTCAAAGTCTTCGATGTCTTCTCTTAATAGTTTCATCTGTTAGGTTCCTTTACTTTTTATTGTAGATTTTTTGTTGTATTGCTTCAATTTTATTATAATTGATTACGCGATAAATTCTTTTCGCTTGTTAAGCGTTCTTCAGTCGCTAAAGAAAATAATTTTCTAGTTATACCTGGAGATAATTCTCTAGAATGATGTGGCAAAGGAAATAAAGATTTATTTTTGTCAGTAGAATGTTTCCAGATAGATTGATGTTCTCCGGATCTAATTTTTACATATCCGGAATTCTTTAATAATTTTTCTGCATCAAGGTTCTTTATTCTAGATGGATTTTTATCTTCTGTCGCAAGAATAGCTCTTAATTGTTCAGGTTGAGATGTAGCAACTATTTTCCTTCCAGCTGCAGTAATACTTCTTGGTGTATTACCAGCATCCCTTGACAGCTTACCAATCTTTCTGTATAATCTTTTCGCAACTTTTTTTGTTTCTGGATTACCTTCGAATATAGAAGAAGCAATTTGGATTTTCTTTTCTTGAAGTTTCTCTTGAATTTTGATTGCTATAATCTGTTTAATTAAATTGTTCGATTTAACCAAGTCGTTTTCGAATAACGCGTCTGATAATTGTTTAACCTTATCCATTTAAATTTTCTCTAGTTGAAAGTGCATACCGTCTGGAGTTCGCCAATAACCACCCCACGAAAACCCAGCATTAGCAAAACAATCGACTAATTCTTTAGACATTGTTGGTTTCTTTCCAAACCTATTCCAAGCAGCGTTAATATCAATTGCAATACCCCAAGAATGTAACGACATTGACTTAGAAGCCCTTTTAGCTCTAATATTGAAACAACCATCCCAAGTCCTGAGTTGATCGGATATACCAGCTTTTAAAACGTTTTCAAAAGCAATCGTTAAAGGTTGTACCATATCTTTGTTGCAATAGATTTTTCTTGGTATTGGACCAATATGGAGATAATTTGGGACGACCCAAAGAGTCATCCATTTTTCTTTAAACGGATTTCCATATTTTTTCCAACAATCTGAAGAAGTTACTAGAGACACGGTTTTATTCCCCAGACATTACTACTAAATTAGTATTTGCTCCGATTGAAGTCACGTTAGCTCTATAATAAGCCCAACCGGGAGAAATTGTTGTGTATGCTGTATTCCCTGAAGTAGAAGAATGTGGTACAGTTGCCAATGTAATCCAATGTTCTTTATCTAAAGAAACGTCGAGTTTATAAGAAGCTGCTCCAGAACCATTTACATAAGATTGTACAATGGTTTCTGTTCCTGTTGCCCTGGGGAGAGTTTGTGCTTCTTTTTCTCCAGAAGTCAGATATCCATTAATAGCGAAATGAGTTACGAATTGCGGATTAATGTTACTCGCAATAGTAAATGTATTTGCTGAAGTTACAGTCGCATATCCATTTATTACAGCATAATTTGTATCGGAAGTTAGGGCTACAGGAATGCCAGTAAATAACCCATGATTATTTGCTGTTACTGTAACTGTTCCTGAATTATATGTAGTAGAAACTACAGTAGAAAAATATTTTGGGTACTTTACTCTTGAAACTGACATATCTTAAGTTTCCTGCTTAAATTTTGTTACTGAATATTTTAAAACTTTCAAAAAATTATTTTCGGAAATAGTTAAATACTCTTCGAATTCTTTATGTCCTTCTTCCAAAACGTTATATAATTCTAGAATATTAGAAGAACATTTCTCGTCAATATTTATTTGTGATCCATCGTCGAAATATATTGTCTGTATTTCTGATATATTCTTTAATATATCGATAATAGAAATTTCTGATTCTGATAATTGCAATCCATTCTTATCGTAAAGAAAAGAAAAATTCTTCTTTAATATTGGACAATGATATATAACAACTTTCTGATTATTCGGAAGTTGTTGAATATACTTTTTATTCAATATCAGAGTTTGTGGGGGGTCTTTTAAGACCCCACCGATATTGTTTGAAGAATTGTTTTTCATTTTCTGGTTATCTTACTTCTGGCAAGTATAATACCTTTATCTCTTTGAGCTTCTTTTGTTTTGTGTTTAGCCCAAGTTTCCATATCATCAGTATCTCTTGCTCTACTTGCTTTGATTCCATGATCCAATGCGCTTTTATGAGCTTTTGAAGCGTATCTTAATAGAGTACTAGCTTTCAATTCATTAAGTTCTTCCACTTCTTCGTTTCTTGATGATCTCAACATTCCATCAACTCTATTATTAAGTTTTTTTGCTATGCTTTTCTTTACGAGTTCTTTTGCTGCCATTACGTCATTATCGTCACTTTTTACTTTACCAAGAACCGCAAGTTGATTTCTCATTTTTTTAGCAGAATCTGATGCTTTTCTTCTATAAGCAGAACGAGTTTCTGATGATAGTTCTTGGATTTGTTCCGCTTCTAATGCTTCCACTTCTTCGTTTGTTCCTTTCTTTGCTGCATAGAATGCACCAAGAGCCATCTGGATACGTTCTTTTTTAGATTTACCATCAAACTTAGAATCGTCAGAATGGACAAAATCTTTAATCCAAGCATCAACGCCATCAGAAACTGATAATTTTTCTTCGATATAAGATTCTTTACGAAGTAATTTAAAATCGTGAGCGTCCAATTTACCGTTTTTATTCTTATCCAACTTTTTCTGTTTGCCGATAAGAGCTTCGGTAACTTCTTCGCCTTCTTCTTCGAAATCGTCAAATGGTTCTTCAGATTCAGTTACCGGATTCATAAAAGATCTGGCTACTTCTACTCTTTTTTCTGCAAGAGCGTCGTGAATTTTAAGCTGAATAGCTGTTTCGATTTCAGAAGTCATATCGGCGACATTATCTGAAAAAGCATATTCTGTTGCTTTTTTAACATTTTCTAACATCTTTATTCTCCTAATTCTGGAATATTTTAGTATTTATATTAAACGATATATGGATTATTATTCTTTTTTGGTTCTGTTTGTTGAGGTTGTTCTTCTACTTGAGGTTCTGCTCCAGCATCAATTTGTTGCTCTTCTTGTGGAGGAGGCATTAATTTTGCCATTAGCTCTTGTTGCTGCGCTTGCAAAGTAACTTCTCTTTCTTGATCTTCTGATTGTTGTGCGAAATCTGTTTGTCTTTCTTCTTGAATTTCGTCTTCCATCTCTTCAATCTCGAGGTCATTCAACCTAAGAACGTTTTGTTGAATCCATTTTTTAGAATAATATTTTCCAGAATATTGATCGATAATAGCAAGAAGCCCTAGTCTTTCTTGCATCAATTCGGCTTCTTTTAATTCTACGAAATTATTATCTTTAATAAAGTCATAGTAGATGTATTCTTTAAATTCTTTCCATTCTTCTTCAGTACAAACGCCCTTAAGAACTAGTTGAACTCTTAATGCTTGATCAAACAATTCTGAAAATTTATTTCTAAGTTTATCAATAAATTTTGCAAATTTTAATTCGTCTCTTGTGATCTCTGTTGAGCGTCCAATAGAAACTGCTTGTCCTGGGTCTAATCTTGTGACAGGAACGTTTAACGATTTATAAAGTTTTCTCTCAAAATATTGGATATCTTCGATTTGTCCAAGATTTTGTCCAGCAGGAAGGGTAGTGATTTCTGTTGTTTTGTCTCCGCTCCTACGGGGCATCCAAAAATCCTCCATCATTGAATTTTGTGTATAAACACCAGCGTCTAACGCAAACGTATGATTTTTATGGTATTTTTCTTCCCCGTCAACAGTTAAACATCCAGTATCAACTCTTTCGCTAAGATACTGGATATTAATAATTTTATGATTTATAAATTGGGTCTGCTCTTTTAGCCCTTTAAACGTTGTATTAGCAAATATCTTTGCCATTCTACTTAAATCTTCTTCTATAAACGCGTCAAAAGATTTTTGTGTTGAGTTGATACATTTTTCTTTATTTAAAAATTTCCAAATATGTAAAATTTCTTCGCAAGAGTTTAATACACGAAGAGTTTGTTCTTTAGTATATTTCTTGGCGACACATTCTTTTACGACATTAAATGCTTCTTCAAAATACTCTACAGCATATCGTTTATTGTGCTGTTCTCTTTTTTCTTCTGTTTTCCATAATTCTTTTTGAGCAAGGTTTCCTTTAACAGAAAGGTTGTTTCTTTTTGCGCGTTCAGAAGCAATTTCTCGCGTTTCTTCTGTCCAACCATTTTTTTGTTGTTGAACAAACCATTCACGATATTCTGGATCTTGCATTAATTCAAAAAATATTTTTCTACCTTTTACAAAATTTTCTTGAGATTTGCCAGTTTTGGAAGAAACCTTTCCGCCAATTTTTCCTGCTTTTGAGCGCCAATTCATATAATCTGGATGATTTTTATTATGAAACCCGGCTCCCATCTCGTAACACCTTCTTCCCCCAACTTTTCCAGAATTACTCCCAGAACTTCTGTGGAAAAGAATATGATCTATATGATTCATACGAATCAAATTTTCTGGAGTGTTGTCAAAACGGTTAATATTTTTATGATGGATAGTTGTTAATTTTTCCCCTATAAAATCTTCGTTAAAAACGAATTCGTTTTCTAACCCAACTTCGTCCTTCCATACTGACACTAATTTATGAGTAAATATCCATTTCTTTTCGTCGTTTTGCCAAATTTGTTCGTATTGTTTGCTTTGTTTTGCTCCTGGTGTGATACCTTGGTTTTTCCTATACAGAGGAATTAAAGAATCTCCAACCTTTAACTCCTTTGCCATTGTTAAACCGTTTTCCCAAACAGGAAACTTGTGTTCTGGGGTACAATCAATCGTTTTGCCATTGTCTAAGGTTAATCT
>Ga0105098_10000496_pt1 | contig 13593 bp, 9 predicted proteins | sample PPLLak21cMay2015_FD_79137 | JGI IMG/M metagenome (GOLD analysis project Ga0105098, IMG submission 79137) | Freshwater sediment microbial communities from Prairie Pothole Lake near Jamestown, North Dakota, USA - PPLs Lake P7 Core (1) Depth... | ecosystem: Environmental > Aquatic > Freshwater >... | reverse complement strand
CCCCCGGCGGATTTGCATCTTTGCAGAATTCAGGTGTCGATGGCAATTGATTGCGTTTCTGCGATATTAGACCCGGGCCTGCGCGGGCCCTCAGTCGCCGCAGTCTTTTTCCCGCCAGCCCCATTTTACAGTGTTGTCCTAATAACCTTGGGGGGCTCTCTTGCTTTCACCGGGGATGGCGCCTAATCTTTAGCCGCTCCATCTTTTTGATTTCACATGATTCGAAAAACCGAATATGAATCCCACTGGCATCAGCCCCCGGACGCGCGCTGTTTTTACCGCCGGCAGTCGAGAATTCCGGTGGTGCGCTTGTGTGGGAGCTCTGCAGGACATCCGGGTGGGACCCACCACCGGTCGGCGTGAAGGCCTTTCGGGGGTGACGCTTCCGGAAGAAGATTTCCGCAGGATGCGCGGGAGGTGAGGACAATCGACAGCATGCAAAAGGAACTCAAGCCGCAGCTGCCCCGCAAGGGGGTGCTCAAGCGGATCGTGATCTGCACCCTGGTCCTGGGGCTGGGGCTCTCGGGAATGCTCCTTCTGGTGTCCCTGAAAAAGCCCCCGGTGGAGGTCGTGCGGCAGGAGCCCGCGCTTCGGGTGAAGGTGATGGCGGTGGCCCTCGAGAACGTTGCGGTGATCATCAGCGGATATGGCGAGGTCAAGCCGCTCAAAACCGTCGTGATCGCCGCCGAGGTGGCCGGCCGGGTCGTTGGGGTTCACCCGCGCCTGGTGGCCGGCGAGGCGATACCGGCCGGTGCGGAGCTCTTTCAAATCGACGACCGCGATTACCGCGCCGGTTTCGATGAGGCCGACGCCGCGGCGGCCCAGTGGGCCAACGCCATCGAGCGGCTCAAAAAGCAGCTGGCCATTGACCGGCAGCGGCTGCAAACCCTCGAGCGCAGCCGGGAGCTGACTCGGGGCGAATTCCAGCGCCTCAAGCAGCTCTTTGAGGTGGACATGGTGGGCACCCGCTCGGGGGTCGAGGCGGCAGAACGGGCGTTTAACCTCGCCGTCGACCAGGCGGCCCAGCTGGCCCAGGCGGTGGCCCTCTATCCTCTCCAGATCCGGGAGGCCGAAAACAGCCTAGCCGCCGCCCGCGCGCGTCGCGAGGCGGCCGCGGCGCGGCTGGAACGCTGCCGGGTGGTGGCGCCTTTTAGCGGGCGGGTGCGGCAGACGGCGATTGAAGCCGGCCAGTATGTGTCCCCCGGGCAGCACGCCGTGACCCTGGCCGATGATTCGACCCTGGAGATCCGGGTGCCCCTGGACAGCCGTGATGCCAACCAGTGGCTGCCCTTCGGCAACCCCGCGACAGCCCCGAGCGCCTGGTTCGGCCCACTGCCGGCGCTGGGCTGCACCATTCGCTGGACCGAGGCCCCGGCCACCCATTTCTGGAAAGGTACCCTGGACCGGGTGGTGGCTTTCGACCCCCAAACCCGTACGGTGGAAGTGGCCGTCCGGGTTGCGGCGGCCGACGCTGTCCGCGGCGGTAACGGCCATCTGCCCCTCGTGGAGGGTATGTTCTGCCGGGTGGAGATTCCCGGCCGCACCCTCCAGGGCGTTTTCCGTCTGCCGCGCCACGCCGTCACCTTCGACAACACCGTCTACGTGGCCGACGGCAACCGCCTCAAAACGGTTGCGGTGATGGTCGCCCGCACCCAAGGCGAGGAGGCCCTGATCAGCGGGGGCCTGCAGGCCGGGCAGCAGGTGATCGTCACCCGCCTGGTGGACCCCCTGGAAAACGCGCTGCTGGCCGTCGAAATCGCCGGGGCCTCCTGAAACCCCTCAGCCTCACGGGGCATGCGGCTTTTGCCGGCCGCGGCGCCCGAAATTCGAGTTCAACCCATGAAACAGCTGCTCATCGCCTTCGCCAAAAACACCGTGTTTGCCAATATCGGCCTGATCATGATCCTCGTGGCCGGGGCGGTCGCCATGGCAACCATGATCCGCGAGAATTTTCCGGAGTTCTCGCTGGACATCATCACGGTTTCGGTGGCTTATCCCGGTGCCGATCCCGAGGAGGTGGAAGAGGGCGTCAGCCGCAAGATCGAGGAAGCTCTGGAGGGCATCGAAGGCCTCAAACAGGTCACCACCCATTCAAATGAAAACGCCGCCTCCGTGACCATCGAGGTCAAAGAGGGCTACGAGGTGTCGGAAGTGCTCGACCGGGTGCGCTCCCAGATCGACGCCATATCCACTTTTCCGGTGGATGCCGAAGCCCCTGTGATCACCGAGCTGACCCTGAAAGACCCCGTGGTGCTGCTCTACCTTTCCGGGCGGATGGACGAGGGGCGCCTCAAGGAATGGTCGGAGCGCATCAAGGACGACCTCCAGCAGCTTCCCGAGATTTCCCAGGTGAGCGTTTTCGGCACCCGCGACTACGAGATCGCCGTCGAGATCAGTGAAGAGCGTCTGCGGGAGTACGGTTTGACCTTTGACGAGGTGACCCGCGCGGTGCGGCGCAGCAACCTCAACCTGGCTGGCGGCACCCTGCGCACCCGGGGCGAGGAAATCCGGGTGCGGACCCTCGGGCGCAAGTACACCGGGGCTGAAATGGCCAAAATCGTGGTGCTGGCCAGCCCCGACGGCCAGATCATCACCCTCGACCGGATCGCCCGCATCGAGGACGGCTTTAGCGAAGATCCCATCCAGGCCTTCATCAACGGCGACCCTTCGGTGATGCTGATCGTCTACAAGACCCGCGCGGAGGACAGCCTGGCGATCTCCGGGGCCGTCCGGCGGTTTGTGGACGAGACCCGCACCCTTCTGCCCGAGGGCGCCACCCTCTCCATTCTCTACGACAACACCGACATGCTGCGGGCGCGGATCAACCTGCTGCTCAAAAACGGCATTATCGGTCTGGTGGTCGTCTTCGTTCTGCTGTGGATGTTTTTAAACGCCCGGCTCAGTCTGTGGGCCGGAATGGGCATCCCCTTCTCGGTTTCCGGGGCAATGGTGATTCTCTGGGCGCTGGGGGGCACGCTCAACATGATTTCGCTTTTCGGATTCATCATGGTGCTCGGGATCGTCGTGGACGATGCGATCGTGGTGGGGGAGGCCATCTACTTTCAACGCAAGGCGGGCCAGGCGCCCCTGACGGCGGCCGTCGAGGGGGTGTTTGAAGTCGGGATGCCGGTGATCGCCGCGGCGACCACCACGATGGTCGCCTTTATACCGCTGGCATACGTGGGCGGCATCATGGGCAAGTTCATCGCCGTTTTGCCGACGGTGGTGATCGCCTGTCTGGCGGTGTCGCTGCTGGAATGTCTTTTCCTGCTGCCGGCGCACCTCAGCCACCTGCCGGACCTGAACCGCCCCGAGGCGGACAAGGACCGTCTGACGCGGCGCCTGGAGGCGGTGCAGCGGGTGACCAACGCGGGGATGGTGTGGTGTGTCGAACGGCTTTACCTGCCACTGCTGATCAGGGCCTTGACCTGGCGCTACGTTTCCTTCTGCATCGCCATCAGCGTGCTGATGATCACCATCGGCCTGGTGAAGGGCGGCCTGCTGAAGTTCGAGGTTTTTCCCGAAATCGACGGCTTCGTGGTCACCGGCACCGTCGAGATGCCCGAAGGCACGCCAACGGTGGTTACCCGCGAGGCCCTCGGCCAGGTGGACGCGGCCCTGCTGCGGCTGGCGGCGCGCACCGAAACCCGTTCGGGTGATCCGCTGGTGGTCGACCGCCTGACCCTGATCGGCCAGACCCTGGAGGACCCGCCGCGCTCCGGTCCCCACCTGGGTTCGGCCCAGGCCATATTTCTGGATTCCGAAAAACGCGGGATTCACTCCAAGGACCTCATGGTGGCCTGGGAAAAGGAGGTCGGCGCAATTCCCGGGATCAAATCCCTCTCCTTTGCGGGCATGGCGGCGGGGCCGCCCGGGGCGCCGATCGAGGTCTGGCTGCAAGGCAGCCGCATGAATGACATTCTGGCCGCGGCGGACGATCTGATGGCGCGCCTGCGCAAGTTCGACGGGGTCTACCAGATCCGTTCGGATTTCTCGGCCGGCAAGAACGAGATGCGCCTGGAACTGAAACCCGAGGCCACCGTCCTGGGGCTGACGGTGGATGACCTGGCCCGTCAGGTCTATGCCGGCTACTACGGTGATGAGGCCTTGCGGCTGCAGCGCGGCCGCGACGACATCCGCGTCAAGGTCCGCTACCCCGCGGTCGAGCGCCGGCGCCTGGCGGACATCGAGCAGATCCGGATTCGCACCGCCAGCGGCCACGAGGTGCCGCTGCGCTCGGTGGCCGACGTGCGCTTTTCGCCCGGCTATGCCACCATCATCCGCACCGACGGGATGCGCCGGGTGGCGGTGAGCGCGGGGGTCGACACCGACCGGGCCAATGCCGGTGAAATATTTGGCGAGCTGTCCGCCGGCTTTTTTCCCGAATTGATGCAGCGCTACCCTGGCATGCGGGTAGCCCTGCAGGGCGAGCAGAAAAAGATGCGCGAGTCCTTCAGCACCCTCTACATCGGGTTTCCCTTGGCGGTGTTCGGGATTTTCGTGATCCTGGCCACCATGTTCCGCTGCTACCTGCAGCCGTTCGTGATTCTTTTCACGATCCCCTTCGGCATCATCGGGGCGGTCGGCGGGCACCTGCTGCTGGGTTACGATCTCTCCATCATGAGCATCTTCGGGATGGTGGCCCTGACCGGGGTGGTGGTCAACGACGCCATCGTGCTGATCGAACGCGTCAATGTCAACCTGGCCGGAGGCATGCGGCTTTTCGAGGCCATCATCCAGGGCGGGCGGCGGCGCTTCCGGGCGATCATCCTGACCACGGTTTCCACCATCGGCGGGTTGGCGCCGATGATCCTGGAAACCGACTTTCAGGCCAAGTTCCTGATCCCCATGGCGCTTTCGATCGCCGCGGGGGTCGGCTTCGCGACGCTGCTGACCTTGGTGCTGATCCCCAGCCTGCTGATGATCCTGAACGACCTGCGGCGGCTGCCGGCCCGGCTGCTGAGCGGCGTCTGGCCTCCGCGCGAAACGGTGGAGCCCGCCGCCGGGCGCATGGGTGCCGCTGGGCATAATCTGCGAGCAGCCGAACCGCATGCGACCGCCGTCACGGCGGCCCCGGGCAGCCGATCGGACCTCGCCCAGCGGCTGCACGCCGGCGCGGCGGACTCTCTTTCAAAGGATGGAGCGGATGCGCTACGCTAAGCGCTCGAAGGGCGGCTGGTGCTTTGCGCTGGCGTGGCTGGCGCTAAACAGCGGTTGGGCGGTTGCAGTGGAAGTCGGAAGCGCCGCGCCGGCCGGGGAGGTGCTGGCGCGCCTGGAAGTCCTGGATCTGGCCGCCGCCAAGCGGATTGCGGTGGACGGTAGCCCGAGTCTGGCTGCGGCCGTGGAACGCCTGCGCCAGGCCGAGGAGCGCGTCCGCCAGGCCCGCGCCGCTTACTGGCCCTTCCTGGATATGGGCGGCTCGGCCGTGCGTTCGGAGCTGTCCAATAATGCCGCCCGCTCCCAGCTGGCGGCGGGCCGCAATTTTAGTCCGAATGCCGCGTTTGCCGATCCGGAGACATTCTATCGGGCCGAGCTCACCGCCGGCTGGACGCTTTTTAACGGCTTCCAGCGCTGGTTTGAAAACGCCCGCGCGCGCTTTGGCGAGATGCAAAGCCGTTCGGCGCTGGACGAGGCCCGGCGCCTGCTGCTGGTTTCGGTGGCCGGCAGCTATTACGCCGCGCAGCTGGCCCGCGAGGGTCTCATCATCGCCCGCGCCGACGAGGCCTTCAACCTGCGCCAGACCGAAGAGGCCCGGGCCCGGCGGCGGGCCGGCAGCGGATCGCTGAGCGACGTGCTCAATTTCGAGGTCCAGGTCAACGCGGCGCGCTCGGCCATCAACGATGCCGAACGCCAATACGCGCTGGCCCGTATCGGGCTGGCCGTGTTGATGGGGCTGCCGGAGGCTGTCATTCCGGAAAGGCTGGAGCTGGCCGCTCTCCAGACCGAAACCGCCTCGGACCTGGCGTTGCCCGAAGCGGGCCCCCTGGTTGGGTTTGCGGAAACCCACCGGCCGGACCTGATGGAAGGCGCCTACCGGCTGAGCCAGGCGGCAGCGGGCATCGGGGTCGCCCGCTCTGATTTTTTTCCCGACTTGTCCCTCCAGGCGGCGTTGGACGGGCTGCGGGAAAACAGCGGGCGCTTTGAAAGCGATGACTTCGGCAATTCCATCGGGGTTTATATGACCTACAACCTGTTTGCCGGCGGCGCCACCCGCGCGCGGGTGGCCGAGGCGCGCGCGGGCGAGCGCGAGGCCGAGCGCAACCTGGCGGCGCTGCGGATTTCGGTGGTTTCCGAGGTGCGCGAGGCGCTCGCCAACCTGCAGGCCTCCCAGCGGGAATTGCGCCTGCAGCAGCAAAACGCGGCTCTGGTTCAGCAAAACCGGGACCTGGTGGAAAAGGAGTACGCCGCGGGGCAGGCCTCGCTGGTGCGCCTGAACGAGGCCCAGCGCAACCTCACCCAGGCCAGCAGCCGATTGGCGTTGGCGCGTGTGGCCCTGAGGCAGTCCTGGGAGCGGCTCGAGGCGGCCACGGGGGGCAATCTGGCGGATGTTGGGGCCGCTCCTGCGGCGGACATGCGCTGACCGTGCGCCCGGATTGCTGTCTGCCCAACCGGGAATCCGAGAACCCCCTGCCGGCATTTGGGCTGCGAAACCCGCATTCGCCCTTTCGTCGGTTCTTTTGGCCGTCCACTGCGCTAGACCGGCACGGTGACGACGGGAACGGTGGTGCACTTGATGACGCGGTCCGTCACGCTGCCGAAATCAAAATGGGATTCACTCCCGCGGCTGGCCAGGACCACCAGATCGATGGCCTCTTTGGTGACAAAATCCAGAATGACCTGGGCCGGTTCCCCCACGGCGATGTGGCGAATGTAGAGTGGACATTCGTTGAGGAATTTATCGCAAATTTCGGTCAGGCGTCTTTCGGCCATCTCTTTCTCCATGGCGTGCATGGTTTCTTTTTCCTGGGGGTCAAAGTCGCCATAGTGGGCGCCAAATTCAGGGTAGTCTTTCATGACGTAGAGTATATGGATTTCGGCCCCGTATGCTTGCGACAGCGAGGTAACCATGGGCAGCGCCCGAGATGCATTCTCCGAAAAATCCGTCGGCCAAAGAATTCTTTTTACCTCCATTTTTTACCTCCCTCGTGATTTTGGATTGTCAGGTTGTGCCGGTCCCGCAGAAAGGACGCAGCGGGTTGCGGCCAGCCGCCGAAGCGGGCGACGCCGCGATTGCGGCCATCAGCTGGAGCACGGCCAGCTCCTTGGCCTTGGCCTCGACGTCGATGGTGATGTCCATCCCGCGCCAGCTTTCGGGGACGTCCGCGATGTCGATAAAATCGTGATGGTTGCGGGGGTTGCCTTGGCCCCAGGGCGTCAGGGGGCTGGAGACGTGAAACAGCGGCTCCCGGTTCCAGGTGGTCAGCGCCATGGCGGTTGCCGCCGCCTCGGAAAGTCCGTCGGGCAGGCAGCGGTGGTGATGGACATCGTAAACCAGAGGGATTCCGGCCGTTTGGCAGACCGCCAAAAGGTCCGCCGGGGAGTAGACCCGGTCGTCGTTTTCCAGCGTCAGGCGCGCGCGGATCGCCTCGGGCAGTTCACAGATGCGGCCGGCCAGGCGCTTCAGGGCCTGTGCTTTGTCGCCGTAGGCGCCGCCGCCGTGGATATTGATGACGTCGGCGGCCACCCACTCGGCCACTTCGGCGTGGTAGCGCAGATCGGCTATCGACTGGCGGGTGACCTGGGCGCTGGGCGAGGAGAGCAGAATGAACTGGTCCGGGTGGAAGCTGGTGCGCAGGTCGTGGCGGCGGCTGAACGCGCCGCAGTCGCGGAATTTGGCCACGATTTCGCGGTGCCCCGGCAGTTCGGCGATCCCGTAGCCGGTCTGCGGGTGGGTCTTCAGCGGCAGGATCTGGCTGTTGATGCGGAAGGCCCCGATGCCGTTCTCGCGGCAGAACGCCAGGGCCTGTTGGAGGGCTTCGGCGTTGCGGGTGCAAATCTCGGCCAGGCGGCGTAACTGCTCCTGGCGCGGCTTCTTTTGCAGGAAGGAAGCCGTTGTGCGGGCAAATTTGATGGGTTCACGGCGAAAGATGCAGCACAATCCCCAGCGTGGCATACAGGCTCCTCAACAGTGGCGCAGTTCGGATCGGGTGGCGCCGCAGTGGCAGGTTTCGCCTCTCATCGCCCCCCGATTTCTCTGGCATTGCATTCTTTTGGCCTAAAGTAATCATAAGTAGATGCTATTTGCAATTCCCGCTTGCGCGATTGCCGCGCTCGTCAACTGTCCGAACGCCAGGAAAGGAGGGCTTATGAAGAACATCCTGCACACTATGCTTGCCATCTGGTTGATGGTCCTGTTCTGGCTGCCGGCTGCGGCCAAAGGCAGCGTCGCGGTCGAAGGCGTGATCTTCCCTGCGGTCTACGAGAGCCGTGGGCAGCGGCTCGAACTGAAGGGGGCCGGTCTTTTCCGCTACATGGTGTTTGTCAAGGCCTATGTGGGGGCGCTTTATGCCGTTGCCGGGACGCATCCGGAGCAGATTCTCGCCGACAGGGCCAAGCGCCTCGAGGTTCAATACTTTCATCCCATTTCCGGGGCGGATTTCGGTCCGGTGACCAACAAGGCCATCTCTCGCAACGTGGACCCGGACGTTCTGGCGCGTATTCGGCCGCAGATCGATCAGCACAATGCGCTTTACCGGGACGTTAAACCGGGCGACCGCTACGCCCTGACCTACATTCCGGGCCGGGGCACGGAGCTTGCCCTGAACGGCGAGCCCCTGGGGGTGATTCCGGGCGCCGAGTTTGCCGCGGCCGTCTTCTCCATCTGGCTGGGCCCGCAGCCCCTCAGTACAGATTTCAAACAGGCCCTGTTGGGTCAGATCTGATGAAAGACGGCTGTCGGCCGGACGGCCTTGCAATGGGTTACAACTGCCTCGCGGTGCGATTTGGCGTCATTTTTGGTGCGTTCCCCATATTTTTGTTGCTCTGATCCCGTTTATATGGTGTCCTTTAAAGTTAAAACCAGGTTGAGGTTCCCAAGTTTTTTTATGAAATTCGACCCCTCCGGGAGTTTCGATCCGGCCGCATCTGCGACGTCAGATGCCCACCCCTAAAGCCGGGGAGAGCGCATCGGCAGGACGCCGCCGCGGGCAAGCGTCATCAGGGGGGAGCGTGCCAATGCCGTTCGAAAAAAAACCCGACGCCGGCGCCAAAGAAGATGTCATCATTGAAATCACGAACTTGCACAAGTGGTTCGGTGATTTTCATGTGCTCAAGGACGTCAACTTGAGCGTACGCAAAAAGGAGCGCATCGTCATCTGCGGCCCTTCGGGCTCGGGCAAATCCACCCTGATCCGCTGCATCAACCGTTTGGAGGAGCATCAGCGCGGGCAGGTCCGCGTGGATGGCATCGAGCTGACCAACGACATCAAGAACGTCGAAAAAATTCGGGCCGAGGTCGGCATGGTGTTCCAGCATTTCAACCTCTTTCCGCACCTCACGATCCTGGAGAACCTGACCCTGGGGCCTATCTGGGTGCGCAAGGAGCCCAAGGCCCAAGCCGAAGAAACGGCGATGGCCCTTCTTGAAAAGGTGCGGATCGCCGAACAGGCCCGGAAATACCCCGCTCAGCTTTCCGGGGGTCAGCAGCAGCGGGTCGCCATTGCCCGCAGCCTGTGCATGAGACCCAACGTGATGCTCTTTGACGAGCCTACATCGGCGCTGGACCCTGAGATGGTCAAGGAAGTGCTGGACGTCATGATCAGCCTGGCGCGCGAAGGGATGACCATGCTGGTGGTGACCCACGAGATGGGGTTTGCCAAAAGCGTCGCCCACCGGGTGCTCTTTATGGATGACGGTCAGATCGTGGAGGAAAACACGCCCAGGGAATTCTTCGAAAACCCCCGGAGCGATCGCACCCGGCTCTTCCTTAGCCAGATTCTGCACTAGCCGCCATTTACCCAAGCCCCCTTTCCGCCAGCGGGGGACGGACGAAAAAAACCCTATGAAACCCATTGTCGCCATTCTCGGACGGCCCAACGTGGGCAAGTCTTCACTTTTCAACCGGATCACGCGCTCCAAAAACGCTCTGGTGGACAACACGCCGGGCGTGACCCGGGACCGGATTTACGGAGAGGCGCTCTGGGAGGAAACCCCCTTTACGGTGGTGGATACCGGCGGCTTTGTTGAAGGCGACCCGGACCATTTTTCGGGCCCGATCCGCCAGCAGGTCCGGCAGGCCATCCACGACGCCGATGTCCTGGTCATGGTGCTGGACGCCAAGGGGGGGCTCTCGCCCTACGACCGCGACATGCTCGCCCTGCTGCGCGACGCCGGCAAGCCGGTCTTCTATCTGGTCAACAAGGTGGACGGCCTGGAGCAGGAAACGCTGCTCTACGAGTTTTACGGGCTGGGGGTCGCGCCCCTTTACCCGGTGTCGGCCGAACACGGCTACGGGGTGCCCGATTTTCTCGATGTCCTGGTTGCGGCGCTGCCCGCCGCTGCACCCGAGCCTGCGGTCGAAATGGTGCGCATCGCCGTGGTGGGGCGCCCCAACGTGGGCAAATCCTCGCTGATCAACCGGATTTTGGGCCAGGAGCGCCTGGTGGTGAGCGAGGTCCCCGGCACCACCCGCGATGCGGTGGATACCGTCTGCAAGGTCAACGCTAAACCCTACGTCCTGATCGATACCGCCGGTATCCGGCGCAAGGGCCGGGTGGACGAGAAGCTCGAAAAGTTTTCGGTCATCAAGGCCCTCCAGGGGCTGGAGCGCTGTGATGTGGCCCTGATCGTGCTGGACGCCCACGAGGGCATCACCGAACAGGACATCACCATCGCCGGCTACGCCCATGATCGCGGCTGCGGCTGTATTCTGCTGCTCAACAAGTGGGACCTGGTGGAAAAAGACAGTCTGACCACCCGCCGGTATGTCGAGGAACTGCGCGCGGCGTCGCGTTTTCTGCAGTTTGCGCCGGCCATGACCATTTCCGCCCAGACCGGTCTCAGGGTTCCGCGCATCTTCGAGCTGGTCGAGGCCGTCTATGCCCAGTACACCACGCGCCTGGGGACCGGCCAGCTCAACCGCATCATGGAGCGCGCCCTGCAAGCCAACGAGCCGCCCATGCACCGCGGCCACCGCCTGAAATTTTACTACACCACCCAGGTGGGAACCAAACCGCCGACCTTCGTGAGCTTCGTGAACTATCCCGATGCCGTCCATTTTTCCTACAAACGCTACATCATCAACCAGATTCGGGAGGGCGCGGGGCTGGACCAGACCCCCCTGCGGTTGATTTTCCGGCAGCGCTCGGGTCCGCTCAAGGACCTTGTCGCCAGCCGCGCCCGGCGACCGCAACCGAGGAAGGGGCGCACCAAAAGAAAAGGATAGAGGCAGACCAGCGTGGATATTTTTGAACAGCGTGCGCAGCAGGCCGCAAACGCCGAGAGGCCGCTGGCCGAACGGATGCGGCCCCGCAGCCTGGACGAATTCGTGGGTCAGGGGCACGTGCTGGGGCCCGACAGCCTGGTTCAGCGGGCCGTTGCCCGGGATCGGATCTTCTCGATGATCCTCTGGGGCCCCCCAGGCTGCGGCAAAACCACCCTGGCCCGGATCATCGCCCGGGAGACCCGCTCACATTTCACCCATTTTTCGGCGGTTCTCGCGGGTGTCAAAGAGATCCGCGCGGTCGTGGCCGAAGCCCGCGAGCAGCTCAAGATCCATCGCCAGCGTACGATCCTCTTTGTCGACGAAATCCACCGCTTCAACAAAGCCCAGCAGGACGCCTTTCTGCAGCATGTCGAAAGCGGGCTAATCACCCTGATCGGGGCCACCACCGAAAACCCCTCCTTTGAAGTCATTGCACCGCTGCTCTCGCGCTGCCGCGTGGTTACCCTCAAGCCCCTGGAACCCGAAGAGATCGGCGTCGTCCTGGACCGGGCCCTGGCTGATGTCGAACGCGGCCTGGGGCGGCAGGGGCTTTGCCTCGAGCCCGACGCACGCGACCATCTGGTGCGCATCGCCGGCGGAGATGCCCGCAGCGCCCTCAACAGCCTGGAAATTGCCGTCGAACTGGCCGCCGAAGGCCCCGAGGGCCGGGTTCGGTTGGTGGACGTGGAAAAGGCGCTGCAGCAAAAGGCCCTGATCTACGATAAGTCCGGGGATGAGCATTACAACCTGATCTCGGCCCTGCACAAAAGCTTGCGCGGCAGCGACCCGGACGCCGCGCTTTACTGGCTGGGGCGGATGCTGGCGGCCGGCGAGGACGCCCTGTACATCGCCCGCCGGATGGTGCGTTTTGCCTCCGAGGATGTCGGCAATGCGGACCCCTACGCCCTGGGAGTTGCCATGCAGGCGGTGGAGGCATTCCGATTTTTGGGGCACCCGGAAGGCGAGCTGGCGCTCGCCCAGGCCGCCGTCTATCTCGCCACCGCGCCCAAGAGTAACGCGCTATACAGCGCGTACGGCGAGGTCCGGGCAACCATCCAAAAAACCGGCACCCTGCCGGTGCCCTTGCACCTTCGCAACGCTCCCACCGGGCTGATGCGCGATCTCGGCTATGGCCGGGACTATCGCTATGCCCACGACTTTCGTGACGCCTATGTTCCTCAGCAATACCTGCCGGACAAGCTGCGCGGGCGGCGCTTTTACCACCCCAGCGAGCGCGGTTACGAGCAGACCGTCAAGCGTCGGCTTGACCACTGGCGGCGGTTGCAAGCGGCCGGCAAGCCCGATCGGCAGGCGTGACGCCGGCCGGCCCGCTGCCGTTGCGGCGTGCGCCCTGCCTGCCTCAGGGCGACCCTCCCGGCCGAGCGCTCCCGCAGAACGCGGCCGGCAACCGGAAGGTCCGGTCCGGCGGTTCCCAACCGCCTGGCGGGTCGTTGCCATAGGTGCGCTCGGTGATCATCAGGCCCCCCTCGCGGTCTACCAGCAGCAGGCTTGAAGAACGGGTGCCGTAATCGCGGCTGGTGATAAAAAGCGGCGACAGGCGCTGCTCCCACTCCGGGCCGACGCCCGTTGTCGGGAGGCGCCCGAGCGGAGCCGGGGTGCGGTCGCCCAGAAGCTCAAAGACCGCCTCGGCCGCGATGGGCCCTTTTGCCGCCACCAGCCGCTCAAGCCGGTGCTTGCCCTTGGCGACCTTGGGCCAGGGCGTGTCCAAAAGGTGGTTGCTGAGACCGTAAAGACCGGGGCGCAGGCGTCGGATGCGGCCGTTGCGGTTTGAAAAAAAGAACAGCCCTGCGCGGTCCCCCACCAGCAGGTTGAAGCCGTTGTAGCCCCGGCTTTGGGGGCGCAGGTGTTCCAGGTAGGCGCGGGGCGGTCGGCTGCCGGCGAGAAAATCGACCACCAGCCGCCCGCGGCTCGGGGCGTCGGCCTTGAGCGCCGCCGGGTCGCGATAGTTGGTGATCGCCGCCCAGCGCCCGCCGGCGGCGATTCCCATCCAGGTGCCGCGGGCCTTCAAGTCGCGCCCGGCCAGGATCGTCGGCCGATCCTGCCAGAATCCCAGCGGCACCGTAGGCCTGGCATAGAACTCATCGCGATTGGCGGCCAGCACCAGCGGATAATCCGGACGCATTTGGTAAGCCAACAGAATCAGACACATT
>Ga0105098_10000495_pt1 | contig 13597 bp, 12 predicted proteins | sample PPLLak21cMay2015_FD_79137 | JGI IMG/M metagenome (GOLD analysis project Ga0105098, IMG submission 79137) | Freshwater sediment microbial communities from Prairie Pothole Lake near Jamestown, North Dakota, USA - PPLs Lake P7 Core (1) Depth... | ecosystem: Environmental > Aquatic > Freshwater >... | reverse complement strand
TTGATATCAATTAACCCTTCGTCGCGAAAGTTATGAACGTTCTGAATGAACATCTTTACTTCGCTCATTACCTCTCCCTTTTTGGCTTTGTGCCCTCGTTCTTTTTCACGTTGTACTTTGTCGCGCGTTAATGCTTCACGCAAAACCGCAACAAGCGGGCCGTTGCCCGAAAGAAAAACACTATAAAGATCGTTGTTTTTGTTAATGTGCTTGGTTGCAATGTTTAGGCCCACCAAAGTTTTACCTGCACCAGGAACACCTGTCACAAAGCAAATAGATTTTTGAGCGTTTTCTTTTGATAGCCTAATAACTTCTGAAATTGTATCTGATGTCTCCCTTAGATTGATTTCGTCGGCACTACGACGAGAAATATCTTCGACTGAATGTCCATTGTATAATGCCATGGCAGCCTCAATAATAGTTGGGGTTGGACAGTAACTACCTGCCTCCCATACGGCTGGATTAATATTGTTTCCATCGGTAAAGAGCAAGACACTCGAAATTATTTGATCTAGCAGTTCTTCGTTGCTTTTGATGGGGAGTAGTATTTTGTCGTTATGTGGTGTTGTGGAAATGCCAGTAGAAGGTGCTTTTGCCTGAGTGGCAATTACCACCGGGGCAATATAGGGTTCATGACTTGTTTCGTGGAAATTCTTCAAATCAAGGGCATAATCCCAGACTTGATCAATTGCGTAAGACGGGAATTCTTTTTCTCCCACTTTGAATTCGAGAACAAAGATTACAGAACCAATAATCAGGACTACGTCAATTCTTTTCCCCATTCTTGGAATTGAATATTCAAAATATATTGAGCCTTTATGTGGTTGCAGAGTATTTTTTAGGATTCGAATTTCTTCTAGCCAAGCGTCTCGTTGAGTTGGCTCTACGGGAAAGTCACTGCCTTGCGCAAGTTCTCCTAGTATTTCATTGCTTGCAGTTATGAGGAAATTTGTAATTGTGTCAGAGTAATATTCTCGTCTCATATATCCATCTGTTTCAATTCAGAGAAGAAGGCTTTAGCTGATAGGATACAGCCAAACAATGCATCGGACAAGGAAATAATACCGACGATTCTATTATGTCCGAGCAGCAGGTAGAGCACGAGCGATCAAATTATCTTCACCAATCACAAAATCACTCAATCTCCGCCTTCACTCACATTTCCCGCCAAATCCCGCGCCTCCACAACCACCTTACCCTCCGCGGTCGGCACATATTCCCACCAATCACCCTCCCCCCTAACCCCTTCCTCCTTTTCCTTGATTACTCCCTCCTCATCCAACACCCTCACCTCCACCCCTGCCACGCAGACATCGTCGCTCGCCTGAATATAAATTGTCCCCGCGCGTCTCTCTACGCAATGGATCACCGGCGGGTGGAACCAATCGGAGAGAGCGATATTGTAGGGACTCAGGATCGTCCCGGCTGCCAGTTCCGCGTAAATGGGCTGTGACCTGGCTGCCGCGCGCGCGTATGCCACGGCCCGCTGAAAGCGGCTCTGGTGATCCTTCTGTCCCTGGCTGAACTTGCGCTTACTGAAATCCTGCTTGCCGCTGATGTAGGTGCTTCCATCCGGCATCTGGCGGAATACCAGATTGCCGATACCGCCGCTGATTCCCTGCACTACCGGGTTATTCCGTACCTTTGCCATCCAACCCTCCTCTTATATTCCTACAATGTTCCTATACACATGATCCACATGTGGTCCACCTTATCTATAGGATGTCTATAAGGTGTCTATATGGTCTCTATAAGCTTTCTCTATGCCTGATCCATTCGAGCTCCAATGGACTTTTTGCCATCATTCATTTCCTCCTCGGTCCACAGCCTTGCACTACCTGCCTGTATCTTTGATCTATTCTACTCCTCACACAGATCGTGCCTGCATTGCACTCTGATTTCAAAATCCCAGGCGGCGAACTCAACGAGGGGTGTGAATCGGCGGACTGAAGTCCTGCCTCAGTCCATGGAAGTCCTTGCGGACTGGTGTGGTCAAGCGCGCAGCCTTGCGTTGAGCCGTGTCGAAACGGCTTCCATGCGCTGAGCGAGGGCTTTAGCCCATATGCGGTCCTGTAGCGGACGACGCTATCTGCTAGTACTACTTGTGGGGATGTTCGTGGGTCGCCGAACTGGAGAGATGTTCGACGCGTCAGTAGCCGGGTTCGCCGTCGTGACCACAGCAGGCCTGTTGCAGGATCACTCTCCGCCAGAGATTGCGGGTCAGCTTGAACAGTTTTTCCGGTAATGGCATCGGCTGGTCGAGATCCGTCAGAAAGTTGCGAAACGGTTGTTTTGCCAGCGGACTTCTTTATCGCTTAGGGATTTCACTACTATGCCTGCCTCTGCGATTTAAGATATGATGGATAGACGAAGGTTTCTGGTGCAGATCCTTTTCCTTCTGGACGTGCGGACCGTCGCTTTATTTGTCGCAATGACTTTTTTTGTCCAGGCGACAGCGATTGGAGCCCAGGCGTTCCTGATCAGGGAATTAAGACAATATCGAGGGATCGGGGCAGCATTAATGGCGAATTTGTCTGTGGCGGTTGGATTAATGCTGCGCCTGCTTACCGGTCGACTGCCCGATTTTATTACCACCATCCTGTCAAGCGCCTTGATCCTGGCGGGTCCCGGTCTTTTCTATGTGGCGCTCAGTCAATTCACGGGGCAAACATACAGTAAAACAACTGTGATCGGTGTCATTACGTCTGTCTCGTTTTTTCTGTCCTACTTTACTTATTGGGATAATAACATTGTCATGCGCATGGTGACCCTTTCGCTGGGGGCGGTTGCCATGATTTTGATCCTTATTTATCAACTCTGGCGAACCCGGAACACTTCACTGCGGTTCAGCGCAGACTTGATGCTGATCTCCTTCCTGGTCTATGGCATATTCATGATCGCCAGGACCATCAGCATAAGCCTGGCGCCTCCACAGGATGTATTCAGCAATACGCCCATTCAGTCGGCAACTTATCTCCTGCTCTTCGTGATCAGTTTCTTCTGGTCAACAGGTTTCATTCTCATGGTGAGTCAGCGTCTGCGAAACGATCTGATCGAGTTTGCCACGATCGATGATCTAACTCGAATACCAAACCGGCGCTCGACGCAAGCTTTCCTTGAGAAGGAATTTTCCTCGGCTCAGAGGAACCAGGCTGAATTTTCCGTATTATTGATCGACATCGATAATTTCAAGCAAGTGAATGACCGTTGGGGGCACTCCGTGGGCGATGAGGTTTTAGCCAAAACAGCCGGTATCTTCCAATCCATGATCCGTAAACACGACTGGATAGGTCGCTGGGGCGGCGAGGAATTTCTTATGATCCTGCCAGGCCCCTGTGATGCAGAATTACTGGGGGAGAGAGTTCGATCCGAGATTGCCAGGTCAGAATACAGCCATGGAGCCGCATCTTTTCATATCACTATTTCCATTGGAGTTACCTGTGCCCATCCAACGAGTACGGTGGATGGAATTCTAAAAGATGCGGATGGCGCTCTTTATAGGGCAAAGCTAACTAAAAATACTGTGAGCGCGGCGCACTAAGTGTCAAGCGTCATACCGGGCACCAGCGAAGCGACCAGGCGCAGGACTTTTTCCTCCAGTGCCGGGCGGGCTTGTTTGTTGACCCATAATTGCGCCTCCGCTGCCCACAACAGGATGGCGCTCAGGCGGAGGAAATCCTTGTAGAAGGCGGCGGGGCTTTCGTAGCGGCTGACCTCATAGAAGGCCGGCTCTTTCTTTTCCACCCTGGTTTTGATCTCCTGCATGAGTTTGTTCAGGTCGAGTGAACCTGCCAGCTCGTTCCGGGTATGGATGACGAGCAGGTTGGGCATGCCCGGCTGCATCTGTCCCAGCTTGTAGAGCAGGAGCCGCAGGAAGCGCTCCTCCTTGCGCGGGAGTCCGCTCTCGTCCATGCGCATGCGGGCGACCTCGATGTTGAAGACCAGGTTCGCCCGGTAGGTCACGGCGAAGTCCGATCCGCGGCGTTTGGCGCTGGCATACGGCTCGTAGGCCACGTCGAGGCGGCGGTCATCGAGCAGGGCGTAGGCGACTTCCAATTCGCCGCGCAGGTCGAGGGCGGTCTCCGGCTCGCGCGCCAGGCGGACCTTCTTGCGGATCTTATCCCGGTACGTTTCGACGAAGGCCGTGAAGCGCGGGGAAATATCCATCCACCGATAGATCTCGTCCGAGAGCAGATGCGGCTGCCCTTCGAATACGTAGGCCATCAGATCAGCCTGTTTCGTCATGCCTGCATTATAAAAGCAACGAATGTCATTCTGAGCCCTTCGGCTTCGCTCAGGATAAACTCCGCGAAGAATCTCGCTGCGCAGTAGCGGAGACCCTTCGTTTCACTCAGGGTGACATGATGTTACATATTTTCGAAACTGGGCACTCTCTTCCCCCGGCCCTATTCGTGCTTGTGTGGATGTGGGTGGGAATGTTCGTGGCTCTCCGAACCGGAGAGCTGTTCGACGCGTCAACAGCCGGGTTCGCCATGGTGGCCGCAGCAGTCCTGCCGCAGGATGACTCTCCGCCACAGGTTGCGCGCCAGCCTGGAGAGCTTTTCCGGTAACGGCATCGGCTGGTCGAGGTTCGTCAGGAAGTCGCGTAAGGATGGTTTTGCCATGCCTGCATTATAAAGGCAGCACAGCCTCTCTCTTGACAAACCCTGCAAAGCGCCTATAATGTGACTGGCCAGTCACATGACTGACCAGTCACATTTACAGAGGTACAAATGGAATTCCTGAATGACTTTTTCACATGGGCCTGGGCGCGCCATCACAACGTTCTGAGCTGGTACATCCGTCCGCTGTTTATCATCCCGTTCATTTATTTTGCCTACCGGCGTAGTTGGAAGGGAATGATCCTCACCATCCTTGCGCTGGCGACCAGCATGTTCTGGTTCCCTGCCCCTGCGACCATCGACCCAACGGTGGCGCAATTCCTGGAGGCCGAAAGGGAGTTCATCCTGGGTCCGTTCACGGCGCAGAAAGCTTTCCTGTGGTTCACCGTCCCCCTCTTTTTCATTCTGCTGGCGCTGGCCTTCTGGAAGCGCTCGTGGTGGTGGGGCGTGATGGTCATCAACACCGCTGCGCTTGGCAAGGTGGCGTGGAGCGTGGTCCAGGGAGGCCAGTCCGGCTGGGCGGTCCTGGTCCCGGCTGTGATCGGGATGCTGGTCTGCGACGCGGCGGTTTATCTGGGTGTGAGGTACGTCCATGGTCGAAGAGTGCAAAGTGTTTCTCCATAATTTTAATTCCGTCACCGCGAGTGAGCCAGCGGGCGACCGAAGCGATCTCACATACTGCAAGCGAGATTGCTTCGTCGGCAAGATCACCCGTCTCGCAATGACAGAAAGTGGATCATGCCAAAACAAACCTTCCTGAACCTGTCTGAAGAAAAGCGCAAGGCATTCATCGGGATCGCCCTGGATGAATTTGCGAACAACGACTACAACAGCGCCTCCGTTTCCAGGATCGTCGAAAAGGCGGGCATTGCAAAAGGGAGCGTCTATCAATACTTCGAAGACAAGCAGGACCTGTTCATGTACCTGCTCGACGTGGCAAACCAGGAGATGATGGCGCACATCACCCAGACGCCTCCAGCGGACCCGAACGCCGATTTCTTCGCGACGCTGCGCTGGCAGATGTCGGTCACCGTGCAGGCCGCGGTCAGGTTACCGGTCCATTCGAAACTGGCGCGCCGGGCGTACAGCTCGCCGCTGCCCTTCCACGACACGCTCCTCGAGAAAGCGAAGAAGCTGAGGGAAGAGCACTTCCAGGGGATGGTCGCGCAGGCTCAGGCTTCGGGACGTCTCGATCCCGGGCTGGATCCGGCGGTCGTCAGCTTCATGGTCCAGGGGCTGATGAACGATCTCGGTCCGTTCCTGCAGGCGCAGTTCGGCAAACGCAAGGGTGACTGGATCACGCTGCCCGAAGTAGAGCAGGTCTTCGACCAGGTGATTCGGGTCTTGAAGAGCGGCCTGCAACGCAGCGGCGCTCGATCTCCAGCCCTTGCTCGGTGAAACTCGAGCATTCCCACGTTCCGTTGTTCAAACCAGACGGCGAAATAAAATCATCCTCACGAACAAAGCCGTGAGGATGATCTAAAGGATTTACCGGTTCGTTCTATCGTTCGACGAGAACAAACGTCCCGGAGAAATCGACGGTCACCCTAACTACATTCCCAACACGTTGGACGCCCGAGATGATCGTGCGAGGATCGTCCGGGTCATCCGAGTGGAGGGCGAAACTGGTACCGACTTCATAGGGCGGCAGTTCCACCCAGCCGCCTTTTCCATCGTTCAGCGTCTCGTCCCAGAACAGGATCGAATGGTGCCCGGCACGCGCGCCTTCCGGGATGGCGAAATTGATCGTGACGGTTCCGTCTTCGTTGAGGATGAGGTTGCCCTGTCCGTCTGTCAGGCCGAGGGAGAGACCGGCCAGGAAGTCTATGCCGGCTCCGATCGGAGTGGGCAGGTTTTCTTCCAGGACTTCCTCCAAATGGCTGAAGCCTTCAAATGGGCAACCGATCTTCACCGATGTGCCATCCGGGAGTTTCAAAATGGTGCCGGTGTACTGGTCACAGTCCTGTGCCACTGTTGGACCGCCGGTGGGCGGGACTTCCACAATGAGTGGACCCTTATCATCATCACATGGTTCTTCTTCCTTGGGCTCGGGCGTGCAGTCTTTGAAGTCCTGGCTCAGGTCGATGAGATAGTCGCCCAGGGCGTTGCCGCCGAAGGTGGCTGGATTGACAAACACCAGTGTGCCCTCCGGACCGGGCTTGACCATCAAGCCGTAGCCGCCGTTGTTGGTGTAGGCGGTTCCATCGACAGTGACAACGATATTTACCGGCTGCTCTCCCGAGCAGATGGGACCAGCAGTCGTGATGCTGTAGACTTCGACGCCGTTGCCGCCATTGCTGTCGGCGACCACGTTGCTTAGATTCACCTGCCCGCCGCTGACAATGCCCAGGCCGACGTCGGTATTGAGCTGGAACGTGCTGTTGATGACGGTGACATCGCCTCCCGCCTCGAGGATCGCGCCATAGTCGGTGAGATCATCTGCCAGGGGTCCCGGCGCGCCGTCGCTGCCGCTGACGGTGACAAGTTCCAGGCTGATGTTTCCTTCGTTTGTAAAGGCGTAAATACCATACAAGCCGTTCTCAACGAAGATACTGTTGTAAACTCTGATATTCCCTGCCCAGAAGGCGCCCAGATAAGCCCCTTTGACCCCGTTGTACGAGGCTATGACGTTGTCGAGCGTGATGTCGCCGTCGTCACTATAGGCCTGGATGCCGAAGGTGCCGTTCTGGTTGAAAACCCCGCCGGTGATGGTGATCGTGCCGACGCCATAGGTATCCAACGCGGCGCCTGGGCCGTAGACGTTCTCATCCGCGACGACATTGTTCAGTGTAATATTGCCATTAAAGCTGATTGCACGGAGACCGGGATCATCAGGGTAATTGCCCTGCACATTGGCATTGAATGCGCTGCTACTGACCGTGATATCGCCTTGCGATATGATGTAGCCGCCGTTGGCTCCATTGTACGATGCAGTGACAGTGTTCAGCGTAACGGGCCCGCCGGCTTCGACATGCAGACCGGTCGCTGTGTTGCCATTTGCAGGAGTCGTGCCAAAGTTGCTGTTGGAGATATTGGTCGCCCCGTTGCCGTAGTTGTACAACTGGGCTCCCATACTGTTGCCAAGGGCATCCATGCTGGTTACATTGAGGTTCCCGGCGGTGAAGACATACAACCCTGTGCCGTTGGGGTTAAGGCTGAAATCGCTTTGATCGATCGTCACGTTCCCCACGCCATCGGTGTTTCGCAGAACTGCTCCGCCGATGGAATTCAGATTCGCCTGGACATGGTCGATGGCGATACTGCCGCCGGAATCCACGATCAGACCATAGGCAAGATTGCCGCTGCCATCCGGGTTAAAACCATTGTGATCGAACTGGTTTGAGTAGGGAGCCGTTGAACTGCCTGTGATGGTCACAGCGCCGCTGCCTGCGCACACCCCCGGATCGACCGTGCCATAGAGGCAGGTATCCAGGGACGCTCCGGTCAGCCTGTTATCGTTGGCAGAAACCGTATCCAGCTGGATGTTGCCGCCACTGGAGACGATCAAACCGTTTCCTGCATTTTCATTGAACTTGCTGTCGGCGATATCGACGTCTCCTGCGCTGGTCAAGCGTGCACCATCGCCAGCGCTATTGGTCGCGCTCACATCTGACAACGCCAGGAGACCGCTGTTATTCGAAACAGTCAGGACGCCAGTCGTGGCGTTGGCGCCCGTGATGCTAAGGCCTGAGACGGTGAAGATGTTCATGTTTGCGATGCTGAGCGAGCCGTTCAGGATGGTGGTCGCGCTGCCCGCACCGCTGAGGGTCAATGCGGTGGGCCTGCTGGTCCCACTCCAGGAATTGCCGTCGACAGTTACATTTTCAGTATAGTTCCCGGCATCGATGTAGATCGTGCCGTCATCCGGTGTCGCGCCGACACCGGCCCAGAGCGAGCCGGAATTTGTACCGTTGAGGTAATCGATCGCAGTTTGAATGGGTGCAGCAGCCTCTGTACAATTGGGCAAAACACCACACCCGCCGATTGGCATGAAATAATAGGTTGTGCCTGAAACTGTATAGCGTGGATCACCGCTTTGGACGATCTCTGCTGCCTCCATGGTTGCGAGCGGCTCGATCTCACCCTCGTCGTTGATCACTGCCAGTTCGGTCACTTCGGGCAATTGCTCGAGGACCTCCGCCACTGTGGGGGCGTCTTCCGCCGGTTCCGTCTCAGTGACTTCGGGAGTCTCTGCAGCTGGCGGCTCGGCCGCTTCCGGTGCCGGTTCTTCCGCAGCTGATTCCTGCTGCGGGCTTTCGGGCGCCGAGGCCGGCTCCTGAGGAGCTGACCCTTCGTCAGGCGAGGCTTCCTCTCCGGCTGGGGGCGCGGCGCTCTCTTCCGTGACCGGCTCCGTACCCCCGTCGTCCGCGTAGACCGGTGTGACGCGGACCGCGCTCGTCATTGCCACAGCGACAATCACGAGCAGAAGCGTAAATCTATTCAGTTTTTTAAACATAATGAATTCTCCTGAAAAAAAGGTGATGAATACTATAATCGTACTTATGCGGAGATGTTTTTCAATGCAAGAGTGCTATAAATGCTTTACACTTTTGAAAACCCTGATATAAGCAACAATTTTTATCGATATTTTCTTTTAGCGCTGCGATCACGAGACCGGGGCTGTTTTTGGGATAAGTTCAAGTAAGATTAGCCTTGAATACATCCGGGAGGCAAAATGAAAACAAAGGAAGAGATCGTACACAACTGGCTGCCGCGCTACACCGATACCCCGCTCAAGGAATTCGGCAAATATATTTTATTGGTCAACTTCGAGGAGTACCTGCACATGTTTTCCGCGTGGTACAACGTCCCCATCCGTGGGATCGATAAGCCAATGCCCACCGTGACCGCCGAGGGCATCACCCTGATCAACTTTGGGATGGGCAGCCCCAATGCCGCTACGGTGATGGATCTGCTGGGGGCGATCAGGCCCAAAGCCTGCCTGCTGCTCGGGAAGTGCGGCGGTCTCAAGAAGAAGAACAATCTCGGCGACCTGATCCTGCCGATCGCGGCGATCCGCGGCGAGGGCACCTCGACCGATTATTTCCCGCCGGAGGTCCCGGCCCTGCCGGCCTTCAACCTGCAGAAAGCCGTCTCGACCACCATCCGCAACTATGAGCGGGACTACTGGACCGGCACCGTCTACACAACCAACCGCCGCGTCTGGGAACATGACGAGAAGTTCAAGGCCTACCTGCGCCTGATCCGTGTCATGGCGATCGACATGGAAACCGCGACGTTGTTCAGCACCGGCTTTTACAACAAGATCCCGACGGGAGCACTCCTGCTGGTCTCTGACCAGCCGATGATCCCGAGCGGCGTCAAAACCGCCATGAGTGACAAAAAAGTGACGAAGGATTATCTGGAAATGCACCTGCGCATCGGCATCGATTCGCTCAAGCAGTTGATCAATAAAGGGGAGACGGTCAAGCACCTGCGGTTCTAAATCTTGACCTGTCATTGCGAGGAGGGTGCTCGCCTGCCCCGATGCTTTTTCGGGGTCCCGACGAAGCGTCGCCGTGGCGCCGTGGCGACACAATCTCACTCACAATAGATCGTACGCTTCCAAATAAACAAACCAGGATGAACCTCTCGATTCATCCTGATTGTGATTCCTTGCTGCTTTGGGAAGATAACTTACTTATTATTTTGCGATCGTAAACATGCGGACTTCCGACCACGGTCCCTGGACGTTATTCGCATCGACGGCACGTACACGCCAGTACAGCTGCGGGAAGTAAACTCTGAATCCCGATGTGATGTTGAATGTGTAGGATGGCTGCGTCAAATTGAAGCGATCGATAATATTGTATTGCGCATCCAGATTGGGACCTCGACCGGCCTGCAAATGGTAGCGTGAGGCTCCGGGAACGGGATTCCACGCCCAGGTGACGTTCCCCAGGGGAACGGTTGTGCCGTTCGCCGGCGAGATCAGCGTCGGGGCGGTCAGTCCGCCGGATGGGGGCCTGCGATGAGAAGTGTCAGGTGAGGCCGAAGCATAGGACACAAACGATGCCATGCTCAGCATCACGACCAGCATTGAGACAAAAAATGTTCGTTTCACGGGTTTTCTCCTTAACTGATTAAGTAGGAACGCGATCATAATTTCGACTTTGATTTTCCCGATGGTCAGCGAGGGGCGTTGACTGGAACGCGTTTTACACTTTGAGTCGTCCGTGCAATGAATCGCTGAGGAATCTGCAGTTATTCATGCATACGAGCTGAATTCAGACAGGCTCTATAGTTTAGTTGCTTCAGGACTTAGCGCCATGTTAATTTGGGATAAGAGAAAGCTAAATGTTTGCAATTAAATAAACACGGCTGGAACTGTATTCAGTTCCAGCCGTGTTTTGGGTCCTGGTGCAGATAAGAATTGCTCAGGTAGGCTCATGACGCCGTGGCGCAGGAGAACGGAGCAAGAATATGTCGTTGCGAGCAAGTGACGCTGAAAGCGTCACGACCGAAGCAATCTATTACAAGAAGCAATGACGGAATTACTGGCAGGCTTCCGACTGCCTCTCCACGGGCAAGCCGAAGGCTTCATAGACAGGCACGCCGGCCCATTCAGGCGGAGCGGAGAGACCGAGCGCAAAGGCCGCGGTCGCTGCGGTGTCCATCGTGTGGACCAGGCTGGTCAATGGCTTCGGTTGGATGCCCGAGCCGGAAGCGATCCAGGGGATGGTCATGTCTTCGGGAGAATTGGACCCGTGGGTCGTATCGTGACCTCCATGGTCGGCTGTGACGATGATCAGCGTTTCACTGCGCAGATTGTGCGCGTCCAGTTCATCCAGAAGCTGTCCCAGTGCCTGGTCGGCGCGATAGAGCACGCTGAACTGTTGCGGCGAAAGCCAGCCATAGGAATGTCCCATCCCATCCGTGATGCCGAAGTGGATGAACAGCACGCCGAAGTCCTGGGGGAATTCTTCGAGCAGCCGTTCCATCAGGACCAGGTCGCGGTCATTGACGAAGACCGCGTTGTCCAGGCTGGCGGGCTCGGTCAATTGCACGAGTTTTTTCTTGGTCACGTACATATCCGTGCGCAGGCCGGCGGCACTGGCAACGTCGAACAGGTCGGTGCCCTGGGCGTATCCGTTCTCGGGCATGTAGTCGTTCCAGTTCACACCATGTTTGGATGGGCAGGTTCCGGTCAACATGGAGGCATGCGCTGATAGCGTGACGCTTGGATAAGAGGTCTGCGCGCTGAGGGAATAGGCGCCGTTCTGCATCAGCGTGAGCAGATTCTGCATGGGCGCCAGCGCGATCGCGTCGGGACGGAGACCATCGATGGACAGGATCACGACGCGGCGGGCGCGCGGCGTCGGGGTTGGCGTGGCGGAGGCTGTGGGAGTCTCGCTCGGCGGCGGGGTAGCGGTCTGGGTGGGGGTCAAGGTTGGGGGCTGAGTCTGCGTCGCGGTCGCGGTCGGTGGCGTGAAAGGTGCTGCCATATTTGGCATCTGGCAGGAGAGCAGCATCAGCACCAGGAAGATGGATAAGATTAACTTGCGGGTTCTGTTTACAGGCATTGTGATCGATTCCTTATAGAGGTGAAGCTAGCGTACGGGCCACCTCGGTGGGCGCTCAATGGGTGGGATCGGTGTGGGTGTTGCATAGATTTCGGGTGTCGCGAATGCCATGCCAATAATGGGAAAGCTTCCTTCTGCGAGCGTGGTATGGTCCTCGGCTGAAATGATGAGGAAACTCAGCGTTTCTCCAACAGGCATTGTTTCGCCCGTGCAGGCAGCCTGGGTGGAATACCGGCTGGCCTTTTTACATTCGTAGAATTGCTCGCCTTCCTCACGCTTGATCTTCATATAGAAGTTCGGTAAGCGGGCATTCACCAGAATATGGATCACCATGCCTCCACCCGGGTGTAGATTGAAGGACAGGATGCAGGGCCTGGCTTGTTCTGAACTGCAATAGGTAAAACCCGGCAAAGGCTCGCGGTGGCCCACCTGGCCCTGCCTGCTTTTCCATTCATTCAGCGCGAGGCTCCCTCCGGATATACATAGCACCACGAGAACAAGAAAAATGATCCCTGCGATCCATGGCTTGCGGTCCACATGCTCCTCATTCGACAAGGAATGCTCCGTTGAGAATACGACTCGTTCCCGCTCTGTTCATAAGATGGAGGAGATGAATACAGAATGCCATGACAGAATGATTTTACCGTAGAAACAAATTATGAATCCATGAATGAAATCCGGAGAGAAGCGAATGTGTGGCCACTTATCGACTTCACCACGAGTGCACGCATCGTCCCGGTGTTCCTCGGGAGAGAACTTTAAGATTTTTTCTGTGTTCTCAGTGATGAGGAAATATGTCGCTGATTCTCTTAGTCACTCGTGAAATGCGCGCAAAACCTGATATACTCACGCGTCGTTTGCTACATGAATGACTCTATAAATCGAGCGGACATGTATGGAACAAGAAAGGAGAAAATGAATGAGTGGTTCAAATGAATATTGGGGCATTTCCTCCAGCATCGATCTGTATGAATGTGATCTTGGTTTGATGCAAGATGCAGATGCGATCCGTGAGTTTGTCAAAACCCTGTGTGAGCGCATCCAGATGCGGCGTTATGGCGAGACACAGGTCGTGTATTTTGGAGATGATCCGCGCGTGACGGGGTTCAGCATGACGCAGCTGATCGAGACCTCTTTGATCTCAGCGCATTTTGCGGATGCAAGCTGCGCCATTTACCTGGATGTGTTCAGCTGCGCAGCATATGAGCCTGAAGAGGTGGCAAAGTTCGCAGCCGAGTATTTCAAAGCGGCAAGCTATAACATCAATGTCGTGCACCGCAAGTAAGGGATAAATGGAAAGCGAAACGCGTTCCTCAGGGCGAGGAACGCGTTTTTTACACAACGCATCTCGATTACCCATGTCACTCTGAGGGAGCGTTCGCACCTACCGAAGATTCTCGTACTTTCGGTGCCAGAGATCCTTCGCTTCGCTCAGGATGACATTTTTGAGAT
>Ga0105098_10000493_pt1 | contig 13622 bp, 12 predicted proteins | sample PPLLak21cMay2015_FD_79137 | JGI IMG/M metagenome (GOLD analysis project Ga0105098, IMG submission 79137) | Freshwater sediment microbial communities from Prairie Pothole Lake near Jamestown, North Dakota, USA - PPLs Lake P7 Core (1) Depth... | ecosystem: Environmental > Aquatic > Freshwater >... | reverse complement strand
GGGACGAGCGGCGGCTGCGGTCAGCGCCGCTCAGCGCTCGACCACCTCCAGAGTCCAAAGACTTTCATACAACCTAGGACCACCTCCTTTCTCTGGTGGAGACAGTTTGCCACAACTCGGACGGATTGGTGAGCGGTTTTCAGACGAGGCTCGAGGCCCGACTACGTCGCCCTCCGGAAGACATCCGGGGGGATCGGGTCCTGCTCCCGACGCCTGGTCCCCAGACCGGCCAGATACTGGTTGGGGAACGTGTGGCCGTCATACCCGAGGTCGATGGCCGCGTTGAGAGTCCAGTAGGGGTCGACGATGTGGGGACGCGCCAACAGGCAGAGATCCGCCCGACCGGCGACCAGGATGTTGTGAACGTCGTCGATGCTGGAGACGGCTCCCACCGTCATGGTGGCGATCCCAACCTCGTTGCGAATCCGATCCGAATACGGAGTCTGATAGAGCCGCCCGTACTCCGGGTCGGCATCGATCGTGGTCTGTCCGGTCGACACGTCGATCAGGTCACAGCCCCGTTCCTTCAGCTTCGCGGCGAACGCCACCGCATCGTCGCCATCGAACCCTCCATCGACCCAATCGGTCGCCGAGATCCGCACCGAGATCGGCTTCTCGTCGGGCCAGACTTCGCGCACCGCTTCGAACACCTCGAGCGGATATCGCATCCTGTTCTCGGCCGAGCCCCCGTATTGGTCACTCCTCTGATTGGTCAGAGGCGTGAGAAAGCTGGACAGCAGATATCCATGGGCGTAGTGGAGCTCGAGCAGATCGAACCCGGCGTCGCTCCCGAATCGGGCCGAGGCGACATGCTGATCCCGGACATGGTCCATGTCGAGCCGGGCCATCTCCCGGGGCACCTGGCTATCGGGCCGGTAACGGATCGGGGAAGGCGCCATGATCTCCCAATTGCCTTGGTCCAAGGGCTCGCTGTCCCCCTCCCACATCAACTTGGTCGATCCCTTGCGCCCCGAGTGCCCGATCTGGAGACCGATCCGTGAGTCGGTGTGGTTATGGACGAAGTCGACGATCCGGGTGAATGCGGCCGCCTGATCCCGGTTCCAAAGACCGGTGCACCGGGGGCTGATCCTGCCCTCGGGAGACACACACGTCATCTCGGTCATCACCAAACCGGCGCCGCCCACGGCTCGGCTGCCTAGATGGACCAGGTGCCATTCATTGGGCATCCCATCGTGGGCGCTGTACTGGTCCATGGGCGAGACGACGATGCGGTTGGCAAGCTCGAGACCGCGCACGCGGAATGGATGGAACATGGGAGGCACGTCGGGCCCGACAGATGTGGGGCACGAGTGCTCCGAGACTGCGTACCAGGCGTCGACCCGAGCCATGTACCCGGGGTCACGCACCCGCAAATTGTCGTACGTGATCCGCTGGCTTCGGGTCAGCATGCTGAACACGAACTGCTCAGGGTCGAGACTCCGGTATCGATCGGCGCCCTCGAACCAGTTCCGGCTCGCCTTGGCGGCGCGCTGCAGACTCTCGACCTCGGGCCGGCGCATCTCCTCGTACCGGTCGAAGGCCATGTCCAGTGGGTGGTCGGCGAGGAGCAGCCCGGCGAGGGCGATGGCGTCCTCCATGGCCAGCTTGGTGCCCGAGCCCACCGAGAAATGCGCGGTGTGGATGGCGTCGCCGATGAGCACGACTTTGCCGTGGTGCCATTGATCACAGGTGATCGTGGGGAACTGAAGCCATCGTGAGTTGTTGCCGAGAAGACCGAGTCCGTCGAGATGGGGGGCGAAAATCTCCTCACTTCGCTGTAGGGCGTAGTCGTCGCTCGCACCCGGCGGGAACGCTTCATCCTCGGTCTTGTCGAAGCCGAGTGCCGACCATGTCTCTGGACGCATCTCCACGATGAAGGTGCTGCCCTCGTCGCTGTACGGGTAGATGTGGGCCCACACCATCCCCGAGGGCGTGTCTTCGAAGATGAAGTTGAATTCGTCGAAAACCTTTGGAGTGCCGAACCAGATGTACTTGTTGCGAGCGGGTTCGAGCGACGGCCTCAGATGGGACTCCAGCTCCCGCCGCACGATGCTGTTGGCGCCGTCAGCCCCAACGATCACCCCGACCGATTGGACGTCCGACAGGCTCTTGACTTCGGTCGAGAAGCGCAGGTCGACGTCGAGCCGGCGGGCACGTTCGGTCAACGTCTCGAGAAGGGCGCGACGGCTTATGGCTGCAAATCCGTGGCCACCGGAGATGACCGCCGCACCTTCTGGATGGTGGGTCTTTATCTCCCCCCAGTGCCGGAATTCCTGCGTCATCGCCCGATGCGAGATCGGGTCTGCCATCTCGAAGTTGTCCAGGGTCTCGTCACTGAAAACGACTCCGAATCCATAGGCGTCCTGGGGCGTATTTCGCTCATGGACCGAGACATCGAGCTCCGGGCGCGCCTGTTTGAGGAGGATCGACAAATAGAGACCTGCCGGTCCCCCGCCGACGATGGCGACGCCCTGTTCGATGCTCATGTTGGCTGTGGGGCCAACGCTAGAGCGCCGCTAGAGGCGAAGGGTGTTGGTGAACTCCTCCCACCACGAGCCCACTGCCTCGACCGCATTGCTCAACGACCAGAGGAGGATGATGGAGAGAGCGACTACCAGAACCACCGTGGCCAGGTTCCGGACCCGGTACATCTGCCGCTGGCTCTCGTCCTCCATGTAGGACGGCTCGACCACCGGAGGGGTGGGGGCGGTGATCAAATAGGGCTCGGGGGGGCTGACGTAGGCAGGTTCACTGGAGGTTGTCATCTGGGCAGATCCCACCGTTTCGGACTTGGCCGCCGAGTCCGGCGGCAGGGAGAATGTATCAATCGCGGGCTCCGTGTGCCCGATGACCTCGGGCTCCGGCTCCGACGGAACGTGCTCCTTGACCTCCGCCTCGAGTTCGAAATCGGCATCGAGGTCAGGCGCGAGAACTGAGGCTGCAGCTGCAGCGGCAATCAGTGGGTCCGGGTTGATTTTCTCCTCGATCGGCTCCTCGAGTGGGAGTGGGGCCAGGCTGGCCAGTGACTCCTCGACGGTCGGATGTGTCTCGTCGGGTGGTGTCTCGACCCCCGCCTTGTCGAACAAGGAGCGTCCATCGATGTCGAGGATCGCGGAGAGGGCAGTAAGCACCGACGGATCGGTGGGAGTGGCCACATCGCGTTCCCAGCTCCTGATGGAGCTGGCAGATCGACCCACCAGTTCTCCGAGCTGAGCCTGGCTCAGGCCGATCTTGGTGCGGCGATAGCGCACTGTTCTTCCAAATGAACGCTCAGGCATCCGGGCTTGAATAGTACCGGCACCCGCAATTTGCTCGATAGGGGTTCAACCTCACGGGGCCCGAGTATCGGGACCCCTATGCTCGTCGGGCCACCCTGGAGGCGTCCGGACGCCTGGTGGGTCCCCCGGTCTTCAAAACCGGCGAGGGGTCTGATCGGCCCCTGGCGGGTTCGATTCCCGTCCGCCTCCGCCTGTTTCCTCCCCTGCAGGGGGAGGTGGCCCGAAGGGCCGGAGGGGGATTCATCCGCCGCGCCGGCCGGGTCGATAGAACCATTGATGGGAATGGTGCTGGACTTAGCATTTCACCCCATGGAGATCGCGATAATCGCCCTTGCGGCGTTCGGGGTCGTGTTCGCTGGAATCGCCCTCAACCAGGCCAAGCCGGACGTGCGGGCCGAGCGTGTCGCCGGTCATCCGGACACGTTCGAGTTGTGGAACGAAGGCCCGGGCAAGGCGGTGATCGTCCACGCCGATGTGCTTTCGCCGGGCTTCCCCCGAGGGGCATCGATAAACGACGCTGTGACCGCCATACCGGGTCTGTGGGTGGATGAGCGGATCGTCAGAGATCATGGCCCATGGGCGAAGGGCGCCGCCCTCGAGCCTCTTCGGCGCTTTGAGATCAGACTGCCCGCGGCGACGAGCTTGCGCATCGTCTATCGGGCAGATGGTGCCCTCGGCACCGTGGCAACAGCGACGATGCTCGTCGAGGGTGGTCACTGACCCTTCCCGGGAGCAAGTGACTTTCGGCCCTCACCGGATGCATCCACAGCAGTAGGTTTGACCTCAACCCAGTGAGGAAGGTTCAGACCATGAGAAAAACCGCATCCGTTGCATCGATCGTCCTCGGTGTCCTGCTGGTGATTGGTGGCATCGGAACCTGGGTGGTGGTGAGCAACACGCTCGCCGAGCAGAAGATCGTCACCTCCGATGACGCCTGTCTCCCCGGGCGAACCGTGCAGGACCCATTCACCGCGTATTGCCAGGCCGCTGTCATCCAGAAGCACACATTGGAGACCACCGGTGGCCTGACATATGCCGAATTGGACAGGGAGGACCCGCTACGTGAGGTGGCGATGAACTCGGCGTTTCTCCAATCATCGCTCTTCACCTCGATCGTGGCATTCGGTGTCGCCGCGATCGGCGTGGGCATGGGCGTCGTGTTCATCCTGATCGGGCTCGGGATCCGCGACGTGGCGGAGCGCACCGCCGAGCCACCAACTCAGGTCTGATCAACCAGCTCGAAACGAATGAAGGGAGCGGTCCCGACCCAACGGTCGAGGGCCGCTCTCGACCGATCCGGGTCCGAGCCCCAGCTCTCGGTCAGTGCTCGGAAGAGAATTCGGCCACGCTCGTCGGGGTCGGGCTCGGGCTCACCGCGGACCGGGATGTCGGCCTCGACTCCACGTCTCAGGTGGAGGGTGAACTCTGGATTGGCCACGATGTTGGCGACCCAATCGCGCTTGAAGCCAGGTCGGCCGGTCAGATAGAACTTCCCATCGAACTGATGGAAGTAGATCTCGATTCGGCGGGGCAACCCGGACTTCCGACCGATCGTCGTGATGTCCACAGTGCCACCTCGCTCGAGTGCAGCCCTGACAGCGGCGTCCATTGCCCGCACCAACCCGGACGCGGACTCCCTTGTTCCCGGGCAGTAACTTGCGTCCGACATGGGCCAACTGATCCAGGTCGAGGCAAGTCCGATGGGCACGGTCGCACTGTTTTCAACCGATCGCTCGCTGACCGGCCAGGACGGGGTCGAAATCTCCCCTGAGGCCCCGGACGGTGCTGACCCGCCGCATGAGCTCGCCCGTCGGCTCTTCGACGCCGATCAGCTCATCGATCACATCCACGTCCTCTCCAACACCGTCTCGGTCCGGCGGCGTGAGAGCTGGGATGACGAAGCGACAGGCCGGGCCTCAGAGATCATCGCCAACCTCTTCATCCACTACGCCTCTGTGTCCAGCGGCGCAGGGGCCGACGAGTTCGAGGCGCTCAGAGTCGCCAATTACAACGCGACTCTGAGCCACATCAGGGCCCACAACGAGGAACTTTGGGTGATGCGGGTCACCCCCGACGAGCCGATCGACCCGTTTCTCCCCGGCCAATACACGACGCTGGCCTTGGGTTACTGGGAGCCGAGGGCTGACGAGGCCCATGACAATCTGAAGCCCGATCAGGACCAGAAGATGGCGCGCCGGTCATATTCGGTCTCGAGTTCGATGATCGACGAAGCGGGCGAGCTCCTCCCGCCCCACACCCCGGACGTCGAGTTCTATATCGTGAAGGTCAAGCCTGGCCAGGAGGAGATTCCCGCCCTCACTCCCCGTCTGTTCCTCAAGGTCGAGGGCGACCGTCTCTACATGGGCCGCAAGTTCACCGGGCATTACACGCTCGAGGGAGTGAAGCCCGATGACAACATCGTGTTTCTCAGTACCGGCACCGGCGAAGCACCGCAGAATGCGATGATCGCCGACTTGCTACGTCGAGAGCACACGGGCCGCATTCTCGATGTCGTGTGCGTCCGCTATTGGTCCGACCTCGCCTACATCGAGCAGCACGCGGTCCTCGTCGACCGTTATCCGTCCTACCGATACGTGGCGATCACCACCAGGGAGCCGGAGAACGAGGGGAAGAAGGTCTACATCCAGGATCTGATCTCCTCAGGTCGGATAGAGGACGAGTTGGGTGCCCCCCTAGACCCCGCCCAGACTCACGTCTTCCTATGCGGGAACCCGGCGATGATCGGGTTGCCAAAGTGGACCGATGACGGGCCGGTCTTCCCCGAAACGCTCGGCGTCTGCCAACAGCTCTACGAGAAGGGCTTCACCATCGACCACCGCAAGGACCGGGGCAACGTTCACTACGAGGAGTACTGGACCAGGTAGTTCGCTGACCTGGTCTTTCGTGTCGGATTCACGCCCTGACCTGGGGAAACGCTATCGCTCAGCTTGCATATGGTTCCCGTTGATTTCGTGGTGTTCCGCAAGCTCCCGCGGAATATCCGCGGAACGCGAAAGGTCCTCCATTTGAGAGAACCCCCCGATGGCTGGTCGCTTCTGCAGTGAGTCGACGAGTCTTCGGGGGGTTCTCTAGTGCGGGGTCTCCTCCAGTGGCGACATCCCGCGTGTCAACCCTAACTAGGCGTAGCGTTGCCAGCCGCGACGTTCACGCTGCGCTTGAGGAGCGGCGTGGCCCACGACATTCGGAACGGTTACGTGACGGATTCGGTCTTTGTTTCTTACAGCCGAGACGATTCGCGGATGGCGACCGTGGTCGTTCAACTGCTTCGCGCTCGGGACGATGTGTTCTACGACATCGACAGCATCCCTGCCGGCGAGCGGTGGCGAGATGCCCTCCTTCGAGCCATCGACAACGCCACCCATTTCTACCTGTTGTGGTGCATGCATTCAGCTGGCTCCGAGGAGGTCGAGCGGGAGTGGCGGCGGGCCATTTCCGGCAACAAGCGTCTGGTTCCGGTGTTGCTCGATTCAACACCCTTGGTCGAACCCTTGACCGATTACCAATGGGTCGACTTTCAAGGCGTGGTTCAGGGGCACAAGCCGCTGGCACCGGCCGTCGGCCGCGATTTTCCCGGGCAGGCTACTCCGGTGCCCCCGCCGCGAGCACGCGCCCGGCCGCGACTTGCCCTCGTCGTGCTGTCAATCTTGACCGTTCTAGTTTCCGCCCCGTTCTTGGTTGACTACGCGGCAGCGCCGATCGACCCCCCTCCAACAGAGCCTTCGGTTTGGCCCGCCGTCTTATTAGCCGTGTCGGTCGTCGTCGTATTGGCGTTGGTTGCGTTCGGCGCGAGGAGTTACCGACGCAGGCGCCGGATGGGACGGGCAACCGAACGAACGGCCGAGGCGTGGCAGAGCGAACAACTTGCCGAGGCGATAGCCCAGGATCTGGCGATCCACGGTCGCGGCCGTTGATGTATTGGCATTCCGACGCCAAGCGTCCGAAATGGAAGAACCCCCCAATGGCTGGTCGTTTCTGCAGTGATTCGACGAGTCTTCGGGGGGGTCTCGATGCGGGTTCCTAGCGGATGCACAAGGCGCCCCCCGCACGCCCTCAACGTAGTCCCGTCACACCCCGGGCGTCCTAACGATGTCGCGCAGTCTCAGGTGAACCGCTTGACGAAGTCGAGGGCGGTCTCAGCGACTTCGCGCCAGCCGTGGTCGATGGTGAGGGAGTGGCCCCGGTCGGGGATCTGCACGATTTCGGTCACGCCGGGGTTGCGCTTCTGACGCTTGTAGGAGGCGTTGGCGATGGCCGGTGGCACTGTGTGGTCCTTCTCGCCTTCGATGATCAGCAGAGGGCCGCGGTCGGGGTTCTCGGTGTCCACTTTGGACTCGGTCCACGGATTGAGATTTGCGTTGCCCATCTGGGCGAGGGAGACCCCCGATCCCGCGACGTGGAACATGTCGTAGAGCTCCTTGGCTTCTTCCTCCTCGAGGTTGTTAGCCCATGCGTACACGAACTGGTCGTACGTGAGTGTGAGGGCCCGGCCGCGGTTCAACGGATTGATCAAGAAGGGACCCGCCGACTTGAGCACGGAGGGCGGCAAAGGTAGGACGCCACGGAAGACCCCAGGGTCGATCGCCACTGTGACCGCTGAGAGGCCCTGACCTGCGAGTATCTGCGCCAGCAGGCCTCCGGTCGAGTGACCCATTACGACCGGCTTCGTATCCAATGCATTGATGACGTCCGTGGTGTGGTCTGCGACCTGCTTCAAGGTTTTCTTAGCGAGGACGTCTGGATGCTCTCGGGCCTCGTCGACCGTTGCCGGATCGTCTGGCCAGTCCGGCGTCACCGGCGCATATCCGGCTTGCTTGAAGAAGTCTGCCCAGTTGGCCCAGCTGCTCGGCAGCAGCCAAAGACCATGGATGAAGACGACCGGTGTGTTGCCAGAAGCGTTAGCCGCCTCGATCTCCCGGTTCTCCCGCTCCGAAATGACGGAGTGCTTGACGTCAAGATCAGCCACAATGCCTCCTCTGCGCTAGTTGTTGACCGCCTCGGAAGCCTGCGAACCCATCGAAACTACATCCAAGGATGACGGAGTCGGACAGTTCGCGAAAAGATTCCCAACCATGCCAGATGCGGCTCACTGGTACCCAGTTGGACGTCCCTGATCTTGACGCAAGCGCTTCTGATGAACTGTTCACTGCAGCCGGTTCTGGCGTGCGGGCACTTGTCACTCCCGACACGTAGCGTGCGTTTGGTGTCGTGCGTTCCGATCACACCCGAAATGGCCAACCTCCTCGAGACCTGTCGCTCCTGGCCGGTCAGCCCTGAAGTCCTCGACCAGATCCAAGCAATGCCCGAATGGGATGAGGCTCGAGCGTGGGGGTGGGTTATCGGATGGTCCATGTCACCGAGCAGGTGAAGATCATCGACGGTGTGCCAGTGCTGGCCCCACCGAAGGGGAGGCGGGAGAGGTCCGTTCCGCTGCCTGACGTGGTGGCGATCGAGCTGGCCGAGCACATGCGCCGATCGAATCTCACCGAGGGCCAGTTGTTCGCCTGGAAGGACGGCGGGCTGATCCATCGGACCACTACAACAATCAGGTGTGGAAGCCGGCACTGGCGAAAGCCAGAGTCCCGACTACCCGGGAGAATGGGATGCACGCCCTCCGTCACCATTACGCCTCGACGCTCCTCGATGGTGGAGTGTCGGTCCGGGCCCTGGCCGAATACCTGGGGCATTCCGACCCTGGGTTCACACTCCGGGTGTACGCCCACCTGATGCCCGACTCGGGGGACCGAGCTCGGGCCGTTGTCGATGCTGCATTCGGTGTTCCCGCGGAATCTGTGCGGAATGCCGACACCAGCGGCATCGGAACCGTCAAGTAGTAACAGGGTTTTCTCAGCGTTCGGTCCACTACGAGGAGTACTGGACGGATCGCTGAGAATAAGCGGGCGCCCGCTGATCTTTCGACCCTCGGGTTAGCCCAACTTTTCGCGAGCCCCTTCTTCGTGACAGACGTACGTCAGGTGCCGCGACTTCTGGGTTCGGGGTCAATACGCTGCGCCGCCAACCTCCTCTGGAGGTTGTGAGCAAACAGGAGTCGGAGCGTCGTCACCTCGGCGCTCCTTCTCCATCCCCTCCGACCGGCGGCCTCACTCCTGGTCGCCTGGCAGCTAGGAGGGAGGGCCGCCCAATTCATCCTCGCTGAGTCGACCTTCCCAGGTGTGCGAGAATTTTCACCGTGAACCGGCCAGACGGTCCGCGCGCTTTTCCAGACGGCGTGTCCTTGTCTTTCCCCCAGAGCGAGGGCGATTTTCGTGCTGCGGTCGATGCTCAGTCTGCACGCTGGCCGGCTCGGATCCTCTACAGCGTGTTCGCGGTTTGTGCGACCTACGCAATCGTTGTGTTCGTCTGGTACTTCGTTGTTGGGCCCATCCCTTCCCTAGTTCCGGTGGTGGTGATCTCGGTCATCCTGTGCGTTGCGTTGTACTTCGGCATTAGGCGATTCAACACGTGGGTGGTCATGCGTCGCCTCCTCAGGTCGAAGCAGGGCGACATCATCGGCTCCACCTGCACGATCACCATCCAGAACGGAGTGTTGACCCTATCGGTGGACCCGGTTGGCGCCTCGATGACGATGCCCGCTTCGCGCCTAGAAAGGGTCGATCAGACGATGTCCCATGTCTTTCTGTGGACCACCAGGGTGAATGTGATCCCGATACCTCGCCAGTCGGTCCCAAAGACCGATCTCGACGCTCTTCTCTTGGTGCTCTCGCCTTCATAGGGCAGCCGAGAGGATTACCCCCACCGGACTCTGGGCCGTCGAATCACGTCAAAATCAGGCAGGTCGGGGGCTTCCGCGGATCTGTCCCAGCCACCTCTCGCCGAGGTCCAGGTAGCGGTAGGTCCCGGGGGTCACCTCCCGTCGAGTTGGGAGCCGGGCGCGGCCAGGTCCGGGCGGTCCCATGACGCCGGATCATGCCTACGACGCTCGGGTAGAAGGGATCGTCGCCTGCCCGCCAGTATTCGTGGGGAGCTTCGGGCACCGACTTCGCCAGCGTAAAGCGGGTCGTTGCCGCGCCCACTCCGGGAGCCAGTCAAGATCGGCCGCCTGTTCGTCGTCCTAAAGGGCAGTCGTTGATCGCCGAGCGTGTGTCCCACGCAAGACCAGCGGACTCGGTCCGGCTTATGAGCCAACCCGTGACACAGCCGTGACACACCAGGGGAAGAAACAGGGGGATTATTCGTTAGTAACGCCGAACACGACTGGGACGGCATTTGCACTGGTCAAGGGTCGTTTTAGACCATTTCCCCAGGTAGCGAAACTATGGGCTTCATTTCGAGGAGTACTGGACGGATCGCTGGGAGCTGATCGTTGGAGGAGCGATCGAGCAGGATTCGAGAAGCGCCTGCGGCGCATCGCCCGTAGTTTCAACAGTGACACATACAGGAGGTCAAGCGATGAGTACCACGACAAAGTCCGGTTCTGGAGGTTTCTCGGAGGCGGAGCGTGCTGCCATGAAGGCACGCGCCCAGGAATTGAAGGCGCAGGGCCGCAGCGGCCAAAAGAAGGCCGACAACGAGCAGGTCGTGCTCGACACCATCGCCGAGATGCCGGCTGCCGACCGTTCGATAGCCGAACGGATTCACGCCCTCGTCACCGCGAACGCGCCAGAGCTCCTTCCTAGAACCTGGTACGGGATGCCCGCCTACGCGCATCCGGACGGCAAGCTCGTCTGCTTCTACAAGGCAGCGTCCAAGTTCGATGGCCGCTACGCGATGTTGGGATTCGAAGATGCGGCCGCGCTCGACGACGGCCCGATGTGGCCGGTCGTGTTCGCAATCGTCGAATGGACCCCCGCGGTCGAGAAGAAGGTCGTGGCGCTGGTCAAGACCGCAGTCGCCTGAGCGTCCGCTACGACCCGGCCCGCTCCCGGCGCTGGGCCTCGGCAACGGCGATGGCGGTCATGTTGACGACGTCGTTCACCGAGGCGTCGCGCTGCATGACATGGACCGTCTTGGACAGCCCGCTGAGAATGGGCCCGATCACCTCGGCGTCGCCGAGCCGATTGAGCAGCTTGTAGGAAGCGTTGGCGGCAGTCAGGTTGGGGAAGACCAGGACGTTGGCTGCCCTGCTCAAGGCCCCACTGGGACGTCGATCGGCCAGCAGCTCAGGAATGACGGCGGTGTCCGCCTGCATCTCGCCGTCGACGGGGATGTCGGGTCGGGCCAGACGGAACAGCTCCACCGCCCGACGAACCCGGGCCGGCTCGCTGCCACCAGCCGACCCGAAGTCGGAATAGCTGATGAAGGCGACACGCGGGCTCCGGGCGAAGTCCTCTTCGGCCGTCGTGGTTGCAGCGAGTCCGATCTCGGCCAGCTGCTCGGCGGTCGGCTCGATGTTGACCGCACAATCCGTGAAGAAGTAGGCAGTCCCCCTGACCACGACCAGATACACCGAGCTGACGATTGACCGACCCTCCTCCACCTGGAGCACCTGCAGAGCGGGCCTGATCGTCTCGGGGTAGTAACTGCTGAGCCCGCCTATGACGGCATCGGCCGCCCCTTCCCGCACCATGAGACATGCGTACATGGCAGGGTCCTCGGTCTGCCTCCTCGCATCCTGGAGTGACAGGCCCTTGTGCCGGCGAAGCTGTTCGAGGGTGAGCGCATATCGATCCCGCTCCCCCTGTTCCCGTAGGTAGTCGACCACCTCGATCCCATCGATGGAGATGCCAGCCTCCTCAGCCATGCCATTGATCCGCCCGGCATCACCGAGGAGCACGACGTTGCCGATCCCCTCGTCGGTCACCCGCCGCGCCGCCCGGATCATGCGCACGTCTTCGGCATGCGGGTAGACGATCTTCTTCGGCTGCTCCATGGCCCTGGTGGTAATGGCATTGATCAGCCCGTGTGAGGCGTTGAACCTGGTCTGGAGCTGGGAGATGTACTCGTCGAAATCGTCGATGGGGGCCCTGGCCAGACCCTCTTCCATGGCCGCCTTGGCCACTGCCGGCGCGACCCGCCAGAGAACCCGGGGGTCGAAAGGCTTGGGGATGAGGTACTCGGGTCCGAACTGGAGCCGGTCCAGGTCGTAGGCGCGAAGGACCGAATCGGGCACAGGCTCCTTGGCCAGCTCGGCTAGGGCATGCACCGCGGCGATCTTCATACCCTCCGAAACGCCCCGAGCCCTCACGTCGAGAGCGCCCCGAAAGATGAACGGGAATCCGAGGACGTTGTTCACCTGGTTCGGGTAGTCGCTTCGCCCGGTGGCCATGACCACGTCCGGCCTTGCCGCCAGAGCGTCTGCGTAGCTGATCTCGGGATCGGGGTTGGCCAGCGCGAAGACGATCGGCCGCTCGGCCATCGTCTGGACCATCTCCTTGGTAACGGTGCCGGCGATGGAAACGCCTATGAAGGCATCCGCGCCCACGAGAGCGTCCTCGAGAGTTCGGGCATCCGTATCGACGGCGAATTCCCTCTTGATGTCGTTGAGGTCGTCGCGTCCGTTGTGGATCACACCGATCGAGTCGACCATGAGGATGTTCTCCGGGCTCATGCCGAGCTCGATGAAGAACCTCGCCGAAGCAATGCCGGCGGCTCCTGCACCGGCGAATACCACCTTCACACGGGAGATGTCCCGCCCTGTGAGTTCGAGAGCGTTCAGGAAAGCCGCCCCACCGATGATGGCGGTCCCGTGCTGGTCGTCGTGGAACACGGGGATGTCGAGCCGATCGCGCAGGGTCTGCTCGACTTCGAAGCACTCCGGCGCTTTGATGTCCTCGAGATTGATGCCGCCGACGGTTGGGGCCAGCATCTCGCAGAATCTGATCACGTCTTGCGGCTCGGTGGCGTCGATCTCCAGGTCGAACACGTCGATGTCGGCGAAGCGCTTGAACAACACGCCTTTGCCCTCCATCACCGGCTTGCTGGCGAGTGGACCGATGTTGCCCAGACCGAGCACTGCAGTCCCGTTCGACACCACAGCCACCAGGTTTCCCCTGTTGGTGAACCGAAACGCAGCGTCGGCATCCTCGGCGATCACCAGGCAGGGCTCGGCCACCCCTGGCGTGTAGGCGAGGCTGAGATCGGCCTGGGTCGCCGTGGGCTTGGTCGACCGGATCGCCGTCTTGCCCGGGGTGGGCTTCTCGTGGTACTCCAGGGCCTCGGAGAAAGTGGGTTTGCGGGCCATCTGACCCCCGAGCCTATCTGTCAGGAGGGATCAGCGAGACAGTCGCCCATCGGCCGGGAGTTCCCCTTGACCCCTGCACATGCGAGAATTGCAGGGAGAGATGATGACTTCGAACCTTCCCATCTACCAAGACAACGGTTACAAGGACATGGCCCGCTGGAGGGTGGGACACGCGCCGAAGGAGG
>Ga0105098_10000492_pt1 | contig 13625 bp, 25 predicted proteins | sample PPLLak21cMay2015_FD_79137 | JGI IMG/M metagenome (GOLD analysis project Ga0105098, IMG submission 79137) | Freshwater sediment microbial communities from Prairie Pothole Lake near Jamestown, North Dakota, USA - PPLs Lake P7 Core (1) Depth... | ecosystem: Environmental > Aquatic > Freshwater >... | reverse complement strand
TTTCTACTAAGCAAGGAGAACATGGTATTGGACAATTCATATACATTATAGAACCCTTTACTGCGATACCCTGTCTGGCAGCATTCACAATTGCATTTCTTTCTGCGTGACCAGCAATACAAAGTTCTAATCCTTCACCAGATATATACCCGAGAGCCTTTCTAGGACATACCCCATCTGCACCACTTCTATTATCACATTGCGGTATTCCTCGTGGTGGACCATTATACCCAGTACTGATAATAGATTTATCTTTAACTATAATAGCTCCTAGCTTTCTTGATAGACATTTACTATTTGAAGATACAGCATTACAAAGATTAAAATAATATTCATCCCAAGTCATACAAAACATACCCCCATTATATTTTTACCTTTTTTATGCATCTCAGTAATTAATTGCCAATTAAAGTATTGACTAATCCCACACTTAACAAACGTAGGGTTAAAATGAACTCCAACCTCATGTGCATAACTCCAAGCACCGTAGTTAATAGGAAGAATATTATTAACTTTAGCGAAGTAGGAGACAATACTTTGGTCATGCCTATGTGCCTTAAACTCTAGTCTTTTACTCCCTCTTTCACCTTTTAAACAAATACCATCTCTTGAATGAAGAAAATACTTATCAAAGAGAATATTTGTAACTCTATAATCAAAATTAAATAGCATCATAAAGGCATCTATCTCAAAGAACGTTTTAGCAAACTCAGGGTCACAACCCATATGTTCTAAACAATCATCTGCTGTCCATGTAGCTTCGGGACAGCCTGGATTATCTAATAATACTACCCCTGTTTCATCAGCAAGATTCCAATAAGTTTCTACATCTTTTAGAAACACGCAAGAACTGTCTGCCCATAAGATTTTTGTATAACCCATATCTCTAGCTTCTTGAATAATAAAAGTTTTAAAAGCATAAGGTGCTTCTTTGTGTGGTGGACATTCTCCAAACTCTTTGGATATAGGCATTCTCTTTCTAAGACAAACTATTCTTCCATTTTCTTCCACAGTAGTCGATGTGGGTAAATCTGGACTACAGATTAATAAATCAGCATCTACATTGGCAGCTTCCATCGTTTCCAAAAGTCTTTGGGACCCGATTAGATAGTTTTCTCGCCCTATACTGGCAAAATTAACAACTAGTCTCCCTTTGTCATTCATTGTATAAACACCTTTTTGCCTTTATTTTTGAGAATATATGGTTCATTAACTATACTATCTAAATACTCAATAGATTCTTTATGGGAATACAAAACATTGTCTATTGCATCCATTCTTTGATAAAGAATCTCTAACGCTTCTTTATGATTTTTAAGAGTATCTAGGACTTCTAGTAAAGCCTTATTAACCTTTATTATCAATTCAGCTACTTCCAATTCACTCATATTCTTTTCACTTTTTGAGCTTCAGTCTTATCCCAATCAAAAATGTAATAGTATAAAACTTTATCAATAAAAATTTCAGTATTTAGTAGTTTCTTTTTAACTAATTGCATTGCCCAATCAAAATCTTCCCCGCTATTCAAAACAGGAAACTTAATTTGTTTTGAAATATCTGCTCTAATCGGATTAAGATGATTTGGTGGTCTGTAATAAAACTGCTCATCTTCTGAATATTCAGTATATTTAATTGAGTGAATAAATTCCTTATCTCTTAAAGACTTACTAATAAGTTTACCTTTTATTCCTATGCAATCAATAGAGGGGTTAGATTTAATAGCTGTTATTATAGCTAAAATATAATCTTTAGAAACCTCATCATCGTCATCCACAAATACCGTAAACATTCCATTTGCTTGTGCTAGAAGTTCATTTCTTTTCATTCCAACAGGGTAATCAAAATTATCACAAAAAATTAAAATTTCTACTTCATCCTCTAAGTTATTTAGAGTAATCTGAGTATTTAATTCTTTTTGTAATTCCTCAAGTTGCTTTTCTCTACTTTCTATTGTAGCAATAAGTATACTAAGATATATCATTTATCACCATAAAGAATTTCTAAATTAAATTTTTGTGCTGTCTCAAATTCAAGTCTAGCACCTCTTGATTTCTCCCAGTTGGGTAACATGTAGATAGCATCACATCTTTTGATAATTTCACAATCTCCTGAGAGAAATAAATCAAAGCAATCTTTGTCCTCAGTACCATGCCCCATATATAAAGAATTAAGATGAGGACAAATTACTGCCCATCCTTGTTTCCATAACTCTAAAGCATGTTTTCTTGCTACTACAATATTATTCCAGACTTCATTATCGTTAACCCCAGTTAAGGGACCAGCAACATAGATGACTTTCATTCTAACCCCTTTGGCATAATATTATAAAAGATTGCCCTACGGTTTATATATAACTGTTTATCTTTGTCCCATGGATTATTATTTCTGAGGTATAAAGCATCACTTATTACTTTAGCATTATTACAAGGATGCTCATGTTTAAATAATACCTTATTTAGTTTCAGTTCTTTTCCTAGTAATTGTGAGACTTCCATAAACTCATTGTCCGAAAAGAAACTTTCATACCCAGGATAGTAAATGTAACCAAACCTATCGTAGTATTTCTTCCCTAGGATACAGAGTGTGTTGAGGGGGGTATAGCCATCTGGGGAATATAGAACTCCATCGGTATCAGGTATGTCTGTTTCAAACTTCTGTAAGATAATTCTATCAAACCCCAGTGTAACTGGAAACATATCATCAGAGAATAATAGAACTATATCCCAAGGGTCTTCATATATGTCTAAATCCCTATTACAGGCATGAATCTTGTTTCGACTTAAATCATAGATGGTAGTAATATTTACATTATAAAACGCAGTATAAAAGTCTATCTGGTTTTTTATTTCCTCGGTATTCATAGTCTCATCATCAGAATCTAGCGTGAGAAGGATACTAACATCTTCTGGTCTTCTCAAGGCAGTAAGGAGAAAATCCATGGCTTCATAAAAACGGTTTGGTCTTTGCCGTGTTGGAAATTTGATTAATAATTTCATGTCGTCTCCTTTGGAGCATAGTGTGGGTACTTCTCAATAAAATCTTTAACAGCCTTCTTCGCTTCATCCAGTGTTGCAAACCTTGCTTTAAGTGTTCTCCATCTCCATGGTGAAACTGAATGGTCGGCAATCGTCACAGTTAATTCGTCATGTCTTCCAGTCTTAGCATCCACTGGAATATAGGAATCTAAACAATAGATTGCTGCTGCAACTTCACCATTCTCATACCTAGCCATAGGCCACATCCGCTTCTCAAAACTTCGGTACCTTCCTGTCGGTTCATCACTTACATTCCATTTATGTTTAATCTTCATTACTTACCCATCCTTCTTTAAATCGTCAGCTCCTACTAAAGCATACTCCATAAGTATACTGGGATAGTTTTCTTTAACCCATTTATAAAATGGTGCATCTGTAATTGAATGATTTAAAATAACATACTCTATCTCCATAATATCACTAGTAAGCTTGGTCTCTAAGGTAAGTCTATCAACTCGCCCTAAAAAGAGAACCGTCTCATCAATTATTATAGGAAATGATCGCTTCCCTTGGGCTGTTCTTAAAAGGGTGTCTCTAAACTCAGGTGGAAAGGAAGATAAGTTAAAAGTAAAGGTACCTTTCATTTTTGATCCTTAAAGTTATTTCTCGGTTTCTTATTGGGTAGTCTATATCTTCGTATACCCAAACCATCATCAGAATTAAAGATTACGTGCCCACACTGTAAACACATTTCATAATCTATCTTATACTTGAAATCTCTTTTGGGAAACATAGTTCCCCTACCACATCTTGGACAATTACTTAAGTATTCCATATTTGACTCCCCTGTTCAGTTTTGGTTACGGTTATCTCATTAATAAAATCCCCATAGGAATTTAGATTTCTATGGTCTATCAAAAGTATCTTTAAGCTATCATTTATTGCCTTATCTTTTAAGGTTGCAATTAAGTCTGCAATTCCTTCTTCACTAAGAAACTGAGTCCCTTCATCAAAGATAAGTATATCCCAACTTATACCACGTTTATTCTTAATAAAATCTATTAACCCTAATGTAACAGCTAGTCTTAATCTCTGACCCTCACCACCCGACCAACAGGTAAATGGCACTAAGGTATCATTTATTGGTGACTTAACGAGAATAGTAAAGCCACGTTTAATTGTACCAGCTTTCGTTTCAGTATCTACTTCAGTTGTAATAGACCACTCTGTCATTCCTAATTCTTGTAACTTATTATTGGTTTCAATCTCAAACTCCTGCAACGCCTCGGATAACAACATAAGCTTTGTATCCTTAAAGCCTTTTACCCAGTATTCATAAATAGTAGAGTACTGTAAACTAAGAGTTTGTTGCGTTATTAACGCTTGTATTTTATTTGTAAGTTCTTCAAATCGTGCTTGTCGTTTCTGCTTCATCTCAGTGTAAGGGTTAACCCCATTCTGTAACTCACCTAGTTCTTTATCAAGAGCCTGTTGTTGAAAGAGTAAGTTACTCGCATCCCGTTCTAGTGCAGATACTTCCAGACCAATAATATCTGCTTGTTTTCGTATTCCATTCATAGTTGTGACTTCAATAGTCTGTTCATCTTGTAATCTGAATAACTCATCTTTTAAACTTTTATACACAGCTTTTGTAGCTTCAAGCTGTAGTTGAGTTTCAGCTACAGAATTCTCTATAATTTTTATATTCTTTAGTAAAAGAACTGGGTTTATAGGTTGAAAACAAGTTCCACAAATGGGTGAATTTTCTGTTTTTCTTAAGTTTTCGTACTCCTCCTCCCCTCTATCTAATAGAGTCTCATACTTATAAATCTCTCTTCCCTCCATACTAATCTTCTGATTATATTCATCTATTGCATGGTTAATTACTGTCAAGCCTTTTTCTAGTTCCTTATAAGCTAGTTCGATTTCTCCACTAATTTTTTGGGTGTTACCTAGAGCATCTAAGGTTGTAGCAAGCTTGGTACTGTAGCCCAATTTAGTTTCTTTAAGTTCATTAATTTTTGCTTCTTTCGTCGCTTCGTACTCTTGACTAAGTTTATTAAGCTCATCTAGATTAATACCTGACAGCTCACCTTCTAAAGAAAGTTTAATCTTCTCAGTTTCTAAAGCTTCTCGCTCTAGCTTAGTCTTCATTTCTTTAGCTTTATCAGAGAAGGTATTCCATTTATCTAAATCAAGAATAGTCGTAAAAATATCCATCTTCTCAATAGGAGCTAAATCTATAAACTTATCAGCCTGTTGAGAAATAAAGATAGAGTAGATAAACGCTGCAAAGTTTATACCTAGTAATGTATCAATGGTTTCCTGGGTAACAGTCTCATCATTTAGTTTTAATGTATTAGGATTCCAAGTACGGTCTAGGGTATAGAGTATATTATGGTGAAGAAACTCTACCGACACTTTACATTTATCTTTGGTCTGCCAGTTCTTTAAGTTTCCAGCTTTATCATTCGTTGACGTTTTACCATAAAGAGCGAAGGTGAGGGCTTCAAATAAAGATGATTTACCAGTGCCATTACCTCCAAGACTTGGTTCCACTTTGTTCTTCCCTGAGACAAAGATTAAGCCACTATCAAATTTAGTGAAGTCTAATACCTGTTCTTTGGTAAATGATTTAAATCCTTGTATAGATAGTTTAAGAATTTGCACTGATTATCTCCCGAGCAATCGCTACATACTCATTGGTTAATTTTTCTTTAGTAGAAAACCTGTCTAATACTTCATCATATGATAAGGATACGACAGTCTCATTCCTCTCAACCCCAATAAGCTTTTTGTCTTTATTCGGTTTTAAGGTTAAGGAAACTAATTCTACTTTTCGTTCCTTACATAACTCTTTTGTAGTCTTTCGTAAGGTTGGCCACTTATCATAATCACAGCGGTCTAATTCAAAAGTTACCTTTAATTGGTCTTTTTCTTTTGTTGCAAACTTTAACCATGACTCAAAGGAAGCAGCATTCTCAAATTTTACATTGTATCTTCCTGGAGAATCAGTATAAAAATAAATATGCGCTGAAGGTCCATCTCCAGATAAATGGTATACCCCACCATGTCTATCTTCATCACCAAAGTAGACTGGGTAGGGGCTACCTATGTAGGTGAGTATATCATTTTTCGTTGGGGTAAAATAATGTATATGCCCACTGTATATCTGGGCTACATGAATCCCTTTAAAGTCCTCCTGTGTTATTCCGTCTTCAAGTACCTTACCTTGAAGGAGTTTTGTCCCTTGTACTTGCGTATGCATATATAAAACCTTACATTTGTTTATTTCGTTTGCATACTTTTGTAAGTCATACTCAGTTGTGTACGGATAAAAGAACTCTTTATCTATCCGTGTAGGTGTAGTTATAAATCGAATCTTCGGTGACACATTTAAGAACTCAAAAAAAGGTGTATCTTCATTTACAAAATCATGATTGCCTTTTAATATACGAATTTGTTTTACACCAGCATAGAGCAGTAACTCTAAATAACTGGTTAACTTATTTACCAGTAGTGAAGAATGATTATCTTTCTTTTCAGTTAAATCCCCTAGAATATTTAAGACTTCTATTTTTTGGTGTTCTATATGGGAAATTAACCACCCAAAGAAATCCCACTTATAGTCATCAAGGGGATTCGTTGTTAAATGTAAATCAGCAATTAGGAATGTAGAAACCACTTATTCTCCTTTTATTAACCCAAATTTGTCTTTTCTTGAATTCCAATCATCATATAATTCTTTTTGTGTAGCATCCACTTCAACTTCAATAAGTGGTGCTTCAATATCTCCCCCAATTCTAATATACTCAAACCCTCCATCAATAAACACCTTACCACAAGTACAAAAACGAAAGTCATGTCTTGCCCTGCTGTAGATGGTGTCTTTACAGTGTTTACATCTAACTGCTCTTACTATCATATTAATAATTCCTTAAACTTATTTATTCTAATCATAACAATATCTGAGGTCTCATAACTCTTCCCTTTTAGGTGAACAACCACAATGGGTATCTTTCCTGGAGGGCAATTAGCTTCTGCCTGTTTCATGAAGACTTCCCCTGCAAACTTTACTCTACCCTTCGCCTCTATACTTAACTTTTCATGTTCACCATCTTCACCACCAAACAACCCAACATTCTTCGCACCAATAGTGGCATTGATTTTCTTTTGGGTTCTCTTTCCACGTTTACGGTTAGAACGTGCTATGTCAGCTTTACTTGTCATTTCTTTCCCTTTGTAAAACCTTCAACAGCACATTCTATTCTTTGTATATAGTCTTTCCACCACCAATTTATCTGATATAAACCGTGGTATCCAAACCACCACCATATTCTCCAATACCAAGTTGGTTGTCTAATCATTTCTTTCCCTTTGTTATAACATACCCTTCAGTGCCAAGAATGCGAATTATATCACTTGCCACTATTTCACAATCTTGATAACTTTCTTTTTTAGCTTGCCACACTATATTTGTGAGTAAAGAAAATACTTTCAGTCTATCTTTCTTAGTCATTTGTTCTCCATTCCGTTCCGGAGATCCCAGTTTACATCTTCAGGTTTTATGTTAGCATAGGCATAATGAAAGTAGGTTGTTCTCTCAGAAAACTTTATGAGTCTCCCAATTCGGTTCTTTAAATTTTTATCAGTCGTCTTAAGAATAATACCATAATAAGTACAATACCACTTATCAGTAAGGTCAAAATCAAGAACTTTGACTAAGGTATAGTATTTACTATCCTTAAAGTAATCATTAGCAATAACCAGTTCATCATCCACTTTAAAGAGGGGTAATTTAAGAGCCTTATTCCGTTTAGCTTTGATATATCTATCATTTAATTCTTCTTTAGCTTTCTGTCTTAACTCACTAAAGCTTTGTATATCATATCCCTTAGTTGATACACCTAAATGTTTATCAGTCACAGGTGACTTTTGCACGTTCTGGCTCCTTATTTATTCATTTTAGAAAGCTGTTTTGCTGTATCAATACAAATATTGCACATCTTTGCAGTCTTAGCATTCTTACAAAGTGCTATCGTTTTTGTTCCAGTTTTACTTTCTAGGGTTGTAAATGGTTTACAGAAGTTTTTCTTGTTTATAGGTATAGCATAGATCGGAATCTCATATATCTCATACCCCTGTGAATCTTCAATATAATCTCCTGTACATTGTAACTTTTTAAGAATTGGATATTCCATTATTTTTCCTCTTTAGTAATTTCAATACAACAATTATCACAAAAACCCCAGCCAGGACCATTTAAGATTAATTTTATTCCACATTTAGGGCATCTCTTTATAACTGGTACTTTTTTCTTTTTTTCTTTCATCTTTAATAGAGTCCTCCTATAGTGTGGGAACGAAACCACTCTTCCCACTTAGCTTCATTTATTTTCCTTTCTTCTTCTTCTAGTTCTCGTATTGCATCTCTCATATCTTGATAAAATTGTTCTTCATCAGATAATTTTCCAGTAATTGTATTAGTGCTTACATATAACCCACTGCTTATCTTGATAACCACCCCCTTCTGCATATTGTACCATTTCTCCTTTAGATCCGCCAACTGTTCTTCCGTTAGTTTTTCAGCCGTAGACAAAAGTAAATAGGTGGGTGCGCCACCCATTTCAGTTATGTCCACATAGTCATCACAAGCTACATTCCCCATCAGAGCATTTCCCCATATAGGCTTTTGGCATCTCAAATTTATTTGTCAGTGAGGTGCTTGTTAGAACTTGATTTCTACTTCCATCTCTATAAATGGTGATACCTTTGCAGTTGCTTTTCCACGCCAGTTTATATATCTCTTTAATGTCATCTACCGAGGAATTGTAGGGCATATTCACGGTTTTGGAAGCACCACCATCAAGATACTCCTGCCATTTAGATAATATTTTAACATGCCACTCAGGACTAATCTGGTGGGCAGTTCTCACATGCTCGGACTTATACAAGTCTCTTGTTTCTTCGATCTTACCAATAGTTAAACTTCGCTCAAAAGATACGTCATATACAGGCTCAATGCCACTAGAACAATCAGCCAAGATACTAAGAGAACCAGTAGGAGCAATGATCCTCCGGTAAAAATAGAACTTATCAGGGTTATAAGATAGAGTAGCGTCCCTATACACAGTACCAAGCTTATCAATAAAATCCAAGCAATCTTGTGAATCATATTTTATCCCCAATTTAATTAAGCAATCAGCAAACCCCATGATACCAACACCAACAGGATTATACTCTTTCATTTTCTCTGCTATCTCCGGTAATGGATATACTGAAAGTTCATTCATATTTGTGAGAGTTCGCATAGCTAATCTGCAAGAGTCAGCAAATCTTTCAAAGTTAAACTCATTCTTCCATACAAATTTTGAGACGTTGATACTACCCAAGCAACAGGCGGAATAGTAGGGCATGGCGACCTCGGAACACGGATTACAGGTGTCGATAACAGTTTCTGGATAGAGTGGGTTATCTTTATTTATTCTATCAAAGAACAATAATGCAGGGTCCCCATTTACCCAAGACGTAAATGCCATTAACTCAAATACATCTTTCGCTTTAACGGTAACTGTAGTATACCCTTGTGGAGAGACAATATCTATACTACCATTGGAGTCTACTTTCTGCATAAATTCATCTGTAACCATAATACTAAGGTTAAAGTTTTGGAGCTTTCCTTGTAATTTTACTTTGATGAAATCAAAAATCTCAGGGTGGGAATAATTTAATATACCCATCAAGGCTCCACGCCTTTTACCACCCTGTTTCACCACTTCGACAATATTGTCGAATACACCCATAAAACTTATAGCACCCGAACTCTTCCCACCCTTAGAAAGGGCAGCATCCTTCTCTCGTAGTTTAGAGAAATTAATACCAACACCACCACCACTCTGAAATATCTTTGCCATAGCTGTAACCGATTCAAAGATTGAAGTAAGGTCATCCTTTATTGGCAAGATATAACAAGCATGAAGGCTGGCATTAGGAAATCCAGCATTAAACATAGCAGGTGAATTGGGAAGAAATACTCCATTTGTTGTAGCAGTATAGATTTTCTCTTCAAATTTAATGTCACCTTTGGCTAGCAGTTCAGCAGTTCGTTTAAAGACGTTCTCAGGTGTTTCATTATTACAATATCGGTTATTTAATAAATAAATAGCATTCGTACTTAATGGCACTTTAATCCTCCCTAATCATTAAAAACTCAAATAAATATTCTGGATGTTTCTCTTTAGCCCAATCAAAAAAGGCACTCGTATCTGAACTCGGTAAAAGCTGATCCTTTTCAACTTCAATGTTTAACTTTGCTTTAAAAGTTATGAAATCCATCTCGTCTTCAAAAGGTTGCTCTGTGAATGTTATTAACTTATTGTTTACAGCAAAGGAGAGAAATTCCCTTGCTAACTTGTCAGTTAGAACCTTATATGCCATCGATTGACAGGAGACCTTATCTGTCTTAAATAAGGCTCTTGAAATTTTATAAGCACTATATAATTTCATTTTCATTTTTGTTTCGTTTTCATCTTTTTAAATTTATTTTTTAACTTGTGCATTTTCTGCACAGCTTTCGGAACCTTCTTTTTTGGTTTCTTAACCATCAGTCGTTACCTCTGGTAGTTTCTCTAATTCTACTTCATAACAATACACATCCTCATAGGTGGAGGTTTTTGTATTAAATCTTCGTAATTTAAAAGAGGCATTTGCTTCATATACATTTGAAAATGCCACAAGCACTAGTTTCTCTTTTGTGAGTCGGTGTAGAACTATTTCTCCAATTTCAAACCCCATTTTGCACCAACCCTGCACATCTACTACAGCATTGGATCACCTGCTCTATCTCTAGTCCTTGAGCTATATCACCATACTTCTTCTTCTTAGCAGAAGGCTTAACTGGAAACACATTCCCATCCTTATCAGTCCTATAATACTCTTTAGTACGGTATTTAGTGACCACCATCACTGGCTTTTCTTTCTTCCCAATAACTTCATTACATGACTGACAAATGAACATGTTGTCTCCTCTTCTAATTTTGTTTTTCTATTTGCTTTAACCATCTCTTCCAGCAAGTTAACTTCGGGTTGTAGCATATTACTTGAGAGAAAATGCACCAAAGTTTCCCAACTTTCAAAGACCCAAACATCCTCAATTACGTTGGTGGAAGACAGAAACGACCCACCTTCAGTACCATCAGCATAAACAAAATAGCCATTCTTACACACTCTTATTCTAAAAGTGCCTGTTCTCTTAGGTTCCATACTTCTTCTCAGTAGGTAGAAATTCTTGCTCTATTTCAGTCCATAAAGTACTGGCTCTTTCTTTCACTTCTGCTATCGGCTTAGAATTTTCTACATCTAACCCGTCAAGACCACCTTTGATACCTTTAAGGAAGTCGACATTAGAAGTGTAGTCATCAATACCATAATTGAAGATAACTGGAAACTCACATTCACGGAATGGTAAACCTATCTTATTCTTTTTAGCATTAGCTTTTACGGTAATACCATACACTTTCTTTACCCCTCTAATAGTTCTAGAGAGTTTACCCATAACATTCAGCCAAAGAATTTGTGTAGCATAGAAATCTAATGCTTTACCACCACTCCTTTTATACTTTTCACCAAACATCACACCAATATTTTCTCGTATTTGAGAAACTATCATAAAATGAATATTAGAAGATTCAATCTCACCAACCAGTCTCGTAATCATGCTGTTAATTAGTGCCGCCCTTCTTGCGGCATCATAACCTTCATCCATCTCATCAGTCTTTTTATCAGGTAGTATTGCATCAAGTGTATCAAGTACATACAGTCCTACTGTTTTCTTTTCTCTTACTTCTTGTGTAGCTTGTTTAATTAAATTGTAGGTATCTTCTACCCCCCGTATGTCATCTATTACATACGTGTTTTCATCATCTGGTAAGCCAAGTAGTTTAGCATATTGAATATCAAAAGCTGCTTCTGCATCTTGATACCAAATCAAGCCATTCGGATATTTAACCCTAAAGTTAGCAATAGCCTCCACCGACAGCCCTGTTTTGTTTGACGACTTATCTCCTACAACATTCGATATTCTACCTAAAGGCCATCCACCACCGAGAACACAATCAAGTAATGTACAACCACTTGGAATAAACTCTAAATCCTTTTCTTCGACTGAATAATTTCCTATTACTAGTTTCTTCTCTTCTTTTTTCTTTGTCATAAATTCTCACTTTTTTCCATATTGAAAGCAAAAACTGCTTCTGGATAATTTTTTTTACAGTACTCAAGAAATTCTTCTAGTATATCTGTAGCCTCTTGACTATAGGTTACGGATGGAGAGGGTGTGCTATTAGGGACATTACTCTCAAAACCCCCATCGTTCAGTATATCTATATTTATACTGCACCTATCATCATCTTTGCTTTAAGATTAATAGTTAACGCTTCCCCCTTAGCAAAGTCTGGGAAGAAGTTAAGGTCAATTCTATGAATCTCTTCCTCACCATCAAAAAATACAATAAGATTAGTGGATACTTCAATGCTTGTAATTGACTTTTCTACAAGCACTTCTTTTCTTAAAGGTGTACTTTTTACAACACTTATTTCATTCTCTAACATAAAGCCTCCTTAGGATATGGGTACGGGGCAGGTATTGGATTTCACAATATTTCTTACGTTGCATAAGACTTTAACTGTCTGCCACCCGTACCCATTTTCAACTACTTATTACCGTATCTGTCTTTTAGTTCTTTTAACTTATCTGTACCCGACATCTCTTTCCGTTCTTCCTTGGGTGGCTGTTTTTTAGCTGAAATCTCGGCTATATAAGAGTCAATGGTTTCATCACTCATAGCCCTTATCTCTTTAAGTCGAAAGTCAAAATTATCAGAGATGAGTTCCTCTTTATCTTCTCTAGATAAAGTTACCCTTGGTTCTTTCTCTGGCTTGGGCTCCTCTTTTCGCTCAGGTACTCGTTCTTTGGGATGGTCTTCTACTTCCTCCACAATCCGCCCTTCAAAGGCACTTTTAATATACTCATAGGACTTGTGTTCTAACACCTCTGGAATAGCATTGTCGGTAATAAACTGTAACCATCGCTCTTGGTCTGCTGGATTCGGACCTAACGGAGTAGATTTCCTGGCAACCACTTCACCAGAATACTTTGTTTTGATACCAATACCTTCTTTCTCAAAGGACACATCATACCCCGTATCAGGGTGATGAATTCTTAACGGATCTCCAGTTCCATCATCTACTGACTGCATAACAAAGTTTCTGTCCATAGATAGAGGCATAGGAAACAATTTTGGACCAGCAGCTTCATCATCACGGTCAATTACATAGACCAATACTTTTCTTCGTGCTTTTACCTTATCAACAAACTCTTTATCATTCTTACTTGTACCATGTAAGATTTCTTCACAAATGGGGCATTTATCTTCAGGACTACCCATTTTCTGCGGGCAGAGGTAAGATGAGTTTGACCTACCAATACTATAATGAATATAGGCATCAAAACCATAATGCTTTGCATTCTCCCATGTTGGAGGTAAGATTCTGATTCTGTTTTTCTTTTCCTTTGGAGAGAAGAATTTTATTCCTGACTTCATAAAGGTATCTTTTCTGTCATCTCTCTCGTTGGCTCTTTCAAATAATGAAGT
>Ga0105098_10000486_pt1 | contig 13710 bp, 14 predicted proteins | sample PPLLak21cMay2015_FD_79137 | JGI IMG/M metagenome (GOLD analysis project Ga0105098, IMG submission 79137) | Freshwater sediment microbial communities from Prairie Pothole Lake near Jamestown, North Dakota, USA - PPLs Lake P7 Core (1) Depth... | ecosystem: Environmental > Aquatic > Freshwater >... | reverse complement strand
TGGTGCTGGACGACTACCTTATCCCGCTCCCCAGGCTGATCTCCTCTCTCGTCCAAAATGGGCAGCCGGTGACTCTCGGGATGCGGCCGGAGGCGGTCAGCATTTCAGCCGAATCGACGCCTGCCAACGGGATCCAGCTGCGGGGCGAGGTCGAGGCGTTCGAATCCGACTATGTTCACCGCATCCAGACGGTCCACTTGCGCACCGGGCGCTGGCACTATTCAGGTTTTTGTCCTCTGGAGCTTAACCTTTGGGTAAGGCAATTGGCCCAGGCGCGCATCGATCCCGAACAGTTGTACTTCTTCGATACTAACTCTGGCTTGCGCCTCTGACACGCCATTTTGTGATCAACATCTTCGCCCGCACTCGGACGCGAGTATCTGCATCTCCCAGCGCCCAGGCGGAGCGCGTCGCCTGCTTCGTTGTCTCCTCCATGCCGAGGAAGTCGTTCCATTCGTCAGCAATCCACTCTTCCATTTCGCTGGGCGTGTCCCATGAGTAGTCAAACGGAAAGAATTCTTCCTGGTCGCGGGAGAACCATGCGTTCTCAGACGCCCGGGCAACCGCGCTGTTTGCGGCTTCGTCGTCCGCAATGCCTGTCGAAAAATCCTGCAGCCTGCCTGTTTCACGAGCCTCCCGTGCAGACACGACTTCGACCGGCCAACGATCCAGAACAGGACGCAGATCGATCAGGATCCCGCGGGGTACGAGCACTCTTCGAATTTCGCCCAGGGCATGGACCATGCCCGCATGTTCAATTCATCAGAGTGACCACGCCAGGAGGGCAAGATCAAATGTCTCTTTCGGGAAAGGTAAATTCTGTGAATCGGCGCATGCGAGCTGAACCCTGGTTTGCAGGTCGGATGGTTTGTCGACGGTCGCAACGCGCAATGCGTCTCGATCCGTATCGATCCCAACCGTCGACAGTGTGTTTTGCGCGTATTGCCACGTCAGGCGCCCTTCACCGCAGCCGATCTCAAGCACGCGCCTGCTGGTGAAGTCCGCAAACCGGTGCAGATATTTTGATTCGTTGCGCGCGGGATCCTTTTGAAGTGTCATCCCTGCTTCTTCATCACCTTTAGGGATTCGGTCATCAGTTCTTTCAACACATCGACATCTACATCGCTCAATCTCTTGATATACAGACAGGATTTCCCCGTGGAATGTTTCCCTAGTTTTTTCATCAGCCCCGGATATCGTTCGAAGCCGGGCATGATGTACAGTGTGATGTTTTGCTTGCGCGGGGAAAAGCCGATGAGCATCCAGTCACCTTCGCGCCCGCTCGCGCCTTTGTAATGATACGAACCATACCCGACGATGCTCGGTCCCCACATTTTTGGCTTCTCTTTCGTGATCTGTTCCATGATCCTGGCGATCTCCAGGGAGTCGTCCCGCTTCTGCTCATCTTCAACACTCTTGAGAAAATCCATCACGCTTGCATCGTTTACCCTGGTCTTGAGTTCAGCTGTTTTTGCCATTTTTACCTCTACTCAATTGATAAATAGAACTTTTGTTCCCTGTATTTTACCTCTTTGCCGGGGTGGTTTCAATACAAAAAGGGAATTAATCGCTTGGAGTTGCGACAACGCAGCGCCCAGATCTTTTTATACTGCTCGGCAAAGGTCTTTTCCAGGCTGTCGATGCGGTTCAGGATGTTGCCCAGCAAAGGGATCATCAAAACGATACCAAGCCATGAACGGAAGATGAACACAAAACCAAGGGAGTACAAAATCAAGTACAGAAAAGGTGGATACCGGATCAACTTATAAGGACCCTCATAGATCAGGACCGGATGATTCAGCGCCAGCGCTGCTTCCGTCCGCAGGTGCCTGATCCAGGCAGATTGCGACCAGATCGCCAGCACGGCGCCGATCAGATAAACAGCCAGGCCGATCCACCTTACGCTGTCGGTCTGATCCCACGTCAGGAGACTGCGCCGGTCGCCAAATGCGGCGGTCACCACGATGATCTCGAACATATGAAAATGCCAGCGGGCGAGATCGAAGTGATGCTCGTGATCCGGTTCGGGCGGGGTGATGGAAACCAGCCATGCGTTGATCAGCGCTTGCGCGACGACAACGATCGCAAATGCAGCCCGGACCGGGTTCCCAAAAAATGCCGGCAGCGCATCCAATCCCCAGCCCAGCAGCGGCAAGCCCAGCAGAACAAGTGGAATGTAGAGGGACTGCCCCAACACGAGCCAAACCTTGCTTCTGGAAATTCTGTTGAGCATGGCTTAATCCACCCGCAGCACTTTTGCGCCGCGGATCTTTCCCTGTTTCATTTCGAGCAAAGCCTGGTTGGCGTCTTTCAAATCATATTCCTGGTAATCAGGTTTGATGTTTGCCTCGGCTGCCAGTCCCAGGAACTCACGCACATCCTGGCGTGTCACGTTCGCGACGGACTTGATCTCCTTTTCCATCCACAGCTGGGAGGCATAATCCAGTTTCAGCAGGGCTTCCTTGTCGACTTCCTCTTTGCGGATGGCATTGATGACGAGCCTTCCGCCCGGCTTGAGACGTTTCAACGCTTCCATATCCGGACCCCAGACCGGTGTCGTGTCGATGAGCGCGTCCAGCGCCTCAGGCGGGACTGCGTCGATCGCGCCGGCCCAGGCGGCTCCCAGCGAGAGGGCAAATTCGCGTTCCTGGGGGTTCCGGCTGAAGACCAGGATCAGGGAATTGGGAAATTGGTATTTGGCAGTTTTTAGCACGATATGATTCGATCCACCGAAGCCCATCAGGCCCAGGGCTTTCCCATCCTGCAAATTACACAGTTTCAACGCCCGGTAACCAACTGCTCCCGCGCACAACAGCGGAGCAGCTTCGGAATCAGAGACGGCATTGGGGATGGGGTGCACGAAATCCGCTCGGACTTTCATGTACTCCGCGTAGCCCCCGTCGATGTCGCGCCCCGTCGCTTTGAATTCGGGGCAGAGGTTCTCCTGGCCGGACAAACAATATTGACAACGCCCGCACGCAGACGCGATCCATGCGACGCCAACCCGCTGACCGGCTTGGCCGCCTTCTTCGATTTTCCCTACAACCTGATGTCCCAGAATCACGGGTAAGCGCGGCGGGGGAGTCCGTCCTTCGATTTCGTCCAGCTCGGTGTGGCAGACTCCGCATCTTGTCACGCGCAGCAGGACTTCGCCGGGATTGAGAGCCGGCTCGGGGTGTTGGACCAGCCTGAGAGGCGCGTGATCGGGCTTCACATCCCCGAGGGATTCAAGGAGCATCGCTTTCATCACTAGAAGATATACGGAACGAACATCCTGGTCGTCTTCATATACTCCTGATATTGAGGACCGAAGAAGCGCGTGCATTCTGTCTCATCGGCTTTGGCAGTGGCGATCAGGAAGACGGTCGCCACGATTGCCAGAACCACTCCGGGCAAAGATGGAGATTTAAAGAAGATGCCCCACGCCAGCAAAAACAAGGAGCTGTAAAGCGGATGGCGGATGTAATGATAAATGCCGCTTGTCACCAGTGCCGTCGTCTTCTCGAATCCCAGCAAGGACGGTTCGCCTTCGCGCTGCTCGGCGGGTTTGCCGCGCGTGCGCAGGGATTGGACTCCGAACACAAGCGGTATGAAAGAAATAAACAACAGTATCCACGAAACGATCTGATTCCAGGCGAATGGCTTGTAGAACCAGACGTTCATATTGATCGCGAACAACGCCAGGATGGCTTCCCAGGCGAAGAAGCGGTAAAAGCCATGCGAACCCGGCTGGCGCAGGGATTTCCACGAAATTGCGATGATGATTAATGAACCTGCGATGAAGATGATCCATTGGTACATTGAAGCCTCACTAACTAAAAGCTAACAGCTAATCGCTAAAAGCTAGCAGCTATCCTGTCCCAAACTGACGGTCTCCCGCATCTCCCAGGCCCGGGACGATGTAGGCACGCTCATTGAGATGGTCGTCGATCGCCGCGAGGTAGATGGGAATATCGGGGTGCGCCTTTTGCATGGCTGCCACGCCTTCGGGCGCGCCGATCAGTCCCACGAACTTGATCTTTTTCACGCCCCAGCGCTTGAGCACGTCTGCGGTCGCGGTGGCGGAGCCGCCGGTGGCAAGCATCGGATCGAGGATCATGCAAACGGAGACGGTCGGTTCGAGCGGAAGCTTGTTGTAATACTCCACGGGGCGCAGGGTGTGCTCGTCACGGTACAGACCGATATGCCAGACCTCTGCACTCGGCATCAATCCCCAGATCCCTTCGACCATGCCGAGGCCCGCCCGCAAAATGGGCACAAGACCGATCTTTTCCTGTAACTCCGTGCCCGTCACTTTTGCGAGAGGTGTTTCCAATTCGCGCGGCGTGACGGCCAGGTCGGCGGTCGCTTCGTAGGCGAGCAGGGCGGCGATCTCGCGCACCAGTTCACGGAATTTCTTGGGTTCTGTCTTTTTGTCTCTCAGGCGGGAAAGTTTGTGGGCAACGAGCGGGTGTGCAGATGCGTAGACGTTTGACATGATGAGCCTCCGAATTAGGTTACTTTATTATAGCCTTGATGGTGCCTTTTGACCCGTGACTTCGTCTCTTGTTTTGCGTACATTTAAGAGGAAGACAAGGAGGCCGACGTGAAACTTGAAGGTCTGCACATCCTGCTGACGTATCAATGCACGTACGAGTGCGATCACTGCTTTGTGTGGGGAAGCCCTCGGCAAACGGGAACGCTGACGTTCGAGCAGATCGAGCAGATCCTCCGGCAGGCAAAAGAGGCGGGGGTCACTTCGATTTATTTCGAGGGCGGCGAACCATTCCTGTATTATCCGATTTTGGTGCAGGCCGTTCGCAAAGCCGCCGACCTGGGCTTCTCGGTCGGGATCGTCTCGAACGCCTATTGGGCGAACTCCGTAGCGGATGCGGAGGAGTGGCTGCGCCCGTTTGCGGGGCGGCTTGCCGATCTTTCGGTGAGCAGCGACTTGTTCCATGGCACCGAAGCGGTGGGGGAACGACCGCAAAACGCGCTGGTCGCGGCCAAGTGGTTGAACATTCCCACCGGCATGCTCAGCGTCGCGCAGCCGGAAGCCGCCGCGCGACCATCCCATGGTCAGATCGAAAATGAAAGCGCGGTTATGTACCGCGGCCGGGCGGCGGTCAACCTTTCTTCACGCGGGGAAAGCCATCCCTGGGAAAGCTTTGACTCCTGTCCGCACGAAGACCTGCGCGAGCCGGGACGGGTCCATCTCGATCCGCTGGGGAATCTGCATATCTGCCAGGGGATTTCGATCGGGAACCTGTTCGAGAAACCGTTGGACCAGATCTGCGAGGAATATGATCCGGATGCTCATCCTATTTGTGGACCTCTTCTGGAGGGAGGACCTGCCGCGCTGGTGACCGAATACAACGTGCAACACGCTCCCGTCTACGCCGACGCCTGTCACCTGTGTTACGCGGCGCGGACGACACTGAGGGCACGTTTCCCGCAATGCCTCCATCCCGATCAAATGTATGGGGTAATGGAATAAGAACGAGTTAGTCTGGTGCTTTATAGACGGGCTCGCGGGCGGATAAATCGTTCCTCACCTAAGCACAAAATCAGGAAAATTATTATCAGAACAGGGGAAGGTAGAATGAAATTCTACAGCCGGTTATTGAATTGGTTGGGCCTTAGGCGGTTTTCGTGTGCCAGCTGGGCTTGTGAGCGGACCTATGGCGTTCGGTGCTCCCTGGATGAAAAGGTCCAGGAACAAGTGGGTCATTTCTTTGGGAGTGTGGCTCATCCCCTCTTCCAGCCACCAGTCCACGGTGCTGAGAAGCGCTCCACTGAAGAAGGCTGCAAAGAACTCGATCGGCACTTTGAAAAGAAATGGGATGGGATCGGTTTTTGCCTTGGCTTCCACGAACTGGACGATCGCTCCGGTGCTGATCTTCCGGATGCGCTCGATGATCCGGCTCGACCGTTCGCTTTTCAAAAGGATGTAGTAAAGCTCTGAATTTTCATAGATATGTTCGAATACGATGAGCAGGGGAGGGGCCGGTCTTTTTTCCGTGGAGGCAGCCGCGTCTTCCTCGGATTCCAGCCAGGCGGAAAACGGGATCTCTGATAAGACCTGCACCTTTTCATTTGCCATTTCGCTGAACTCTTCCAACAACAGGTCTTCCTTATCCTTGTAGTGGAAATAAAAGGTGGCACGACCCACATTCGCCCGGTCGGTGATGTCCTCGATGGAGATGGCATCGTAGCCCTTTTCCTTGATGAGTTCGAGCAGGGCTGTCCGCAGCGATTGGCGTGTACGCTGGATGCGCCGATCCGTTTTGTTTTTGATGGGGTGTGTCATAAGATTAGACCTTTCTCACTTGCGCGTTGACACGCTTCGATTACCAATTATAATAGACATTATACAATAATGTACATAGTCCATTATCTGTTCCTGTTGCAAGAGAAAGGAATTTGAATAACCTGTGTCAGTGGTCAGCCAAACTATAAACAGCTCGTCTGTTGGACCGGCGCTGGTTGAGCTTGTGGATGTTGTCAAGATATACTCCACGGCGGCCGGTGAGTTCACCGCGCTTAACGGGATCAACCTGCAGGTGGGCAGGGGCGAGTTCGTCGGCGTCATCGGCAAGTCGGGCGCGGGCAAATCCACGCTGCTCAATATGATCACAGGGGTGGATCGGCTCACGTCCGGGGAAGTCGTCGTCAACGCCAATGGGGCGCCTGTTTCGATTCACAAAATGACTGAAGATAGTGTCGCGCTGTGGCGCGGGAAAACGCTTGGGGTTGTGTACCAGTCGTTTCAACTCTTGCCCATGCTGACGCTTGTCGAGAATATTGTATTGCCCATGGATCTGTGCGGCCGGTTCAAGCCGAAGCAGTCGCGCCAGCGCGCCCTCGAGCTGCTGCGTCTCGTCGAGATCGAGGACCACGCCGACAAGCTCCCCGCGCAGATCTCCGGCGGGCAGCAGCAGCGCGTCGCCATCGCGCGCGCGCTTGCGAACGATCCGCCGATCCTGGTCGCGGATGAGCCGACCGGCAGCCTGGACTCGGTCACGGCTGAGCATATCTTCGAAGTCTTCGAACACCTGGTCGGCGATCTGGGCAAGACGATCGTCATGGTGACGCATGACCAGGCTCTCGGGTCACGTTTCACGCGCACGCTGGAGATTGCGGACGGAGAACTTATGCAGGCGGAGGAGATGAGATGAAGACGCTTCACTCCAAGCCGGAAGTTGATTCCGCTACCCCCTTCACGCCTGCCCCCTTTCCCCTGGCGGCCACGGAGTCCATGATCAACATGCACGGCGTCGTCAAGACGTTCAAAAGCTCAGCCGGCGAGTTCACCGCGCTCAAAGGCGTTGACCTGACCATCAACCGCGGCGAGTTCGTTTCGATCGTTGGCAAGTCCGGCAGTGGGAAGTCCACGCTGCTGAACATGATCACGGGCATCGATCATCCCACGCAGGGCCGGGTCGTCATTGGCGGCACGGACATTTACACCGGCGTGACGGAGAGTCAGCGCTCGAGGTGGCGCGGCAGGAATCTGGGGATCGTTTTTCAGTTTTTCCAACTGTTGCCGATGCTGACCCTGCTCGAGAACGTGATGCTCTCGATGGACTTTGCCGAAATGTACGATTTCGAGGAACGCCCCGGGCGGGCCCTGGAAATGCTCAAACTGGTCGGATTGGAAACGTTCGCGAACAAACTGCCGGTCTCGGTTTCCACGGGGCAGCAGCAGCTTGCCGCGATTGCCCGTGCCATGGCTTGCGAGCCGCCCCTCCTGGTTGCCGACGAACCGACAGGCAACCTTGATTCGAAATCGGCCAACACGATCATCGACCTCTTCGAGGCATTGGCACGCGGCGGCAAGACCGTCGTCATGGTCACCCATGACCCATCCATGACCTCGCGTACCACGCGCAACCTCACGATTGCGGATGGCCTGTTAGTAGCAGACAGCACATCGCTTATCGCTAACAGCTAATAGCTGATAGCTAATCGCTAATCATATGAAACCTCGCTGGCGAAAAGTAATTCACGATCTATTGGATAACAAAGGGCGCACCCTGCTGGTGGTTTTTTCCATTGCGGTGGGTGTCTTTTCAATTGGAGTCATCGCAGGCGCCTATCAGATCATCGGGACGGATCTGCGGGCATCCTATTCAGCCGTCAAGCCTGCCAATATCGATCTGCGTATGGCGGTGAATTTTGATGAGGATCTGCTGGAAATGGTCCGGAACCGGGATGGGGTTGCAGAGGCCGAAGCGCGGCGTGGCTTCAACATCCGGGTGCGGACGCCCGGGACGGAGAAGTGGATCACGCTCGATATGTTTGCGTTCGACGACTTCGAGGAGAATTCCATCAATCTGCTGAATCCTATCGAAGGGCAAACAGTGCCGAAGAAACGCGAAGTTTTGCTGGAACAGGATGTACTTGACCATATCGACGCGGGCGTAGGTCAGTCCCTTGAATTTCAACTGCCCGATGGTTCCACCAAGATCATGCCGGTTGTCGGCATCGTCCAGGATATTGGCGGGAGCGCGGGAGATTTTTTAGCTTCGCCCACAGGCTATATCACCAAAGATACCTTGCCGTATCTGGGGCAGCCTGAGCTTTTCGATCGTGTGGTTGTGACAGTTTCCGAGGGAGGCGATGACATTTCCCACGTCCGCGATATGGGCGCCATGCTGAAAGATAGGGTCGAGAAGAATGACAATCGGGTCGTTCGGATGCGCCTGGCGGAAACGCATAAACATCCACTTGCGGATACGATCAAGGCGGTTTTGGGGATTCTGTTAGCGATTGGGGTTCTGATCGTCTTTCTATCCAGTTCGTTGATTGCCAATACACTTAGTGCACTGCTCAATCAGCATTTGCGCTACATCGGCGTCATCAAGCTGGTCGGCGGGCAGCAACGCCAGGTGTTCCTGATGTATCTGACGCTGATCATGGCGTTTGCTGTCCTTGCGCTGCTCATCGCCGTTCCACTGGGCGGACAGGGCGCCTATGCTCTTGCCTCCTTCGCGGCGGACAAGCTGCACTTCAATATCCTGGGTTATCGCATCGTGCCGGCGGCGTTCATCGTTCAGATCCTGGTCGGTTTGCTGGTTCCCTGGATCGCCGGGCTTGCGCCCGTCCGGAGCGGATCGCGCATCACGGTCCTGCGTGCTCTCAGCGGGGGCATCGCCGAGGAGGAGAGGCAGGCAAAGGCTGGGAAGGAGCGGCTGCCCTGGTCCGACTGGGTGCAGGTCAAAGCGACGCGTCTCCTCGCCAAACGCGGGATCCACATCCCGCGCCCGTTTGTGATCTCGCTGCGAAATACATTCCGGCGCAAGAGCCGTCTGATGCTGACCTTATTCACGCTTACCATGGGCGGCGCAATCTTTATTGCTGTGTTCAATGTCCGCGTCACACTGCATGATTTCATGGGCGTGATCGAAAATTACTTCGTCGCCGATGTGACTATTGACTTTGATAAATCGTACCGACTGGACAAAGTCCGGCAGGATGTGTTGAAGATGGATGGCGTTCAGCACGTGGAGGGCTGGCAGTTTGCGAGCGCCGAAATGCTGGACGATAACAAGCGTATGATTCAGAATATCAGCCTGCTGGCTCCCCCCACCGATAGCCAGTTGGTCGATCCAATGATGGTGTCAGGGCGCTGGCTCCACCCCGCTGATGTCCGCAGCCTGACGATCAGTGAAGGAGTGCTCAAGTATTATCCGAACTTGAAACCAGGTGACAGCCTGAACCTGAAGATCGATGGCAAGGAAGAAGTCTGGCAGGTGGTTGGGATCTTCAAATTTATGGATCGGGAGGGCATTTTAGGATATGCACCCTTCGAATACATCGCGGGGATCAATGGTCTCGTTAATCGTTCTGCTTCGTACCGGGTGGCCACCGACCGACATGATCGACCGTACCAGAATGCAAAAGCAGAAGAACTGGATAAATACTTGCGTGACCTCGGATACAAGGTGCGCCTGGCGGAAGCCGGACGTGCCTCTCTGGATAAGGCCCTGGAAAGCCTGGATATCCTGGTTACACTCCTGCTCATCATGGCGGTCCTGACGGCAATCGTCGGTTCGATGGGGCTGACGGGCACGATGGGTATGAATGTGATGGAGCGCACGCGCGAGATCGGGATTATGCGCGCCATCGGCGCAGACGACCGCGCCGTCATGCGGACGGTCATTGCCGAGGGCGTTTTTGTTGGTATGATCTCCTTTGGGCTGGCGGTTGTTCTTTCCATTCCATTCACCTATTTGCTTGCAGGTATCGTAAGTCGGGCGGTGTTCCAGACCCCGATCCCCATTATTTTCACATATATAGGCTATGCCATCTGGCTGGGACTGGTCCTGGTTTTGTCTGCCCTTGCCAGTATTTTGCCTGCCCGTAATGCTGCCCGGCTAACGATCCGTGAGGTACTGGCCTATGAATAGAATGGTGCCAGGTGTCAAGTATCAGGTAGACACAGTTGAAGCGATTTGTGAATCCTTAGTCGGGAATTAGGAAAAAGTTAAAAAATTCAGACTAGGGGAATCATGTATTGAACTCTGCATTTCTTTGCGCGATAATAAAATTGCTCGGAGAAAAAGCAAACCCAGCGAGACCTGGGGACGCAAAGTCATGGGTCTTCAGTCACGCGAACGTTTGTGACCAGATCGCCAGACTGCCGAAAATAGCAAAACCGCCGAAAGACGGTGACGCAAAGCCAGGCGTCTAAAACCAGAACATCGGCCATGACCGACCGGCTAACCGAAAAGCAAAGCTACGGAAACGTAGTGACGCAAAGTCATGGGTCTACAGTTACATTAATTTGTAACCAGATCGCCAGACTGCCAAAGAGTAAACAGCAGGGATGACGAAAATTGTCATCCCTGCTCAATTTAAAGGGATATTCGCGCTGAGCGGAGGGCGAAGCCCAAAGACGAAGCGCTGATAACCAAAATACTCCTGTTTAAACAGTATAATAGAACATATGACCACTAACCCTGCGCCTGGCTCCGGGCGAGCTCGCCCCCTGGATCCCGAGTCCAAACCCGATGACCGCGTAGACAACGCGCTGCGACCACAAAAACTATCCGACCTGATCGGTCAGGACCAGGTCAAAGAGAATCTTGCCATTTTGATCGCGGCCGCGCGTAAGCGCGAGGAAGCGTTGGACCATGTTTTGTTTTATGGACCTCCGGGACTAGGAAAGACCACTCTGGCGCACGTCGTTGCCAACGAGATGGGCGTCAACGTCAAGGTGACGGCGGGTCCCGCCATCGAGCGCGCGGGGGATTTAGCCGCTATCCTCACCAATCTGCGCCAGGGGGATGTATTGTTCATTGATGAACTCCATCGACTGGGCCGTGCTGTCGAAGAAGTACTTTATCCTGCGATGGAAGACTTTTCATTGGATATTGTGATCGGCAAAGGACCCTCGGCGCGGTCCATCCGATTGAAGCTGCCCCGCTTTACTGTGGTCGGCGCGACGACCAGGCTGGCATTGGTCACCGCTCCATTGCGGGCGCGCTTTGGGGCTGTCTATCGTTTGGACTACTATGACCTGGCGGCAATGAAGTCCATTGTCGAGCGAGCGGCAGGAATGTTGAAAGTCGAGGTGGAACCCGGCGGCGTGGAGGAGATCGGGCGCCGCGCCCGCGGGACGCCGCGCGTGGCTCTGCGCCTCCTGCGCCGGGTCCGCGACTACGCCCAGGTCCGCGCGGACGGGAGGATTACCCCCAAAATCGCCAAGGAGGCGCTCGACCTGCTGCAGGTGGATCCACTCGGTCTTGACGACCTGGATCGCCGCGTACTCAAGACGATCATCGGGAAATATGGCGGCGGACCGGTGGGCTTGAACACGATCGCCGCCTCGATCAGCGAGGAGCAGGACACGATCATGGATGTGGTCGAGCCCTATCTCCTCCAACTCGGCTTCCTGGACCGCACCGCCCAGGGCCGCATCGCGACCAAGTCCGCATATGAACACTTGAAATTGGAGTATCGCGAGGAAGGCCAGCAACGGTTACTGTAATGCTATCGCGCTGAGCGGAGGGACGGTGTTCGTCCGTCCCGTAGTCGAAGCGGCGGCGAAGCAATCTGTAAGTAACCACCAGACATGAGATTGCTTCGTCGGCAAAGAACGCCTCCTCGCAATGACAGGATAGTGCTATGGAAAATATTGCTCGTTATTTAGTGATTGGTGGAATTGTATTGATCCTGATCGGCGGGGGAGTGTACCTGGCTGCGAAATTTGGAATTCCCCTTGGAAGATTGCCCGGTGATATTCGCATCGATGGCAAGAATGGATCGTTTTATTTCCCGGTTGTGACTTCGATTGTTCTTTCAATTTTGCTTACTATTGTTCTGAATATAATTATCCGATTCTTCAATAGATAACGTTGCCACGTTAAACCTTCGAACATAATCAGGCTACAACTCTATGCTCGTATGCATGGGGGGATAATGGACCTGTCTCATATTATTTTCCTTAAACTTATCCATCAGCGGCCGCGCGCCCTTTTCTTCCCCGTGGACAAGGAATACGTACTCGGCCTGTTGCCTCACGCTCAAGCCGTATTCAAGGAGCAGGTTCTGCCCGGCGTGGGCGGATAATCCACCGACGGTTGCGATTTCCGCCCGTACTTTGTAGGTGTCGCCGAAGATCTTGATGAGCTTCTCACGGTCGGCGATCCGGCGTCCGAGCGTGTCCGGCGCCTGCCAGGAGACGATCATGATCGTATTCTTCTTGTTCTCGATCGCCCAGCGGATGTGATAGACAACGCGCCCGGCCTCCGCCATGCCCGAAGCGGAAAGAATGATCATCGGGTCGGTGCGCTCGTTCAGCGCCTTCGACTCTTCGAGGCTGTTGACATACGTCAGGTTTTTGAATTCCAGGGCGGGATGACCGGAACGGACAAGTTCCCTCATTTCCGTGTCGTAGCATTCGCTATGGTTGCGGAACACCCTGGAAGCATTCACTGCCAGCGGGCTGTCTACATACACAGGGACTGTGGGCAAGCCATTCTCATCGTACATGCGGCTGAGGTTGTAAACCAGTTCCTGTGTGCGCCCCACGGCAAAGGAGGGAATGATGACTTTCCCGCCGCGCTCCAACGTTCGGCAGATGATCTCCCGCATTTCGACGTACGCTTCTTCCGGGTCGCGGTGGGGCTTATCGCCGTAGGTCGACTCCATCAGCAAAATATCCACATCATCGTCTGGAAAAACGGGATCGCGCAAAATTGGCAGGTTCCGTCGCCCAATATCGCCTGAAAACCAGAGATGCTTCTTGTAGCCTTTCTCCTGTAGTCTGAGCGAGATCGAAGCCGAACCCAGGATGTGCCCGGCATCCTGAAAAACTGCGATCACACCTTTTGCCGGTTCGAACTCGACGCCATAGTTGACTGGCTGCAGCAAAGGCTCAACTTCCTTCGCGTCCTCTTCTGTATACAAGGGATCAACGGGTGGTTCCCCGCGCTTCATGTTGTGAAAGCTCGCGCTCTCCGCCTGCTTCTCCTGGATGTGACCTGAATCGCGTACCATCACATCGGTCAGGTCCGCGGTGGCGGGCGTGCAGTAGATCAAGCCTGAGAAACCCTGCTTGATCAGGTTGGGCAGGTTGCCCGAATGGTCGATGTGTGCGTGGGAAAGGACCACCGCGTCTATGCTTTTGGGATCGAATGGAAAATTCCGGTTCTTTTCGATTGCTTCCTTGCGCCGCCCCTGATACAATCCGCAATCCAGCAGTAAGCGTGAGCCGTTCAATTC
>Ga0105098_10000484_pt1 | contig 13722 bp, 13 predicted proteins | sample PPLLak21cMay2015_FD_79137 | JGI IMG/M metagenome (GOLD analysis project Ga0105098, IMG submission 79137) | Freshwater sediment microbial communities from Prairie Pothole Lake near Jamestown, North Dakota, USA - PPLs Lake P7 Core (1) Depth... | ecosystem: Environmental > Aquatic > Freshwater >... | reverse complement strand
CTTTGCGGAGGGGGAGGGATTCGAACCCTCGAGGAGGCGTCAGCCCCCTACGGCATTTCGAGTGCCGCGCACTAGACCGGACTATGCGACCCCTCCAGGGGCGGCGTTGGCGGAGGGAGAGGGATTTGAACCCTCGAGGGAGCGTAAACCCCCAACGGCATTTCCAGTGCCGCGCACTAGACCGGACTATGCGATCCCTCCGGAGCTGCCTTGCCGGGACCGGCAGGCAGATAGAGGATAATCGACCCACATGGCTGAGCCGATGCCCTCCGATCGCTATATCGACCCGATGCGACAGGCCCTGAAAGCAGCGACCGAGGCAGCGAGCGCAGGCGACGTGCCGGTGGGTGCGCTCCTTCTCGACGCGACGGGGGCGGTGGTGACTGTCGATCACAATCGGCGGGAGGAACTGTCCGATCCCACCGCGCATGCCGAGATCCTGGTGATCTCGGCTCGGGCCCGGGAGATCGACGATTGGCGCTTGACCGGGCATACCCTTGTGGTGACACTCGAGCCCTGCCCCATGTGCGCCGGAGCCGCGGTGCTGGCCCGTCTCGATCGCATCGTGTACGGGGCGGCGGACCTGAAGGCCGGCGCCGCCTGGTCCCTCTACAACATCCCGCAAGATCGCCGGCTCAACCACCGGATCGACCTGATCGAAGGCGTCCTGGCCGAGGAGTGCTCAGCGCTCCTCACCGGATTCTTCGCCGACCGGCGCTGATTCAGGCAGGGATTGCAGCCTCCGAGGCGACCAGACGCCGGTCCCAAATCGCATACACCACGGCGCCGACCCCCAGGACCAGAGCCACCGCCGAGAAGGCGGTTCGGTAGTCGAACCCGTCGATAAGACCGCCAACGGCCGGGGCGGAGGCGAGGAGCGCGATGTCGAAAATCGAGGTGAAGATCGCCATCGCAGATCCTCGCTCGGCGGTCCTCGCCCTGCTCACCACCTGGCTGGTGAGAATCGGGAACAGGACGCCATGGGACAGACCGGCCGCGAAGGCGGCCGCGACGATGATTCCGGGGCTTCCCGCTACGGCCAGCAGCAGTAGACCCGATCCGTAGGCCAGCAGGGCGCCGGTGACGAATGGGCGCTGTGGTATCCGGTCGTAATGCCGCCCGCCGAGGATTCTCGTGGCGGCCGCGGTCACGCCATATACGCCGAAGAAGAGACCCGCGGAGCCGACGCCCCGATCGGCAACATAGGTCCTGGTGAAGGTGAAGATCGTTTCCATCCCGATCGCCATGGCGAGCGTCACCCACCACATCGGGAGCAGATTGCGCTGGGCCAGAGCCGACCAAAAGCCACGTCGGGGGCGATGGCCGAGGATGGGGAGCACGGGCAAACGCCACACCAGGAGCCATGAGGTGAGGCTCGCCGCCGAGGCAAGAACGAACAGAGCCGGATAACCGAAGGCCTCGATGACCAGATCGCCGGCGACACCCCCGAGTGCGATTGGAAGGAGCCCGGACAGACCAAACAGGGCAAGGCCCTGGGTGCGATGCTCGACCGGCATCGAATCCGCACCGTAGGTGAGCATGGTGGTGAAAAGCGCGATCTGCAGCACCCGTTGCGCAAGGAAGAGCACCCAGAGATACGGGCCCCAAACGGTGGTGGTGGCCAGGGCAAGCACGACGGTGGCGTTGAGTAGGCCGCCGACCAGGAGCACGGTGCGCCGGTTTGTCAGGTCCAGGATCCTCCCGAAGGCAGGGCGGAAGAGCAAGGCGAGCACAGCTCCAGCTGCGTAGAGCAAGCCGATCAGTGCCTCAGTGATCCCAAGGGTCTCGAGATAGCCAGGCACATGGACCAGGAGGAAGAAGGACATCTCCTGCAGCAGCGCGGCGGCGAAGAGCTTGCCGAAATTGGGGCCAAAGCGAGCGGACACAGCCGATCCAAGGTAACAGGGCCGTACTCGGTCGAAGTCGTAATAGTCGACGGGCGCCTACCCTTGTCGTTGATCGTGATAGGCGGGGCGCTAGGGGTGCCCTGAACCCGAAATCCTCTCCATGCGGGGCTGAATTCCCCGCCCGAGGGTCCACGTGACGCCGCCGACGGTGGACACGGGACGTTGACGGTCGGGTCCTGCGCGGCGGAACACCACGAACCGGGTCAGATCCGGAAGGAAGCAGCTCTAAGTGGACCGTTCCGGGTGACGCAGGGCGGCCTGACCCGAGTCCACGCCCGCCAATCGACGGCGTTGCAAGGTCTCGACGGCGGGGGCACGATCTAAGCGTTCTGCGTTTTACGGAGTCTGACGCCGTAGACGAAACCGAACATGCCCATGCGCCAGATGTGCTCGGGTATCAGAGCATGGCCCTGAAACAGTGCTTCGGGGGAAGGCAGCGAGTCGAGGGAGCGGTGGAGGTACCAGTACTCCCGAGGAGCGCCGGCGAAGAGGAGCCCGACGAGCGGGAGCAGGACAGCTGTGCCGATCCGGTGGAGGATCCGGAGCACGCCATTGCGGGGCCGGGTCAGATCGACCACTACCGCCGTCGAGCCCGGTTTCATTACCCGGTCGATCTCGGCCAGGGTGTCATCGATCGAGCTCAAGTTGCGGAAGACGAACCCGCTGAAGACCGCGTCGAGAGACTCGTCCTGGAATGGAAGGGCCTCCCCCGTCCCGACCACACGGTCGCGGACAGGGCTAAGTGCCAGCATCTCGATAACGGGGTCCAGGCCCACCACAACCCTGCCTTCGAAGTCGGTGGCGCCTGTCCCGCAACCGAGGTCCAGAACGGTGCCCGGCCCCAACATCTCGATGCCACGGGACCGCCATTGCGTTTCCTGGCCTAGGGACAGAACCCGATTGATCAGGTCGTATCGAGCGGCGATCCGGGCAAAGATCGGATCGGAAACATCACTCACGACTCGATGACGTCAAAACCCGTATAGCGACGGAGCGCCTCGGGGATGACGACCGAGCCGTCGGGCTGCTGGTGATTCTCGAGGATGGCGAGGATGGTGCGACCCACGGCACAGGCCGTCCCGTTGAGCGTGTGCACCATCTCGTTCCCCTGTTCGGTCTTCATCCGGATCTTGAGCCGTCGCGCCTGATAATCAGTCGTATTGGAACAGGAGGTGATCTCTCGGTATGCCTGCTCTCCGGGGAACCAGGCCTCGATGTCGTACTTCTTGGCCGCCGAGGCACCGAGATCGCCCGCGGCCACGTTCACTACCCGGTAGGGGAGGTCGAGCTCGCCGACCAACTTCTCCTCCACAGCAAGGAGACGATCGTGCTCCGCAGCTGACTCGTCCGGCATGGTGAACACGAACATCTCGACCTTGTCGAACTGGTGGACCCGGAAGATGCCTGCCGTGTCCTTCCCGTAGGTCCCGGCCTCCCTTCGGAAACAGGTGGAGAAACCGGCGTACCGGATTGGCAGATCGTTGGATTCCAGGATCTCATCGGCGTGATAGGCGGCGAGCGGGACTTCTGCAGTTCCAACCAGGAAGAGCTCGTCCCGAGGGATCTCGTAGACCTGCTCCCTGGCCTCGGGGAAGAACCCGGTGCCAACCAGCGCCTCCTCGCGCACCAGGACCGGTGGGACCATAGGGGTGAAACCCTCGGCAACGAGGTGGTCCATTGCCCAGCGCACCAAGGAGAACTCCAGCATCGCGCCCTTACCCTTGAGATAGCCGAACCGGCTTCCCGACACCTTGGCGGCGCGGACCGTGTCGATGATCCCGAGCGTCTCACCGAGAGTCGTGTGATCGGTTCCCTCGGTGATGGGCTTACCCACCCGCTTGATCTCCAGGCTGTCCTCTTCACCGAACCCCTCGGCAGCATCGGGAGCCACCAGATTGGGGACCTCGAGAATGGCCGAGTCGAACTCCAACTCCAGACGGTCGACTTCTGACGCCGCCTCCTTGACCTGACCGGCAAGATCCGCGACCGCCGAGATGGCCGACTCCTTGGCCTGACCGTCGAGACCCGCTATCTCCCGCCCTGATTCCTTCTGTTTGGCCCGGAGCTCCTCGGCCCTCTGACGTGCTGCCCGGAGACTCGAATCGAGTGAGATGACGGCGTCGAGATCGATCTTCGAGCCACGCCGGGCCAGTGCTTCCCGGATCGCGTCGGGGTCATCTCGCAGCAGGCGGGGATCGATCATGAGAGGGAGGATGGTACCGACCGCCTGGGTCGGCCCTACTCGTCATTCACCTCGAAGAGAACGCTCACGACGTTGTCTCCGAGGTCGACGTCGTTGGTGATCGCGGTGAGGCTGGCTGCGACCTCATAAAGCGCCCCAGGGATGACAGGGATCTCGAGGAACTGCACTGCTGTCTGCTCGCCCGGCTCGAGCACCGGCACCATCTCCGAGAGCACCACCGGGTCGGACTCACCGGACACGGTGAGCTCGATGGGCTCGGGCTCGCTGGCTACGTTGCCGGCATTGCCCACCACGACGGAGAAATTCAACAACTCGGTGGCGGGCACGATCGCCTGGTCGGAGGGGTTGACGTTCCATAGTGGATCGGAGGTGATCGATGACACCTGGAGTCCCGGCCGGAGCCCGATCCCGCTGTTCGGTGAGCGCGAGGCCTCGACGTAGGCAAGCGACAACGTGAACAGCTCCCCCTCGGCTGGGAGCATGAGAACCTCGGGCATTGCAGCCACCGGGTCGGGCACCTCCTCTTCCTCCAGCTCCCGAACCAGGTCGGTGTAGAGGCGATCGCCTGCCCGCAGCTCGGCCAGGGCGTTTGCGATGTTGTCCGTCACCACGGTGTCGGTCGGATCATCCGCGGCGGCGAGGATCCCGGAAGCGAACCCGCTCACACCCACCGTCCAAGCCTCCAACGCTCTGCGATACACCGCGTTGGCCGCAACGAGGCTCTCAGACGACGGCCCCTTTTCGACCAGCTCCAACCCTGTCTCCAGATCCTCACGCAAGCCATCGGTCGCTGTGACGAGTTCGGACCGATCGATACGGGAGAGGCGGGAGATGACAACCCTCAGCGAGTCGGCGCCCATCGAGAGATCGGATGCAGTTTCGTGCATGGAATCGAGGTACTGCAGTTCGGCTCGGGTGTCGTCACCGGCACTGGTCACAACCACGGCGACCACGGCGGCAGCCGTGATGATTGCGGGCCACAGGAATCGGCCCAGCGACCGTCGGCGGGGTTTGGGTTGGTCGAGCATCATCGTCACAGGTTTCTGGCCACAGGCCGAGGCGAGAAGGGTATGCCTACTCGGGCGGATACCAGGGGTGGTCCCATCGAAGTGGCGGTGGGCGAGGGGGGACTTGAACCCCCACGATCTTGCGATCACAGGAACCTGAATCCTGCGCGTCTGCCAATTCCGCCACTCGCCCGGGATCGAGGCGAAATCGTACCGTCGCACCCTGGCTTCCGGTAGTCGGCAACACTGTCCCGGACCGACCGTAACCTCTCGACGGTGAGCCTGGCACGCAGCCTCGAACGACGACTCGAGCGCCTCCTGGAGGGCGCCACCGGCCGCGTGTTCTCCGGGCGATTGCATCCATCCGAAATGGCCGGCCGCATCGCACGGGAGGCCGATCTGAGCCGCTACCGACACGAATCGGGTCCGGCAACGGCCAACAAATACGTCCTGACGGTGAGTCCAGCCGACCTCGACGTGGACCCTTCCACACTCGAGAAGAAGCTCGAGATGGCCCTTGCCGAGCACGCCGCCGGTGTTGGCCTCCTCTTCGAGGGGCCACCGACCGTGAAGATCGTGACATCAGGTGAGATGACACCGGGGCAATTCACCTGCACGCCGTCGGTCGAGCCCGGCCCACTCCCGCCGTGGGCCAGACTCACCGGTTCTGGTACAAGCATCGAGATCGGAGCCAACCGGGTGACTCTCGGGAGGTCGGAGGAGGCCGACATCCTGCTTCCCTACGACAACGTGTCGCGTAAACATGCCCTGATCTGGCGCTCCGAGGGCCGGTCCTGGATCCAGGATCTCGGGTCCTCCAACGGGACCGTGGTCGACGGGGCAGGGGTTGGCGAGCGACCTGTGCTGCTGCAGAATGGCTCGGTGGTAAGCCTGGCCGGGCACCGATACCGGTTCATCGAGGGGTAGGAATGCCCGACATCATCCTGGCCTTGCTCCGGATCATCTTCCTCGGCCTCGTCTACCTCTTCGTATGGCAGGTGGCCCGCGCTATCGGCGCACATCTAGGAATATCTCTTCGACGGAAGCGCCGGGAGGGCACCAAAGTCGTGATGATCAAGTCTGAGACCCAACAGGGCACCGAGTTGGAAGTCGAGGATGTCACGGTGCTCGGGCGCTCGCCCGAGGCCGACGTGCTGCTCGACGATCCCTACGCTTCGGAGTTCCACATGCGCCTGGTGGCCCAGGACAGCGGGATGGTGCTGCATGACCTCGGCAGCACCAACGGGACCTATATCAACGGGCGTCGCGTGACCGCGCCGACCACCCTGCGTCGTGGCGACAACATCCAGGTGGGGAAGACGGTGATGGAAGTCCGATGAGATACGTCTGGGGCTCGGCCACCCACCAGGGCATGGTCCGGCAGAACAACGAGGACTCCCTGTTCCCCGACAAATCCGGTGAGTCCGACGGGCCGGCGGTGCTGATGGTTGCCGACGGGATGGGTGGCCACATCGCGGGCGAGGTCGCATCACGACTCGCCATCAACGCCGCCGCCTCATCCGACCTCGATCCCGACGACCGCGTCGCCGCCGCCAACCGTGCCATACGCGAGGAAGTCGCCCGTCAGCCAGATCTCGAGGGTATGGGGACCACTCTGACCCTGGTCGAGCTGGATCCCGAGAGAATCGCCCGCTTCGGGCATGTCGGCGACAGTCGCGCCTACCTGTACCGGGACGGTGAGCTGAGACAACTCACCGAGGATCACACGGTCGCGGCCGAGTACGTGGCCCTCGGCCACATATCGGCCGATGAGATGGACGACCACCCGCAGAGCCACATGCTCACCCGGTGCCTCGGCCTAACGCGGTTTGTGAACGTCGACCGCATCGACCTCGACCTCGACACCGGAGACCGATTGCTTCTGTGCTCCGACGGTCTCAACTCGATGGTGCCACCTGACGGAATCGCAAAGGCCCTGGCCAATGGGAGCGCCGACGAGGCGGCTTGGAAGCTCGTCGAGGCAGCCAACAAGGCCGGAGGGCACGACAACATCAGCGTCATCGTCATCGACGTCGTCTCCTGAGCCCATGACCCGCAATACCGAGGGCGCATTGATCGTGGCGGCATGTGTGCTGGCCGCGTTCGCCGTCACACTGGTCAACTTCGCCCAGGAACGGACTGTCGATGCCCAGACCGCCCTGACCTTCCTCGTCCTCCTGATCGCCTTTGGCGGGCTCCACATGGCGGTGCGGGCATTCGCCCCCAAGGCCACGCCATTGCTCCTGCCACCGGTCACCGCCCTGACGGCGCTGGGCTTCTTCCAGATCTACCGGCTCGACTTCGCCACCGAAACCGTGAGGGCCAGCTCTCAGAGGTGGTGGATCCTGATCGCGGCCGGTCTGGCATCTTTGACTCTCCTGTTGTTCAGCCGGAGCTCGATCTCGATCTTGCGCCGGTACCGAAACATCACCTTGCTCATCTCGCTGGTGCTGATCCTGCTCCCCAACCTGCCTGCCGGCTGGGGCTTCCCGCTGCGTGGGTTGTCGGTGAACGGCTCCCGGCTGTGGGTCCTCCTCGATGTGGGATTCACCACCTTCCAGTTCCAGCCGGCAGAGTTGGCCAAGCTGGGCCTGGTCGCGTATGTCGCCGGCTATCTCGCCGATCACCAGCGAGCGCTCCGCGAGGCACGCCGCCACATCGGTCCGATCGCCTTCCCCGAGCCCCGCCAACTGATCCCGCTGCTCATCACCTGGGGAGTCAGTGTCCTGATCCTGATCTCGCAACGTGATCTTGGGGCTTCGTTGCTTCTGTTCGTGGGGTTCGTCCTCCTGCTCTACGCCGCCACCGGCACCACCGGGTACCTCGTGGCCGGCGCCTTCCTGGGAGTGATCGCCGGGGTAGCCTCCTATCTCGCCTTCGACCACGTGCAGCGGCGGGTAATCGCCTGGATCGCGCCTTTCGAGCACTATGAGGATGAAGGCTTTCAGATCGCCCAGGGGCTGTTTGCGATGGGGACGGGGAGCCTCTCGGGAGCAGGACCCGGGCTCGGCAGACCCGATCTCATCCCCAACGCCGCCACCGACTTCATCTTCGCTGCCGTTGGGGAGGAGTTGGGGTTCGCCGGGACGGTGTCGGTCATCGCACTGTTCGCCCTCACCATTGCGGTGGGCCTGGGCATCGCCTTCCGAAGCCGCGACACGTTCCGCAAGCTGCTGGCAGCGGGCCTCACCTTCGTCCTGGCCGTCCAGACGATCCTGATCATCGGCGGGGTGGTCCGGCTCGTGCCGCTCACCGGCATCACCCTTCCCTTCATGTCATACGGCGGCTCTGCCCTAGTCGGAAACATGATCCTGATCGCCCTCCTGCTCCGGATCAGCCACGAGGAGGCCCAGTGAACGGGCCTGTGCGCCGGCTGTCGATCGGCCTGTTCGCCGGCTTCTTCGCCCTGCTCCTGGCCGTCACCTGGATCCAGGTGATCCATGCCGATGTGCTCAAAGCTGATCCTCGCAACTCCCGTCCGGCACTGTCCGAGCGTGGCAAGGAGCGGGGGCTGATAGTGACCATCGACGGGACTGTGGTGGCGCAGTCGGTTCCCGACCCCGAAGATCCGCGATCGTTCGTACGCCAGTATCCGGAGGGCCCGCCATTCGCCCACGTGGTGGGTTACAACTCGTTCCTGGTCGGATCGTCGGGGTTGGAGAACGCGTATGCGGATGAGCTCCGCTCCAGGAGGGACCTGACCATCAGCGACCTGGTCTCGGTGATCCTGGGCCGGGATCTCCGCCCGGAGAGCCTCGAGCTCACGATCAACGCCGCCCTGCAAGAGGCGGCGTATGACGGCCTCGGCGGGCTCAAAGGCGCAGTGTTCGCCATCGATCCCAGGACCGGGGCGGTACTCGCTTCTGTCTCCTCGCCGTCATACGACCCGGAGTCGTTGCTGGGTGGCGACGCGGCAACGGTTTGGGAGAGCCTCCTGGCCGATCCCGAGGGGCCTCTTCTGGACCGGGCCACCAGGGAGATCTACCCGCCTGGCTCGACCTTCAAGACGGTGGTGACGGCGGCCGCCCTCGACACAGGTACCGCGGTGCCGGAAACGGAGTTCCCGGACCCCGAGGAGTTCCAGTTGCCTGGCTCGTCGGCGACGATCTCCAATGCCGGCGGGGGTGTCTGCAACGACGGTCAGTCGATCACGTTGCTCCAAGCCTTCATCGTCTCCTGCAACACGACTTTCGCCGACCTCTCGATCCAGGTAGGCGCCGAAGACGTCGGGATCACCGCAGAAGCGCTCGGCTTCAACACCGACATCCCCTTCCCGTGGACGGTGCCAGAGGCGATCTATCCGGTGCACCTGCTGGCCGAGGACCCTGCGGCTCTGGCTCAGAGCGGTATCGGGGAACGCGACGTGCGCGCCGCGCCGTTGCATATGGCGATGGTGGCAGCGGCGATCGCCAACGACGGCACCACCCTCACCCCTTATCTCGTGAATCGGATCTTCGACGCAGACGGGAACACCGTGGAGACATTCGAACCCCGCCCCATGGGTCAGGCCATGGACCCGGCCACGGCCGCGGTCGTGACCGAGATGATGGAGCGCGTTGTCACGGAGGGCACCGGTCAGGCGGCCGCCGTGCCAGATGTCAGGGTGGCCGGCAAGACCGGGACTTCCATGGGCCTGGACGGGTTGCCGAACCCGTGGTTCATCGGTTTCGCCCCCGCCGAGGATCCGACGATCGCGATAGCCGTGTTCTTCGAGGCCAGTCCGGAACTGGGTGAATCCGCCTCCGGCGGCGGTGTCGCAGCACCCCTCGCCGGCGACCTCATCCAGTTGTGGCTGGAGGGAAGCCCATGAGTTGGGACGAGAGCCTTCCTACAATCCGCCCGTCTTCCATGGATGCCCAAACCGCCCTCACCGACCGTTATCAAATCACGTCCCACCTGGCTCGGGGCGGGATGGCCGACGTGTATGAGGGCAGGGACAACCTCCTCAATCGCCGGGTTGCGATCAAGGTCCTTCATTCGCAGTATTCCGCTGACGAGGCCTTCGTAAAGCGCTTCCGACGTGAGGCCCAGGCCGCAGCCAACTTGAGCCACCCCAACATCGTCGGGATCTACGACTGGGGCCAGGCACAGAACACGTATTTCATCGTGATGGAGCTCGTCGACGGGCGCTCACTACGGGACGTCCTCAGATCGGAAGGGGCCTTGCTCCCACGGCGGGCCACCGAGATCACGGCCGAGGTTGCGGCTGCGCTGTCGGTCGCCCACCAGGCAGGGCTGGTCCACCGCGATGTGAAGCCAGGCAACATCCTCCTTGCCAAGGACGGCACCGTGAAGGTGACCGACTTCGGAATCGCCCGGGCCTGGGACGACAGCCAGGAGCTGACTCGGACCGGTGCGGTCATCGGGACCGCCACCTATTTCAGCCCCGAGCAGGCTCAGGGAGCGGCGGCCGATGCCAGGAGCGATGTCTATTCCCTTGGTGTGGTGCTCTACGAGATGCTCACCGGGCGCCCTCCGTACACCGGCGACAGCCCGATGTCGGTTGCCTTCCAGCACGTCTCGACCGAGGCGCCGCTTCCGAGCTCGCTCAACGCCGACGTCTCGCCGTCGCTCGACGCGGTGGTTGCCAAGGCGATGCGAAAGGACCCTGTCGCCCGGTACCAAACCGCCGATGAGATGCGCGCCGACCTCCTGTCGGTGCTCAAGGGAGAAGAGGTTGGCATGCCGCCTCTCATCGTGCCCGTGGCGGTGCCGGCCAACGGCGACGGCGCGACGCGGGTGATGTCGACCACCCCCGTGCCTCCGGCCACTGCACCCCCGGATGAGATGTACCGCGACGTGGAGGAGGAGCCGTCGTCGCAGATGCCCTTCATCTTGACCGCTTTTGGCCTCCTCCTGGCACTCGGCGGACTGATCTTCCTTCTCTTCCAGCTGGCCGGGGGCGGCGAAGAGGAGCCGACCCTCCTCGAGGTACCCAACGTCACAGGGATCAGCCAGGCCGAGGCTCTCCAGCGTCTCCAGCAGGACGGGTTCCTGGTCACGACCTTCTTCGAGTCGAGCGACACGGTCCCTGCCGGAGATGTGATCCGGACTGAGCCCACTTTCGGGACGATGGTCGAGGAGGGGTTCACAATCGAGGTTTACGTCTCTTCAGGGCCGGAGGAGATCGAGGTGCCACCTGTCGTCGGCCAGACGAGGGCGGAGGCCGAACGTCTCATCACCGAGGCGGGTCTCAGTGTCGGACAGGTAACCGAACGCGCCGACGCCACCTTCGCCGAGGGGATCGTGATCGAGCAGGATCCCGCGCAGGGGGTGCGGGTTGGTGTTGATGCTCCGGTCAACCTGGTGGTTTCGACCGGACCGGAAACGGTGATCGTGCCCAACGTGGTGAATCTGAGCGAGCGGGAAGCCACAGCCCAACTCCAGGCGCTTGGGTTGTTGGTGAGGCCGCAAGACGAGCACTCCGACACGGTTGCTCAGGACCTCGTTATTCGCTCCGACCCCGTGGCCGACAGCGAGGTCCAGCTCGGTGACACAGTTCTCATCGTGGTCTCGCAAGGCCCGGCACCCGTCGAGGTGCCCGACCTGGTCGGGTTGACTCAGGCCGAAGCCGAGGCCGCGCTGGCCGAGCTGGGACTGACGATGGTCGCCGACACACAGGGGGTCGCCGATTCTTCGCAGGACGGCCTCGTGATCGATCAGAACCCGAATGCGGGTGAGGTGCTCGTGCCCGGCGACACGGTGAACGTCGCAATTGGAGAGTTCACCCCGCCGCCCACGACAACGACTACGACAACCACGACCACTACGACAGTGCCAACGACCGCGCCCTGACTCAGCGGTAGTTGGTGGTCATGAGGAAGCCGGCGGCAATCGCCACCAGGCCAGCGATCAGGACCGTCTGATCCCATTCGAAGACAAAGCGGAGGATCACAAGAACGACGCCGACCACCATCAACCCGGCCATCAGGGCCACGTACCAGGTAGGGCTTGGATCCTTGGCTCTGACGGCGGCCTGTGCGGCACTGGCCGATACCGGTCTGTTCTTGGGCTTACGACGCTTCGACTCGGGCACGAGCAGCGAGAGTAGTCAAGATCGAAAGGCGACATCGCCGAGTTACACGCGTGTAGTTCTCAACACCCTGTGGATAAACCCTAGGAAAACTACAACCGTGTGATTACGCCGGGCGCCAGACCGGCACCATGTCCTCCCGGCAGTGGCGGGGAGGGTTGTCTTCGCTGACATTCACGGCCGTCATCGTCAACTCGGCCCCGCACACCGTGCATCGGTAGTCCTGATCGACTGTGACCACGTCTTCCGGATCGACCTCGAGCGGTGGCGTCGAGAGCATGCGGATCATGGCGATGGAGATCCGCCAGATGATGTACCCGGCGACCAAAGCGAGGATGACTTCGACCGCTGTGATCCCGGTCATGTTTCCTCCCCCAGAGAGCGAAGCGACCGTTGGGGTAGGTGGCCCGAAGGGCCGGAGGGGGTCCTCAGAGTCGTTCCACAATCAGGGCGTTGGCCATGCCCCCGCCTTCGCACATGGTCTGCAGCCCGTAACGGCCCCCGGTCCGCTCCAACTCCCATACCAGCGTCGTCAGGAGGCGGGCACCGCTGGCCCCGAGGGGGTGGCCCAGAGCGATAGCGCCGCCGTTGACGTTGGTCCGCTCCCACAAAGCCATCGGGTCGGAGCCACCGTGTTCCATGCGCCATGCCACGGTTACCGCGGCAAATGCCTCATTCACCTCGAAAAGGTCGATCTCGTCGATGCCGAGCCCGGCCCGTTTCAGGACTTTCTCGGTGGCCGGAATGGGTCCGGTCAGCATGGTCACCGGGTCGACCCCCGCCATGGCGAAAGCGAGGAACCGGGCCTTCGGCGTCAGACCCAGGGTCCTGGCCTTCTCCTCGGACATGACCAACACGGCTGCGGCGCCATCAGAGATCTGTGAGGAGTTGCCAGCAGTGATCACACCGTCGCTCTTGAATGCGGGCTGCAGGGCGGCCAGTTTCTCGAGAGATGTGTCCTCACGGATGCCTTCGTCTCTGATAACGGTGTGCATCCGTCCGTCGTCGCCGGTCACCCCGACCGGGATGATCTGTTGCTCGAATCGGCCCTCCGCCGTGGCCCGGGACGCCCTCCGATGAGACTCGAGTGAAAGCTCATCCAATTCCCGTCGGGCAATGCCCCATTTCTCGGCGATCATCTCGGCAGAGAGACCCTGGGGGACGAGTCCCTGCGAGTACCGCTCCAGCATCCGGGAACCGAAGGGGAGCCCGGGGCCCTGATGTGCCGTGATCCCCATCGGAACCCGGGTCATGTTCTCCACCCCGGCGGCTACAACCACGTCCTGGGCACCGGCCATGATCGCCTGCGCCGCGAAATGTGCCGACTGCTGGGAGGAGCCGCATTGGCGGTCGACGGTGACACCGGGAACCTCCTCGGGGTACCCGGCAGCCAAGGCGGCGCTACGTCCGACGTTGTATGCCTGCTCCCCGGTCTGGCTGACCGTCCCCATGATCACGTCGTCGATGAGGGACGGGTCGATGCCATTGCGTTCCACCAGCGCCTCGAGCGGTCGGGAGGCGAGATCGACCGGGTGATAGTCCTTGAACACACCGTTGCGACGGCCGACTGGT
>Ga0105098_10000481_pt1 | contig 13752 bp, 13 predicted proteins | sample PPLLak21cMay2015_FD_79137 | JGI IMG/M metagenome (GOLD analysis project Ga0105098, IMG submission 79137) | Freshwater sediment microbial communities from Prairie Pothole Lake near Jamestown, North Dakota, USA - PPLs Lake P7 Core (1) Depth... | ecosystem: Environmental > Aquatic > Freshwater >... | reverse complement strand
CCGGCACACGCTGCACCCGGTGCACTCCGCTCTCGAATTTAAGCCTCTTATAGGCATCCCTGCCCTTTACGCTAAAGATAATTTCTTTAAATCCACCGCTTTCATTTTCATGGCTGGACATGGATTCTACAGTCCAACTCTTCTTTGCCGCGTATTTCACATACATACGATACAGGTCAGCCGCGAACAATCCTGCTTCATCGCCGCCGGTTCCCGGACGGATCTCAACAATAATGCCTTTACCGGCATCTTTATCTTCGCCTTGCAAAGCCTCAAACAATTGCTGCTCCAATTGGACTTTTTTGGCTTTCAAGTCCTCCGACTCTTTAAGTGCCAATTCAACGAAATCACGGTCATGCTTTTCCTGCAGCAGCTTCTCTAAATCAAGCAATTCAGAGGAGACCTTTTTGTATTCCTTGAATAACGACACTGCTTCCCGTAAGCCAGAAAGCTCTTTTGCCAGTTTTTGGCACTGATTCTGGTCGGTGACGACCTCGGCAGACCCAAGCAAGAGCTCGATCTCGTGGTAGCGTTTTTCAATCTTTTCCAATTGTTCAATCATATTGAAATAAAAGTAAAAAGTCAAAAGTAAAAAGTAAGGAATAAACCTTTTCTTTGTTTTTGCCTTTTAGCTTTTGACTTTTAACTTTTTTACTTATTTTTTGCCGTACTTTTTCATGAACTTATCAACACGGCCTGCCGAATCAACAAATTTCTGCTTGCCGGTGAAAAAAGGATGGCATTTAGAGCAGATCTCGACCCTGATATTGGGTTTTGTTGAACGGGTATGGATAATCTCCCCGCAGGCGCAGACGATAGAACTTTCTTTGTAGTTTGGGTGGATCTTGTCTTTCATTTTACTTCCTCCTTTACGTATCATTCGTTACTCAATTATTGGTTCATACTATTCAAAAACTCATCGTTATTCTTGGTCTTAGCAAGTTTTTCGATCAACAATTCCATTGCCTCAACGTTATTCAGATCATTCAAGACTTTTCGTAATATCCAGACCCGCTGTAATTCATCCGGCCGTAAGAGTAATTCTTCATGGCGCGTATTGGAACGTTTAATATCGATAGCGGGATAGATCCTGCGCTGAAAGAGGTTCCGGTCAAGCTGCAATTCCATATTACCGGTTCCCTTGAATTCTTCGAAAATTACTTCATCCATACGGCTGCCGGTATCAACAAGGGCGGTAGCGATAATGGTCAGGCTTCCTCCTTCATCAATAGCACGTGCCGCTCCGAAAAAGCGCTTTGGTTTTTGCAAAGCGTTTGCGTCAATACCGCCTGAAAGGACTTTACCGCTGTGCGGCACAACCGCATTATAAGCACGCGCAAGGCGGGTAATACTATCCAGGAGTATCACGACATCGCGTTTATGCTCTGTCAGCCGTTTGGCTTTTTCCAAGACGATCTCAGCGACCTGGATATGCCGCTCCGGCGGCTCATCAAAGGTAGAAGAAATAACTTCTCCCCGGACATTGCGCTGCATATCGGTGACTTCCTCAGGGCGTTCATCGATCAATAAAACGATCAAGATCACATCCGGATTATTATTCATGATCGCATTCGCCAGCTTCTGCAGGAGCACGGTTTTGCCGCTATACGGCTGCGCGACGATCAATCCGCGCTGGCCTTTGCCCAACGGGGTCAAAAGGCTCATGACACGCGTGGATATCTCTTCCGGCTTTGTCTCCAAAATAAACCGCTGATGGGGATAGATCGGTGTTAAATTGTCAAAAAGTATCTTTTCTTTCGTATCTTCCGGCTTCTCAAAATTGACCGCTTCAACCTTCAGCAGGGCGAAATACTTCTCTCCTTCTTTCGGAGGGCGTATCTGGCCGCTGACCGTGTCCCCGGTACGCAGGTCGAACTTACGTATTTGCGACGGAGAAATATAAATATCATCCGGGCAGGGCAAATAATTATAATTCGGGCTGCGCAAGAAACCGAATCATTCAGGAAGGATCTCCAAGATACCTTCCCCGAACATAAGTCCTTCTTTTTCCGCCTGAGCCTGCAGCAGCTTAAAGATCAGATCCTGCTTCTTCAAACCGCTTATACCATTGACATTCATCTCCCGGGCAAGCTTACTTAATTCCACGATTTTCATATCCTTCAAGTTTCCGATGTCCAGCTTATCCACTACTTCCTCCCTTGTTCTTTACAGTACCGAGGTACTCTTTTGCTTATTGCCAAGCGGGCGCTTAACGCGCCGAAAACCTCCAGCGCCTGCCGCCTCATGCTGCTCTTTGTTTGATCGTTATCTATTACAAAATCCGCTCTCGGGATCTTTTCCGCAAGCGGGATTTGGCATGCAATCCTTTTTTTGATCTCCGATTGCAAGAGACCCGTTTTTTTCATGATACGGGAGATCTGCTTATCAGGGCTTATGTTTACAACGATCAGCGTATCCACGAGTTTTGTCAAACCTGCTTCCACCAATAATGGCGCGTCTAAAACGATGATCCCGGATGTATGCGCCCTGATCCCCGCCTTGATCATACGGATGATTTCAGGCTGAATGATCCTGTTCAGGCGAACCAGGCGCGCCTTATCGTTAAAAACGATTTTCCCCAGTTTCCCGCGGTCGATCGTCAGATCATTATTAAGGATACCTTCCCCGAAAACCCGGATTATTCTCCGGTAGACTGATGAGGATGGACGGATCAAAGAATGCGCGATCTTATCGGCGTCAATAACGTGTGCTCCGCGGCTGGCGAAAATACCAGCGACGCTGCTTTTACCGCTGCCGAAACTGCCCGTGAGCCCGACAACGATCCTTTTATGCGGATTTCTCTGATTATCGCGCGCTGAGGCGGATCTCATCTCAGGCACAAGAGCATGCCTTTTTGTATAACTGGACATATTTCTTCGCCGAATTCTCCCAGGCAAACTGAGCGCGCATCGCCGTCTCAATAAGCGCACGCCACTGCTTCTTAAGTTTAAACGCGGCAGTTGCCTTCTTGATCGTCGCGACCAATGCTTCCGGGCTGTATTCATCAAAAATAAAACCGTTCCCCGGCGTAACCGTGTCTGCCAGGCCGCCGGTCTTAAACACAAGGGGGATCGTCCCATAACGCAGGCTGATCAACTGCCCCAGGCCGCAGGGTTCATATTTTGACGGCATCAGGAAAATGTCTGAGCCGGCGTATATTTTATGCGCGAGCGTATCATCAAACTTTAATTGCAACGAAATGACCTTGGGATATTTCTTCACCATCGCTTCCAGGACCTGATGATATTTCAGATCGCCGGTCCCCAGGATCACCAGCTGAAGTTTCATCTTACAGATCTTATCGATCGCCTGCGCCAGAATATCAAACCCTTTTTGCTCAGCAAGGCGCGAAACAATGCCCACCAGAGGCACATCATCCTTAACGGGAAGCTTACAAACCCCCTGTAAATCTTTTTTATTTTCACACTTTCTCTCGATAGAGTCGATTGCGTAGGTTGCCTTAAGAGCCTTATCTTTTTCAGGATTCCAGATATCATAATCAAGCCCGTTTAAGATCCCCAGCACCGCATCCCCCCGTTTCGATAATACGCCCTCAAGGCCGAAACCGAATTCTTTGGTACGGATCTCTTTACTATAGGTCGGGCTTACGGTCGTCACGAAATCAGAAGATACAATGCCGCCTTTCAAAATATTTACTTTATCAAAAAACTCCAGCATCTCCATATTAAAGAGGCCCCAATTCAGGCCTAATTTTGGGAACTCATCTTTAACAAAAAGCCCCTGGTAACCCATATTATGGATCGTCAATATCGTCTTAGCTGACTTGTAAAACGGGTCATTGGCGTACAAATTCTTAAGATACACCGGGATCAGCGCCGACTGCCAATCATGGCAATGGATAATATCCGCCTTAAAATTGACCTCTTTTAATAAACCGATCGCCCGGCGGGAAAAATATGAGAACCTATCAAGATTATCCGGATAGTCGCCGGCCTTATCGCCATAAAGGCCGTCACGGTTAAAATATTGCTCATTTTCCACGAAATAAACTAAAACATTCTTACCGATTATTGAATACGCAATACCGTTTTTTGCCTTAGTTATTTTTATGTTCTTAAGCTTCCGTATTGTTTTATACCCGGGCATAATAACGATAACTTCCTGCCCCGCCGCCTCTAATGCCTGCGGTAAAGCGCCCGCGACATCAGCTAACCCCCCTGTTTTCGCAAACGGCACAACCTCACTTGCGCATATCGCTATTTTCATTTTGATCCTCCCTTTACAAATACTCCTGCATATCCAGCCAATTCTTGCCCGTTTTAATATCCACTTTTATCGGTACCGCCAATTCAAAAACATGCTCCATTTTATCTTTAATGATACCCACGCATTCCCGCAGTTGTTTTTCAGGGATATCAAACACTAATTCATCATGTATCTGCATCATCATCGTAACCGGTAACCTCTCCTGCGACAATACTGCCTGTATATTGACCATCGCCAATTTGATCAAGTCGCTGGCTGAACCTTGTATCGGGGTATTGACCGCCTGACGCTCGGCAAATTGGCGTATTCCCTGATTCTTATTATTTATCTCCGGGATATACCGTCTCCTGCCGGAAAGAGTAGTCACAAAACCATTCTTTCGGGTGAAAACGATCTGTTCTTGAATATACTCTTTCACCTGCGGATACCGGAGGAAATAAGCATCGATAAAGGCTTGCGCCTGGGTGAGCGAAATCGACAGGTCCCGGGCAAGGCCAAACGAACTCAAACCGTAAATAATGCCGAAATTCACCCGTTTAGCGGTATCCCGCATCGATTCAGTAACTTCAGACTGATCTTTATCATTGATCAAAGCAGCGGTAATACGGTGCACATCTTTATCCGCATTGAAAGCTGAGATAAGCTGCTTATCCCGCGAAAGGTGTGCTAAAATACGCAATTCAACCTGCGAGTAATCACACGATACCAGGCAACTATCAGGACGCAAAGCGATGACCGAACGCCGGATCTTTTTACCTATATCGGTTTTGATCGGGATGTTCTGGAGGTTAGGATTACTGGAACTTAACCTTCCGGTTTCCGTCCCGGTCTGGTTAAATGACGTATGGATCCTGCCGGTACGCGCATCGATCATATTCGGCAAAGCGTCAATATAGGTCGACTTCAATTTCGTTAATTGCCGGTATTCAAGCAGTAATGCCGGCAAAGGGTGGGTTGCAGCCAATGCCCGCAAGACTTCTTCATCGGTCGACGCCCCTGTTTTAGTCTTTTTGATCACCGGCAGCTTTAATTTTTCGAATAAAACCTCTCTTAATTGCTTCGGAGAATTAATATTGAACTGGCTGCCGCCGGCGGCATAAATATCTTCGATTAACCGGATAAGCCGTTTTTCTATCTCAACAGAAAGCTCGCTCAAGACACCCAGGTCCAGCTTAATTCCCGCCAGCTCCATTTGCGCCAAAACTCCTACGAGCGGCATTTCTATCCCGGTAAAAAGCTTATCAAGCGATTTATCTTTAAGCTCTTGCTCTAACCGGGGTTTGAGCTCCCTGATCAAAGCTGCTGCCTCCGAAAGATTTCCTTCAATAGCCTGGAGCGGTTTACCCAAATAATCCCACGCTAAGTCAGAAAGCGCGTACCCTCCCTTAGAAGGATTCAACAAATATCCGGCTATCATCGTATCAAAGAACAGCCCCTCTAAAACAATACCGCGCTGCGCCAAGGATATCTTTGTTTTCTTTAAATCATGGCCTATTTTCTTGATCTGCGGATTTTCAAGTATCTCTTTAAACTTTACGCTTTCCTGCTGCAAAGAAAAAATCTTATCAAGAACGCAAAATACCAGTTTTGAATCAGGGGTTGCGTAAACAATAAGCTCTGTCCCCTCTGTAACCAAGTCACCGGCCGCGGTATCAGTTAAAGGTGTGATTTCCGCACCCGGCGAGTGAATTTCAGGCGCCATAAGCGCTTCGGCAAACGCTTTAAATTCTAATTTCTGAAAAAGACGGAATAATGCCGGATTATCGGGATGGTTAAGCTTAAGTTCATCAAGCTTAAAGTCAAGTTCGATGCCGCTATCAAGAACGGCTAATTCCTTATTTAACTTTATACGGTCATTATACTCCCGGACAGCTGTGCGTATCTTCTCCGACTTGATCTCATCAGAACGCTTGAGCACTTCATCCAAAGAGCCAAATTGTTTCACCAGGGATAACGCGGTCTTCTCACCGATACCGGGAACCCCGGGGATATTATCAATATCATCGCCCATCAACGCGACGACATCGCTTATCCGGGAAGCTTCCAGCCCGAAACGAGCCACTACTTCAGCTTCTCCGTAAACCACTCCCTTATCTTTATAGGGATTATAGACTTTAGTATTATTATCGATCAACTGTAAGATATCTTTATCAGAACTTACAATAGTCGTCGACACCTTCTTTTCTTTTGCTTTTTTAGCCAGAGTCGCCAGGACATCATCGGCTTCAAAACCTTCTTTTTCAAATAACGCGATACCGTAAGCGGCGACAATTTCTTTTATCAAGGGGATCTGGCTTGAGAGATCGTCAGGCATAGGTGCCCGGTTGCTCTTATACTCAATAAATTTCTTTTGGCGAAAGGTATCCCGAGAGACATCAAAGCAAACCGCCAGATAATCAGGCTTTTTTTCCTTTAAGATCTTTTGCAACATGATAACAAAACCATACACAGCGTTCGTCGGCTGCCCATAGGATGTTGCAAGCCCTCTGAGCCCGTAAAAAGCCCGGTAACAAAAAGCGGTAGCATCAATTAAATATAACTGCTGATCGGCCATTAACTAATCACTGGATTTCATTGTTATGGTAGGGACTAAAATTTGTGGTTTACTATCTCGACAATGCTCTTCTTTGGATCTTTGCAACAAATTCCTCAATCTCGGCATTATCAGGGTCCAACTGCTGTGCACTGATTGCTTGCGCAAAGGCTGAAGGATAATCTTTTTTGGCAAAACTGCGTTTTGCCTTAAAAAAGATGTCCTTGGCAAGTTCTCTGTCACTCTCGCGAAGAAGAGATTTCCGTTGAGAGATCTCGCCCATAAAATCAATTACTTCCTGCTCCCGGTATCCATGCCCGCCTAAGATGACATGTATGTCACGTAAACGTTGGATAGCTTTCTGGGTCCACGGGTCGTCTGCCTGGCCTAACTTCGCTCTTTTATCCCAACAATATTCCGCTTTTTTCAAATCTCGTTTTCCCTCATACAAGAAAGCTAGATTTGAATACCCGCTGATAAGATTCGGGTCAAGCTGAACCGCTTTTAAATAATTCTCTTCCGCGCGGGCAACTTCACCTTTTGCTTCAAAAATAACACCTACATCATTATAAGCTACCGCATAAAGAGGGTCTATTTCTACTGCTTTTTGATAATACGCCAATGCGCTGTCCAAATCTCCCGCTGTCTGCATTTGAAATCCCTGGCTGCGGTACAAGCGAGCCTGTTCCGCGAGCGCCGACATAGTCCGGGCAGAAGGATTACTGTCTCCTTTCTCCGGTGGATTTTGCGCATAGGCAAAAACAGCAATAACACCCGAGAACAGAACAGTTAACAATATTTTTTGTGGGATATTTTTATGACTTAAGGTAAGCATCATAGCTTCTTTTTATGTAATATACAAAAGATATGAATAAAAGTCAAGTAAAATTAAATAATTATTCCCCATGGCTTTAAAAAGAAAACCATTACCTGCCTAACTCTTGTACCAGATTCTCAACAACAACCCGCGCTTCTTCAACCACATCTTCCCAGAGCTTTTCCCCGGGGGCGGCATTCTGACGCAGACAAACCGCTCCACAGGCAAAAACATTGCTCAGGCGTGTACGCATCCCTTCATCCACCTCGATAAGATCATCTTTAATACTTATATCGGCATTCTTTAAGAAATCAATATTACTTTTTAACGCGTCCATATAGACGACCGCCGAGGCGCCAATGATCTTGCCTCCACTGAGTTTGACCGCTTGTACGGCAGACTCGCCGATGATCTCAATAACGCAACTTTGAATACGTTCTATATGGCCGGGAGCCGGCAAATAAGCTTTTGCCTCAGAAGAGATCACCGGCCCAGGATTTTGCGTTGCCGCAGATAAAGCCGGCTCTGCGACAGGAACCTCAGCAGCAAGCTGAGCTAAGATCAATTTCACCTCTTTTTTGTGCCGCTGCGTCAATATCTGCGCAAACCGTTCGGCGGCAGCGCCGGAACCTACGATACAAACCACATCACCGCCGCTTGCCTTCTGCTGAAAATCCTTGCCATCGTTTAAAGAATCGAGCGTAAAAACGCCATTTTTCTTTATCCCCGGGATCTCAGGTAAGAGAAAACTCCTGCCGGAACAAATAACCAGGAAATCGTACTCAAGATTTTCCCTGTTCTTAAATTGAATGTTCTTTTTATTCGTATTAACCGAAGAAACTTTACATTCTTTAAGAAAATCAATGTTCCTTTTTTGATAAAAATCGCTTGCGCAAAGAAATAGGTCTTTTTCTTTGAGAGAACCGCCGGCAAACTCAAAGATACGCCTGCGGTCATACACAGGATACCTCTCTTGCGTTACCAGGGTTACCGAATGATCCTGACGCATTTCCCGCAGCCCTGTTGCCACTGCGTGACCTGCGCACGAAGCCCCGATGATAACGATCTTGGCCATTATAGCTTCCTCACTTATAAACCTGCCGCATCAAAGACTTCAGGCAGGAATCTGTTCCACCCGATAGGCATAATATGAACCCCCCGGCACATCGGCTTCAATTCTTTGACCAACCGGGCGGCGATCGCCGTTGCCTGCGCAGGTTTATTCGATGTATTTTCCATCTCTGTAATAAAACGCTCCGGGACAAATACTCCGGGGACATTTTTATTCATATAGCGGGCCATATTGGCTGATTTTAATAAAACAACGCCCGCGATAATCGGGACGTTGAGGTGTTTTATCTTAGACAAGAATGTTTCAAAGACAGGAATATCAAATATCGCCTGTGTCTGGAAAAAATCCACCCCCGCGGCGATCTTTTTCTCCATCTTCATGATCTGCGGCTCAAGCGGTTCTGCTCCGGGATTGACCACCGCCCCTACGCAGAATCGCGGGGCCGCTCCCTCCAAAGCATTGCCTTTCATGTCACGGCCTTCCTGCAAGGATTTAACCACCTGTAATAATTGCACGGAATCCAGGTCGAAAACAGGCTTTGCTTCGGGATGATCGCCTAATGACGGATGATCGCCGGTCAGGATAAGAAGATTCTCAATCCCCAAAGCGGCGGCGGATAAAATATCGGATTGTAACGCAAGGCGGTTACGGTCACGGCAGGTAAGCTGATAAATCGGCTCAAAACCCCGCTGCTTCAAAAGGCTGCAGACTGCCAGGGACCCCAAACGCATAACTGAACTCTGCAGATCAGTGACATTGATCGCGTCAACGCGGTCACGGATAAGCTCAGCGTCCGCCAAGATTTGTTTGGTTTCAATCCCTTTCGGAGGGCCGATCTCAGAAGTTACGATGAACTTTCCGGACAGAATCTTTTCTTTTAACAACATCCTTAACCCTTGTATGGTTATTTTTTCGCGGCAATTTCCTGAATATGCCTTTCCAATCTCCAGGCATCATCCGGCCGGTCGATCTTACGGTAGAAATCAACCATATTCTTTAAGATGACCGTCGCATTGGGATGGTCCTTCCCAAAAGCCTTTTCTATAATGGCAAGAGCTCGCTGGTACAACGGCTCTGCTTCAAAGAAATTAGCCTGTGTCGTATACAGGACGGCCAGATTATTCAAAGTCTGCGCGACTGCAGGGTCGTCCGGGCCCAGGGCCTTTTCCCATATCCCCAATGCCCTTTTATACAACGATTCTGCTATATCGAATTTAGCCTGAGAATTATACAACAAAGCCAGATTATTCAAAACTGTCCCGAGTTCAGGATGGTCAGGGCCCAGGGCCTTTTCCCATATCGAGATCGTGCGCAGGTACAGCGTCTCACCTTCAGCCAGGCGTTTGCGGCTGTCATAAAAACAAGCCAGATTATACATAGAGGCCGCCACATCAGGATGGTCAGGGCCTAAAACTTTTTCCGCCATCCCGATAGTCCGCTGGTAATATTTCTCCGCTTCCGCATCCCGTCCCAGCGATTCATAGATCCGGGCCAGAGAATTCAGGGACTGGACAACATTGGGATTTTCAATACCGAAGGTCTCCTCGGCGACTTTCAACGCGGTTTCCGCTAAAGGTGCAGCATCCTGAAAATGGCCTGCCTGATAAAGCTCGGTCACCTGGTCGTTGAGTTCGCTCCAACTCAACTTGCTGGCGCATGCCGGGACACACCACAACCAAATACCCACGCTCATGCACAAAAGCCATCGGGAAGGTTTGATCATACATCCTCACATTCTTTTATACCTATTATACACACATTACCACTTTTTAAAAATAAAGAAAACCGCGGCGATCATCATAACAAAACCGACCAGATAATTCCACCGCAATCCTTCTTTTAAATAAACAACAGAAAAAACGGAAAAAACCACCAGCGTGATAACTTCCTGTATTGTCTTTAATTGCGCGGCAGAAAATTGAGCATGGCCAAAACGGTTCGCCGGCACCTGGAAACAATATTCCACAAAAGCTATCCCCCAACTGACAAGAATAGCCGTCCACAGCGGCGATTGTTTGAATTTCAAATGGCCATACCAGGCAATGGTCATAAATATATTCGAAATAGTCAAAAGAACGATTGTTTTCATTTTAAAGGCGCGCGAACGCTCTCCGCGCCGAGCTTTACCGCTTCAACCAGATTACGCATCAACATAGTCACCGTCAACGGGCCTACTCCTCCCGGGACAGGAGTGATCCAAGAGGCGCGCATTTGGGCCTGCGCGAACGCGATATCACCGACGGTTTTATCGCCTGCCTTGTTGATGCCCACATCGATAACGACAGCCCCCTCTTTGATCCATTCCCCCGGGATCAACTCTGCCTTGCCTACCGCCACGATCAAAACCTCAGCCCGCCCGACATAATCCCGGAGTTTTCCCGCCTGGCTGGTCGCGATATGGCAAACACTCACCGTAGCAAGCCGGTTCAGCAATAAAAGGCACAAGGGTTTACCGACGATCTCGCTATGCCCGACGATCACTACATCTTTACCGGCAAGCTCTACCTGTGTTTCTTTGATCAACTCCATCACGGCAGCGGCAGTGCAGGGGATGATCTTTTCCCGGCCAAACAGAAGCCCTCCCATATTCGACGGATGGACCCCTTCAACGTCCTTATTCACCGCGATCAAAGCGCTGATCTTGCCGGCATCCAGATGAGCAGGGACAGGCATCTGCACAATAATACCGTTTACGGATGCATCAGCATTGAGCCCCGCGATAAAGTCTTCAAGCTCTCTGTCAGAAATATTTTTATCTACCGTATGCAGGCGATACTCAATGCCGAGGGATTCAGCGGTTTTCTTTTGAGCATTCGTATACATTTGCGCTGAGGCATTCCTGCCGATCTCAATGCTGGCTAAAACAAGCTCAGCACCCCGCGCCGCTTTAAGGCCCGCGACCTCAAGGCGCAAGCCGGATTTAATCTTTTCCGCTAAAGCTTTACCCTCTAATAATCTGGCCAACCAAGACCTCCGTTTCAAACCGTAACTGCTTGACCTGTTTCATCGTTTCTTCGAGCTCTTGCTTTATCTTAACAGCAAAAACCTCATCATTCAAACATTTTAAGTTTATTTCCACGTTAAAACATGAGCTCATAAATGCCGCTTCCAATAACGCCGCCGCGACCGCAACATCGCTGATCAAATTAACATTGCCTTTTTTAGCAAGGTCAGGGCATAATTTTAACGCGTCACAACTTAACCTGCAGACCATAAAAGGGACATCCAAAGCTTTACGCAGGTCTTTACTGCGATACGCTTTGATATCCAGGTCGACTAATCCCAGGAAATCATTACGCAAACGTTCGGAGATCTTCAGTATCTCCCGAAGCTCCGCCGCATATTGGACGTAGTTTGGTTTCCCCTCGGTGAAACGCACGACCATACTTAAAAGCGAAGCACCCATCGCGGCGGAGAATGCCGCGGCTGAGCCTCCCCCCGGAGTCGGCATGCGCGCCGCCATATCATCCAGGTATTTCTTAAGTGATTTATTATAATACACCGTTGGCTCCTTATTCCCTCGTTAAAACAATCCGGTAATATTACCTTTCTCGTCAATATCGATATTTTCTCCAGCCGGATGCCGGGGCAATCCCGGCATCGTTTGAATAGAGCCGCATAACGGGGACAGAAAACCCGCGCCGATAAAAGCGCGGATATCCCGTATCGGCAAGATAAAATCTTTTGGCCTGCCCAGAAGTAAAGGATCGTGGGACAAAGACAGGTGCGTCTTTGACATGCATACGGGAAGCCCGGACCACCCCTGACGGGTAAACAGTTCTATCTTACTTTCCGCGTGGGAAGAATACATGACACCCTTTGCCCCATACATCGAGAGAGCGATCTTCTCGATTTTTTCTTTTAAGGAAAGCTCAAGCGGGTATAAAAAACGGAAATCATTCTTCTCTTGAGCAGCCCGGATGACCGCGCGTGCCAGATCAAGCCCTCCCGCTCCCCCTTTAAGCCAGACTTCGCTGACAACACAATCGTATGCGCCCAACGCGAGTGACTTTTTCCTGACAAGATCTATTTCCTGTTCGGTATCGGTATTGAACCTGTTGATCGCCACCACAACCGGGACACCGAACGCGCGGACATTTTCAATCTGTTTTGCTAAATTAGAGATGCCTTCTTCTACCGCGCAAATATTTTCCTTGGTCAATTCTTTATCCAAGGGCCTGCCGGCGACCACCGCAAACCTTCCGCTATGGGCTTTGAGCGCCCTGATCGAACAAACAATGACTGCCGCGGAAGGGGTAAAACCGCTGGCACGGCATTTTATATCAAAGAATTTCTCGGCCCCGCAGTCAGCGCCAAAGCCCGACTCGGTAACCACGTAATCAGAACAAGCCAAAGCGATCCGGTCGGCCAATATCGAGCTGTTGCCGTGAGCAATATTCCCGAAAGGTCCGGCGTGAACAAAACAAGGGGTATGTTCTATCGTCTGGATCAAGTTCGGCTTTATCGCTTCTTTTAAAAGTGCCGACATGCTTCCTGCGACACGGATATCATCACAGGTCAATGGTTTCTGTTCATCGGTATATGCCAGGACAATTTTGCCTAAACGTTTACGTAAATCACTGAGCCCCGTCGCTAACGCAAGGATAGCCATGACTTCAGAAGAGGCGGTGATATCAAAACCTGATTCCTGTACCAAGTTTTCCCGGTCCAGGCCTAACCCGGTCTTGATAGAACGTAAAGACCGGTCATTAATATCAATAACCCTGCGCCAGACATTCGTCTGCGGGTTCACATGGAAACGGTTACCTTTAAAGATCGAATTATCAAGGAACGCGGCCGCTAAATTATGGGCCAGTGATACCGCATGGGTATCACCGCTCAAATGGAGGTTAAATTCTTCCATCGGTAAAACCTGGGAATACCCTCCTCCCGCTGCGCCTCCTTTAATGCCGAATACGGGCCCCAGCGACGGTTGCCTGATACAGGCCGAAGCCCTTTTCCCCAGCCTGTTCAATGCCATGGATAAACCGATGGTGGTGACGGTCTTTCCTTCACCCAGGGGCGTAGGAGTCATCGCTGAAACAACGATATATTTACCTCTGCGGCGGTTGATGAGCGCAGGTAAAACATTTAAATCAATTT
>Ga0105098_10000480_pt1 | contig 13754 bp, 12 predicted proteins | sample PPLLak21cMay2015_FD_79137 | JGI IMG/M metagenome (GOLD analysis project Ga0105098, IMG submission 79137) | Freshwater sediment microbial communities from Prairie Pothole Lake near Jamestown, North Dakota, USA - PPLs Lake P7 Core (1) Depth... | ecosystem: Environmental > Aquatic > Freshwater >... | reverse complement strand
CCAGTCGTCGCGCCTTCAGCCGCTCGATCTTCTCGCTCACCGCGGCCTCGATGACGGCCGCGAGGTCGCCGTCCGCGACCAGCTGTTCGAGGTCCGCGGCAGAGTGAAACAGATTTTCATCCAGACGTATCACTTCCGACCCGCCCAGCAGATCATGAAGCTCATCCGTGATCCAATGATCGTCCTGGGATACGTACCCCACCGGCAGGCGCGAGTCCGAGTCACCGCCGCCGAAACCACCAAAGGCATAGCCAAACAGGAACGTGAACAGGATCGGCATGAGGAGCAAAAACATGAATGTCTTGAAGTCACGTGATAATTGCAGCAAGTCTTTGAGTGCGATGTCGAGGATACGGATCATAGGGTTCTCTTAAGTCTCGGTGGTCAAGCAGTTTCGAGCAACAGTGAGGAACATATCGAGACCATCATGTTATAAAACTTCTATTGTCAATTGTTGGTCTCGACGCTTGCGTCTCGACCACGTGTCTTACACATATCTTCTATTGAATCTCAGCACGCCAACGATGAAGAAGGCTGCGCTCCAGACGAGCATAACCAGAGCCGTAACAAACACAGTACTGAGCGGCTCTCCGTTCATGGACTGCATCAGACCCCGAATTGCCCAGCCTTGCGGCACGAGCAGGGAAACCGTGTCGCCCAGCCGCGCCGCGCCGGGCGAACCCATGGCGAAAATGCTGATCATGCCAAGCATGCCGGTAACCGTCAGCACGCCTCCGAAAAGGACGCCAGCCTGTTTGGTATTCTTCACAAATGAGTTTACGAAGATCCCAAAGGAAGAAGCGCTGAAGATGATCCCTGCTGCCGCCAGGGCGACGGAGAGGAAATCTCCCCATTGGATCTTGAAGATCAATCGCGCTGCGATCAGGAGGACGATAACTTGCATGCACACCGTCAGGAATACGGACAAAAGCTTGCCGGTCAGGATGGTTGCCTGCGGTGTAGGCGTGGTGAACAGGCGCGGCAGCGTCCGCTCCTCCTCCTCCTTGAGGATGCTTTGGGCTGTGGATGCGCCGGTGTAGAAGGCATAGAAGACCATCATGCCCCCCATGATGGGTCCAATAATGCCAAGCATGATATTCTGGCTTTCTTCCGCTTCGCTTGGCTGACTGCCTGATGGCGCCCGCACATCCAACAGCTCCCCTTCCAGATCCTCGCTCAACGCGAGCGAAACATCCAGATATTGCTCCACGACCTGCCCGGTCAGCATGTACTGAGAGGAGTCGGCTTCGTCAGTAAACACATCTATGGCGATCTTGACACCCGACATCCCCTGAAGAAAACGGTTCATAATTGATTTCATGATGGCAGGACCGATCGTCAGTGTGGGGTCCTGATAAAACTCGATCACTGCCTTGCCCTCTTCGATGTCCGCGAACTGCTCGGAGAAATCCGGCGGGATAATGATCGCGACCTGGGCCTGCTGATTATCTACCGCGTCCCGGGCAGCCTGGGAGCTGGCTGCGAACGAGATCTCGATCAGGTCTGCCATTTCGTCACTTTCGAGGATGCTGACGATCAAGTCGCCCATTGTGTCAGCCTGTCGTCCGCCAGGGATATTCTTCGGGTTCATTTGGAACCTGGGGCCGCCCTCATCCATGTTCGCGATGACGACTTTTGTCTGTGGCAGATTGAAGTCACCACTTTCCGCGATGTTGCCGAACATCAAATAGAACATGCCTGTCACCAGCAGCGGAATGGCGAACATAAAAATGACTGCGAAGGCGCTGCGGAAGGAACGCTTTAGATCGTTGAGAGCGATGTCGATGCTTTTCATATCAGTTCCAGTAGGAAGTGCCAGGTGTCAAGTTTCAAGTGTCAGGTGGCAGATTGATTCTTGCCCGATACGTGACACCTGAAACCTAGTCGCGCAACGCGCGTCCGGTCAGGTGCAGGAACACAGTTTCCAGGTTCGGTTCCTGGATGTCCACAGAGGTGATGCGGGCTGAATGCCGCGCGACCGCTTCGAAAAGCCGCGGCAAAACCAGGTTGCTATCCTCGACCAGCACCGTGATCAAGCCATCCTCAACCGAAACGCGTTCCACGCCCTGGATATTTCGCCATTCCGCCATCACATTGCCGGAGTCTGTACTCAGGGTTAGATCGATGCGCGTTTGCTGGCCGATCAATTTGACCAGTTCCGCATGGGTCCCCGATGCCATCATCTTCCCGTGATCCATAATGGCAATATGATCGGAAAGTTCCTGCGCCTCCTCCATGTAATGAGTCGTATACAGGACGGTCATGCCCTGGTCCTTCAGCGCAACGACACTATCCAGGATGTTGCGCCGCGATTGCGGATCGATGCCCACGGTAGGCTCATCCATATAAATGACTTTGGGTTTATGCAGGAGTGCCACGCCGATATTGACGCGGCGCTTCATCCCGCCGGAATACTTGCCCACCCGTTCATTAGCGCGGTCACGCAGACCGATCACATCCAGTACTTCATCCACGCGGGACTTGAGGGCTGCCCCGCGCAGCCCGTACATTTTCCCCCAAAAGGTCAGGTTCTCGCGCGCGGTCAGGTCTTCGTAAAGCGCAATTTCCTGCGGCACCACGCCGAGCACCGATTTGACGCCCATCGCGTCCGTGCTGATGGAATGGCCCATCACGCGCGCATCGCCCGCGTCCGGTCGCAGCAGACAAGACAGCATGGAGATCGTCGTTGTTTTCCCGGCCCCATTCGGACCGAGCAAGCTGAAGATTTCGCCCTGCCTGACGTCAAAGCTGACGCCCTGCACAGCCCGGGTCTCCCCGAAAGATTTGTGTAAATCCTGGATACTAATCGCAATGTCACTCATGGAACTTCCTCGATGTACTTCTGGGTACTGTATTGTAATCTCTGCAAAGGAAAGCTCCCCCATCAACAGGAGAGTTTTAACCTGGTCAAGTGGACAGGAGCTCTTTTCATCCTGTTACTGATTCAGTTGCCGCGCTTCGATAACATTTATACGCAAATTCATCCTTGGGCGTTGTTGTCCGCACACTACAATGTCACATAATACTATATGCCATACAGTATGTCAAGGAAGAAAGTATAGTACGACAAAACAGGCAGATCAAAGAACCTGCCTGTTTTGCGTCGATCAGGTATGTTTTTTATGCGGGTGGACCGCTCTACTAATCACCCTTTAGGCTTCGCCATCACCAGTGAAGGAAGACCATTTTTTAGCTGTATTCTAAATATCCCGGTGTTGAAATGTGCTTACCGCCATGCTCAATACAACGACAAGATAAAGAATGGCATACACAACCATTAGCATACTCGGGACTGAGACGGTTGAAAAAGGCGTCATTGTCATGATGCCCGCCAGAGGAGATTGCATTTCGAAGGAGGCGCGCCGCCAAAGCACCTCGGTTGGACTGATGAGGCTTGTGACAATGCCTATCCTCACTGCGGTCTGGTTATTAAGCATGGCGCCGATTTGCTCGATCCAGCCGCCGAGAAAAGCCAGACCATAGAGTCCAAAGACCATCCCGCCGGTTGCCAGTGCAGGCATGGCGCTGGAGCCAGCCAGGGAAACGGTCATGACCAGCAATGCTTCCAGGTAAATGAGGGATATGCCTGCCAGCATATGACGCGGCAGGAAACCGGTCTGGAGGAAGACGCTCAACACCGTTCCTCCAGACATCAACAGGGAATAAAGTCCCAGCAAACCGGCAAACCCCAGCCACTTGCCAAGCACAACATCAGAGCGGCGCAGTGGCTTCGTAATAATGGTCTGAATGGAACCTGAACTGATCTCACCGGCAAGCGTATCGGCGCCAAGCAGCGCCCCCATGGCGACTGACAGGAATGCAATTGCGTACAGGCCCGCGAGCAGCAGAAAGCCGGAGGTCTCATTGCGTGCAATGTTTGCCAGAGCGCCCCCATTTGGATCTACCTCTTCACCCATGGCGACAAAGATCAAATGGAAGCCGATGGAAAAGACGAGCAAAAAGAGGAGTCCCAGGATCAGTCCTGTTAATACAATGCGCCGGCGCATGGCTTCCCGGAAAGTCAGGCGAGCTAAAATCCAGATCTTGGTCATAGCCCACCATCCTCTCCAACCGTCTGGATGAATATCTCTTCGAGGGAGATGCGCTTTGGCGTGAGCGCGTAGACTTCCGCCTGCTGCGCGACCAGGTAGCGCGTGATCTCGGGCAAGTCGCTCTCCTTCTGAATGGTCATCGTCAATTGTCCATGGTCAGCTTGAATATTCTGGCTCCATTTTGCCAGGCCCGCCAATGCTTCAGGAGTCAGCCCGGCTGCTCGAATGGTAACGAGCGAAAGGTTTTGATCGAGGCTGGCAAGCTCAATGACACGGATCACCTCTCCATGGCGGATGAATGCCACCCGGTCACAGGTAACTTCGATCTCACTCAGTAAGTGGGAGTTCAAAAACACACATGTACCTTGTTCCTTTAATTCGTGGATGATATCCCGGACTAAACGCCTCCCTACCGGGTCGAGACCGGAGGTGGGCTCATCCAGAAAAACCAGCGCAGGCCGGTTCAATAAGGCTTGCGCCAGACCAATGCGCTGAAGCATCCCTTTCGAGAATGTTCTCAATAGTTTATTGCGGAAGGCAGACAGACCGACTCGCTCGAGCAATTCCTCCAACCGAGTTCGCAGATCGCGCGAATCCATGCCCAACAACTCTCCGTGCAGCAAAAGGAATTCGCGAGCTGTCAGCCAATCCTGAAAGCGAAAGTGTTCCGGCAAAAAGCCGATCTGAGCGCGTGTCGCAAGGTGACCTATCGGCATGCCGAGGAGCGAAGCCGTCCCGGAGGTGGGCTCGACTAAACCCAACAGCATCTTCATGGAAGTCGTTTTTCCGGCGCCGTTGGGCCCCAGAAAACCAAACACCTCACCCTGCTCGACTTGCAGGGTGAGGCCCTTGACAGCGGCTCGATCGCCGAAAACTTTTCTTAATTGTTCCGTTTTGATCGCAGCAGCGGACATATAATTTCCTTATCCCTACGGGAGGGAGTTTGCCATCTCGATTGCCTGCTGGGAATTTGTGCCCAATCCACTGATGGCATAGATGATCCCATCTTTGACCCACAGCAGCGCGAATTGTGGGGTTTCATCGGAGGAGCGCTGGATCAGTGTGCCGGTCACGCCGTCTACGCTCACCTGCTCATAGCTGGACCCACGCCGCGGGATGGGTACTACCAGGGTGGACGTCCAGTCAACGGTGTCGGTGAAGGCGGCAGCCTCTTCAGGGCTCATGCCGGTAAATTCCAAACCAATCTGGGCAAGCTGCGCCACATCCACATCTGCCGGGGCATTGACGACCGGACTGGGGATCTGGGCAAGGATAACACAATCCGGGTAACGGCGTTCCGTGATGCTCTGCTCGTGATTTCCGGACTCTCCCGTCCCTGGTCTGGGACAGGTCCCAAATCCCACACTGACCGAAGCGGGGATATTGACGGAGACTCTGGCGCCATCCACCGAATCCGGCAGGACGAGATCGCTGCGGCCCGCCTCGTCGAGCAGCGCCTGGACCTTCTTTTGATCCACCGTCAGCGCGAATGCCCCGCCATCACTGACATAGATCTGGGATGGTTCCATGCCTTGCGGCACGCGCACCGTGAAGCCTGCCAACTCGCTTGCCTGCGCAGCATCCGCGGCTTCCACCGGGTCGCCAGGCTCATCCGTCATTTCCACAGAGCTTGAAACCAATTCCGTGAAGCGGTTCCCGAGCGCTCCATCACCGGTCAATTGTTCCAGCCCGGTAAAGTCTACCGAAACCACGGCCACCTGCTGTACGCGGAACAGGTTGAGCAATTCACCGGCAAAGGCACGTGTGCTGGGGAAAGCCAGGATCAACGCCAGCATCGCGAGCCCGGCGGTTGCAAAACGTATCACGGGGAAAGCAAACCATTTTTTGAACATAGAAATCTCCTTTTTCTCTATCAATTGTTGCGAAAATCGATTCCAGGCATTTTGAGCGGTTGGAGCAGGTTCGTTCGCAGAAGCCAGGAATGCGAGCAGACGGGCAGCATTTTGACTTTCTTTTTGTAATTCTTGTGCGCGTGCCTGGCAGGCTGCACAGGACTCCAGATGACGGAGCCGGATCGCCTCGAGTTCTCCATCCAGGGCAGCGCGCACTTCCCCATCGGCGAGATGTTTTCTCATGGCAGTTCCTCCTGTGCAAGCGCACGGTAGTGTTTTTCAAACTCGCGTTCGGCGCGCAGCAGCAAAGGTCCAATGGACGTGGGGGCCAGCCCGAGCGACTCGGCAATATCCTTGTAAGCCAGGCCGGAATGGCGCATGACCAAAAGCTGCGACTGTCGCTTGTTCATCCGGGCGAGAGCCAGGCGCACCAGGCGGCATTCTTCTTCCTTCGCCATGATCTCTGAGGGCTGATCTTCCTGCGTCTCTTCCAGCACATATTTTCCGGCTGTCATTTCATAGCGCTCGCGGCGCTTCCAGCTTCGGATGGACTGCAGTCCAAGATTGGTCGCGACCCGATAGAGCCACCCGCCCAGGTTAAATTCCTGCCCGCGCTGCGGAAACTGCTGGTACAGCCGCAGAAAAACCTCCAAAGCCAGATCTTCTGCCTCAGCCGGGTCACCGACGAGCCGATCGAGGACGCGGTAGACCTGCGTCCAATGCTCCCTGAAGAGGGCTTCGAACTCGGAGGAGGCTGATTCCGTCTGAACAGTCCCAGTGACGTCCGTTTTGAGATGCTTCATCGAACCAATCATACTCTTGTAAGACATATTTTGTTCATTCAATCAGCTCGCTCCTACCAAGATAATCCCGCTCGAGTGGCAGATAAGACAGCACCCCACATTGCCTACACGCAGGAACAGGCATTGCCAGAAACTGTCCATGAGCCGATAACAAAACCGGCGCAGGTCAGGAGACCATGCGCCAGCAAAGTCGTTGTCTTGTACTGTTTATTCAATGTTCTAATTCAATATTGCCCCCTGTTTAGCTGGTTGCTCTCCTAACCTTGACCGCGCACCTTTTCGTAGGCCTCTTCGACGATCGTGTCATCGATGGGACAGTACTCGACACACTTGCCGCCGCAGGAACCATCACATTTCGCCGGATCGATCACGCAGATCTCGCCAGCATAATCGATGGCTTCGTTCTTACAGAAATGGACGCAGGATCCGCATCCGATACACTTCTCCACTACGATTACGTATTTCATAGGATTACCTTTCAGGACATGAGAAACTCATGGATCGAGGAGGCGGCTTTCCTTGCCGCGCCCATGGCACTGATCACAGTTGCCGCACCGGTGGCAATATCGCCGCCGGCCCAGACCCTCTCTTTGGAGGTCTTACCCGTTTCATTGTCGATGACGATATTGCCTTTCCTGCCAATGGTCAGCCCTTGTGTGGTTTGGGGGATCAGCGGGTTGGGGCTGTTGCCGATCGCATGGATGACCGAATCGAACGGGAGGATAAATTCAGATCCCGGGATCTGCACCGGGCTGCGCCGGCCCGAGGCGTCCGGTTCGCCCAATTCCATTTTAAGACATTCCAGGCCCGTGACATTAAAACGTTCATCGCCGATAGTCCTGACCGGCAGGGTCAGGTAATGGAATTGGACGCCTTCCTCTTCTGCATTTTCGATCTCCTCCAGCCGCGCCGGCAGCTCGGTGCGCGAGCGGCGATAAACAATGGTCGCTTCGGCTCCCAGGCGCAGGGCGGTCCGGGCGCAATCCATGGCGACATTTCCGCCGCCCAGGACGGCTACTCTTTGATGGCGCTTGATCGGCGTGTCGTTGTGTGGATAGGCATAGCCTTTCATCAGGTTGATGCGGGTCAGATATTCATTGGCTGAATAGACGCCGTTGAGATTATTGCCCGGCATCTCCATGAACCAGGGCAGGCCCGCGCCCGTGGCAACGAACACGGCGTTAAATTCATCCAGGATGGAATCCATCGAGCGGGTTTTGCCTACTACGAAATCGGTGTGCATTTCGACACCCAGGCGGCGGAGGTAATCAACCTCCCGATCCACGATCGTTTTTGGCAGACGGAATTCCGGGATACCATAGTAGAGCACGCCGCCCATCTTGTGCAGCGCCTCGAAAATGACGACCTGATGCCCGGCTTTGATCAGGTCGGCGGCGGCCGTCAGTCCGGCGGGACCTCCGCCAATGATCGCGACCTTTTTGCCGGTCCGGCGAGCCGCCTCCGGAAGTGTCATCTCCGATTGGGAAGCCTCCCAATCGCCTAAGAAGCGTTCCAAACGTCCAACTGCGATCGTACCGCCCCGCTTCGACAGGGCGCAGTGCATCTCGCATTGTTCCTCCTGGGGGCAGACGCGCCCGCAGACCGAAGGAAGGGAATTGCGCTCCTTCAGGATGCGGACCCCGGATGCGAAGTCACCGTCGGCGATCGCCTGGATGAATTCGGGGATCTTGATCTGTACGGGACAATCTGCAATGCAGAATGGTTTTTTACATTGCAGACAACGCCGGGCTTCCGCTATCGCCAGCTCGGAGGTATAGCCCAGTGCGACCTCGAGGAAGTTGTGGCTGCGGATATGCTCTTCCTGCTTCGGCATCTCCCTGCGATTCAGATCGATTTTCCGTTTCGGTTTCGGTTCTTCTGGCATGCAATATTTTCCTAAAACAATTTCGATTTATTTTTTGCCACAGATTAGCACCGATTTGCACTGATTTTTTCCAATGATTCTTCCGTGAAAATTCGTGAAATCCGTGGCTGAAGGCTGATTATCCGGACGTCAATTACTGAGGCATGCTGGAGCGCAGCGTCTGCATCTCCTCGGCCAGGTACGCTTTCCTGCGTTGCGCCAGCTCGTCCCAATCGACTTCGTGAGCATCGAAATGAGGCCCATCGACGCACGCGAACTTCGTGGATGAATTCACGGTCACGCGGCATACGCCGCACATACCGGTCCCATCGATCATCAATGTATTCAAACTGACAATCGTCTTGATGTTCATCAGGCCGGTTTCCTGAGAGGCACGCATCATCAAATAATTGCAGCCATTCACAATGACACGGTCCGGCGGCGTGCCGGAAGCGGAGAGGATGGTTTGCAGGTTCCCAATGTGGCCTCGCAGTCCCTGTGAGGCATCCCGCGTAATGACGATCAATTTATCGCTGACAGATCTGAGCTTTTCCTGCCAGTACAGCAGATAGGAACTGCGCGCTTCGAGGACGACCGTGACATGGTTGCCTTTTTCTTTGAGCGCTTTGGCGATTGGATAGATACTCGCGTTCCCATAGCACCCGCCGATACACATCACCTTTCCAAACAGGTCGATCTCCATCGGGTTTCCCAGCGGGCCCACCACCGTGGCTAAGACATCATTTGGCTTGAGAGCGCCCAGCCTCTGCGTGGTTTTCCCGACCTGCACATAAACCATGGTGATCGTTCCCCGGTCCACATCCCAGTCCGAGACCGTCAGCGGGATCCGTTCGCCATCCTCTTCGACGCGCAGGATCACGAATTGGCCTGCTTTGACAGACCGGGCGATCTCCGGCGCGGCTACCGTTAGCATGCAGATGTTGGGGACGATCATCTTGTTTTCGACAATTTTTATCATACGCTAATCCTGTTTCTCACTCCGGATATAACACTCGGAAACCCGCCACCCACGTCCCCAGCGGGAAGCCCATGTAAACATGATCTTCTGCACGGGCCCATTTGAACACATCCAGCCCGGGTTGAAGCAGGCCCGGGACCGACACGGCAAAATCAGCGCCGCTAAAATCCGTCTCTTCGAACTCCGCCCGGATCTGCTCTGCGTTTTCATAGTCAAAGCCCGGTACGCCCAATTTCTGGGCGATCCGGCAAAGGATCTGCCAGGAGGGCAGCGCGCTGCCGGGCGCCGGAACTGCGCGGTGAGTGCTCCGCACTCTGCCCGAATGGTCCAGGAATGTGCCATCTTCCTCGGTAAAAGCAGTTGCTGGCAGGACCAGGCCATCTGCGAGGTCGCGCGCCGGTGGATAAATGTTCTGGTACAGGATAAAGGGTTCGGCTGGCAGGTGTGGCGGGACGGTCTCACCGACCAGATGCAGGACGTCGAGATCATGAAGACCGGCTGTCGTCGCAGGGGTGACGATGCCCGTTCGGAATGCCCCGGCAAGATTTACCGTTTCCGGAAGGATGATCAGCCCCGCGGCGGTTTGAGCCACCAGCCGCTCGACCGCTTTCAGCAGGAAGAGGTTATCGGGATGCGTCAGGGACGAGGGACCCAAAAGGATAGCCACGCGCTTTGCCTCGAGAAGCATGCCGCCGATCCTTCTCGCGCGATCCGCGATAGGCGATAGGCGATTCTGCATTTTTCCCCTGCTCGTACTCTCCAACAGCATTTCGAGTAGATCCGCTTCTTCACCGGGTTCAGGCTGCAGCCACTCATCGGCTGATTTGCTCAGACTGTGTTCGCTGGCATTCAGCGTGATAAGCTTCGCCCCACGTTTTTTCGCCCGATGGAGTTCGACGTCGACCACCGATTGGACATATTTCCCATCAAAGCCCAGGCACAGAATGACCTCGGCGTCGGACAGAACGGTAAGCGGTTGAGCCAGATCCTGTAATCGCTGAAGGACCGGCAAGCCGTCCCCATACAAAGCCGTGGAAGAGGTTTGAAGGTGGTTCGACCGGGCAGCCTCGCGCACGAACTTTCGGGCCATGTACAATGTCTCATTGCTGCAATCCGCGGAGATGAGCATCCCATACTTTCCGGGCGCACAGGAGGATATCTTGTCGGCCGCGGCCTCGATGGCCTGCTCCCATGTGATAGGTAAACTGCCCTCACGGTTCACGACCACGGGATGTTCCAACCGCGTAGGATGATTCACCAGCTCCGTGATCCCAAAACGACCTTTGACACAGAGCATGTCGGTGCCGCTGGCGTGGTCAGGCAGACTGCCGATGACCATGTCATTCTTCACCAGCAGATCGATCTGGCATCCCGCGCTGCACAGCGGACAGGTTGTGGAGACTGCGCGCTCCGGCTTTCCATCCCACTTGCGGGTCTTTTCCGAGAGGGTCCCGGTCGGGCAGACCTCCAGACAGGCGCCGCAAAAGCTGCAGCCAGCCTCGAGATGAGACTGTCCAAACGCCGTGTCGACAACGACATCCGTGCCGCGGCTTGCCATCGTCAGTGTGCTCGAAAAGTGATTCTCTTCGCACACGCGCACGCAGCGCCCGCAGAGCACACACAGGTTGTAATCCCGGTCGAAAAATGGATCGTACTTTTCCACCGGCAGCATCCGATACCGGACAGGATACCCGACTTCCGTCAGCCCGAAGCGATCCACCAGCTTTTGCAAGTCGCACTGTCCATCCTGAGGACAGGACCGGCAGCCGGTGGTGATCCCGGTCTTCCGCAGGGTCACCATGCATTCATCGCAGTGACTCTTCTCCGGGCAGAATAAGCAGCATGACGGATGTTCCGAGAGCAACAGCTTCAACAATTCCGTGCGCAGCGCTTGTACGCCCGGGCTTTCCGTCTGAACGACCATTCCGTCTTCGACCAGGGTTGTACAGGCGGTCGGCATGTTGGACCTGCCCTGGATCTCGACCGTGCACATGCGGCAGCTTCCGTGACTCGGCAGCCCGGGAAGATCACACAACGTCGGGATATCGATCCCGTTCTGGCGCGCGACCTGCAGGAGGGTCTGCCCCTTCTCGACCGATAAAGAACACCCATCGATGGAAATCTGAAGACTCATTGCAGCGCCTCGCTCAAGGTAAGATGATCCTGTTCCGCCGGTAATGGAACACCTACGATCGCGTGCTTGGTGCAGACCTCGACACAGGCATGGCATTGCGTGCACAGGTTCACATCCAGAATATGCAGCTCTTTGAGCTTTCCCTGGATCGCACCCGTAGAACAGGCTTTGGCACATAACCCGCAGCCATTGCAGCGTTCTGCCACGATGACGTACTGGAACAAGCCCTTGCATACCCCGGCCTGGCAATAGCTGTCATGAACATGAGCTTCATATTCCGAAAGGAAGAAGTTCAGGCTGCTGGTCACAGGGTTGGAGGCAGCCTGGCCCAGGCCGCACAGGGACGTCCTGACCATCGTATCGGCGGCGGCGCGCATGACCTCCAGATCGTGCGGCTCCCCATCGCCGCGGATGATCTTTTCGAGCCGGTCGATGAGCACGCGCGTACCGATCCGGCAGGGGGTGCAGTTCCCGCACGATTCCCGCAGTGCGAAACCGATGAAGTACCTTGCCATGTCGACGATGCAGGTGCTCTCGTCCATGACGATCAGACCGCCGGAGCCCATGATCGAGCCCTGCTCGCGCATCGCTTCGTATGTGATCGGAGTATCCAGTTGAGATGGTCCCAGGCAGCCACCCAGGGGACCGCCTGTCTGCACGGCTTTGAAAGCGAACTCGGTCCCGCCGCCGATCTCCTCGACCACTTGCCGCAGGGGCGTTCCGAGTGGGATCTCGATCAAGCCGGTATTCCTGACTTTTCCAACCAGTGAAAATGTCTTCGTGCCATGATTGCCCGGGGCGCCGAACTGCCGGTACCATTCTCCGCCGTTGCGCATGATCGCCGGGACGGTCCCGAACGTCTCCGTGTTGTTGATCAGGGTCGGACAGCCGTTGTAGCCGCTGTCGGAGGGGAAAGGAGGCCGGGGGCGCGGCATCCCGCGCTTCCCCTCGAGCGAAGCGATCAGCGCCGTCTCCTCACCACAGACAAACGCGCCGGCTCCTTCCTTGACGAGGATGTCGAAGGAAAATCCGGAACCCAGGATGTCACCGCCCAGGAGTCCATAGGAGCGCATCTGCCCGATCGCCTTCTTGAGCCGTTTGACGGCCAGCGGGTATTCGGCCCGCGCGTAGATAATTCCCTGGCTGGCGCCGATGGTATATCCGGCGATCAACAATCCCTCCAGGACCGCGTGCGGATCGCTTTCGATCAGCGCACGGTTCATGAAGGCTCCGGGATCGCCTTCATCCGCGTTACAGACCACGTACTTTTGTTCACCTGGCGCGTTCCGGGCCAGCTCCCATTTTTTGAAGGCCGGGAAACCGGCGCCGCCGCGCCCGCGCAGCCCGGACTCTTTCAGCGCCGCGAGCGCGTACTCCGGCCCCTCTTCAAGCACCTTGAGAAAGCCCTGGTAACCATCCTGCGCCAGATAATGATCGCCGTCCTCGGGGTCGATGAAGCCGCAATTTTTCAGGATCACTCGCACCTGAGGCTTCAACATGGGGAGATCGAAGAATTTGGGTATGCCTGTCTTGCTCGAGAAAGAGTCGTCACCAAAATGGCCCTTCGCCATCTTCGAGGCGATATCGCCTTCGATCAGATTCGCCTGCAGGATCTTTTTGACTTTTTGTGAAGTGACATTGGTGTAGCTGACTCTCGGCCCTCCCGGCATGGCGATATCCATGATCGGTTCCAGGTAACAGGGACCGATACACCCGACCTGGACGATCCGGGCCGGTTGCCCAAGTTCAGACAGCGTCTGCTGAATTGTCTCCAGGACATCCAGCGCGCCGGCCGCGATCCCGCAGGAAGCGGTGCCCAGGTAGATGACCGGGATGTCACTATGGACCAATTGTGAATCCCACTTTTGAAGAGCTGCCTCCCGACACAAGCTGAATTTATTCATAAGCCATCAAGACTTTCTGTAATTTCTTGCGCGTCACCTTGCCATAGATCCTGCCGTCGACTTCAACCACCGGCGCCTGTGCGCAGCAGCCCAGGCAGGCAACTTCGTGGAACTCGAATTTGTTGTCCTGCGAAATCTCGCCGGGTCGTATCCCGGTGATCTTTT
>Ga0105098_10000479_pt1 | contig 13759 bp, 9 predicted proteins | sample PPLLak21cMay2015_FD_79137 | JGI IMG/M metagenome (GOLD analysis project Ga0105098, IMG submission 79137) | Freshwater sediment microbial communities from Prairie Pothole Lake near Jamestown, North Dakota, USA - PPLs Lake P7 Core (1) Depth... | ecosystem: Environmental > Aquatic > Freshwater >... | reverse complement strand
GAGGATGAGCGTTTTGTTTGCAGGCCGCGCCGCGTAGGACAGGGCCAGATCGAAATAGCATGCCGCCATCCGGGCGGCGGCATCCCGGTCCGCGCATCCGATGTGCGGATCGTTGACGCGGAAGCTGATCACCTTTCCGCGCACGTAGGCATAGTAGCAGCGGTAGAAATCGAGAAGGCGCAGCACCTCCCCGTCCCCGGAGTGGCGAACGTAGGCATCGACGAAGGCTCGGGCGTGGTCGGCGTAACCGTTGTAATCCAGGTCCATGGCGAGGAAGGCCGCCTCGGCCGCCACGTCGCCGTAACGGAAGCGCTGGTTGAACTCGATGCAGTCGAAGATGATGATCCCGTCGGCCAGGCAGATGTGCTCGGCATGGAGGTCTCCGTGGCAGTCCCGGATCCGGTGCTCCCGCACGCGCCTCTCCAGCATCGCCTGCTCCCGCTCCAGGAACCGGTTCACCCAGGCCCGAAGGAAATCGTAGCGCCCCCGGGTGATGGTGAGGCCGATGTACTTTTCGGTCTGCGCGAAGTTCTCGTCGTGGTTGTAGCGAATGGTTTCGATCCCGCCGATCTCATCGATCTGGCCTCCCGTTTCCGCCCCGGCATGGAAATCGGCCACCTTCCTGGCTACGGCGTCCATGGCCTCGGGAGCCACCCTGCCTTCGGCGAGAAGCTTCTTCAACATCCTCTCCAGGGGGAGCTTTTTCATCACGACGGCATACTCGACGGGGCGACCGCCTCCGGGCCGCAGGGTTCCCTCCCCGTCTTCCCCGATGGCGATCACTTCGAGATAGGTCTCCGGCGCCAGCCGGCGGTTGAGCCGGAGCTCCTCTTCGCAGAAATACTTTCTCTTCGCGAGGGTCGTGAAGTCGAGAAAACCGAAGTCGACGGCCTTCTTCACCTTGTAGACGAGATCCCCGGCGATGAAGACAAGGGAGATGTGCGTCTGGACTAGTTCCACCGTCGGGGGCCGGTGGGGGTAGAATTCGGGCCTCGACATGGCTTCGACGAGTTTCGGGTGGGTCATAAGAGAATTCCTGGTTGCCCCGGAAGGGCGGAATCAAGTTCTGTTGGGAACGATTGCGAGGACATGCCGTGGTGTGCGGTTCATGATTTCTCGCTTTGCTCACGCGGGATTTTCAATACTGCAAATTTGTGGTAGTTTCAACATCAAGTTGTCGGATTTGCGGGTGCCCTTCAGAATTCGCATTTCTGGACAACATGACCTGTACGGGAGTGAACCATGGCAAAAGCAAAGGAAATACTGGACAAGCGATTGACAAACCGGGTGAGGCTGGAGAAGGAAGCCCCCGAACTTTTTCACGGCTTCCGGGAACTCATGAAAGCCTACTACAAGCGGGGGGCGGTGAGCGTCAAATACAAGGAGCTGATGGCCGTCACGGCCGCCGTCGCAACCTGCTGCGCGCCCTCTCTGGCACATCACATCAACAACGCCATCGCCCTCGGCGCCTCCCGCAGGGAGATCATCGAGGCTGCCACCGTTGGCGTGGAGTTCGGCGGGGGGCCGGCCTTTGTTTTGGTCCGTGACCACCTTCTCGACTATATGGACGAACTCGAGTAGCAAAGACGACGTGCTCCTGCAGGAAACGGCCCTGAGCCCGTCCTATTTGAACCACTTCTTTTTACGGCCGAAGGGTCCAGCCGATGATCGCAGCAGCCGGGTGATGAGCCCTTCGTTGGACTTGAGGTCGTATATGCCGCTCTGTTCCTTCCCCGCCTGCTCGCGCTCGATATCCTCCAGGCTCGGGTAATTGGCGAGATCATCGATCAGGATCCTTGGCTGTGCCCCGCTATCGTGACTTGTAACGGGGGTAACCGATGGATAATGCTCCCTTGCGGCAACCCTTGTCAAAACGTCGTCCCGCCTGGGGAATTGTTTCAGAACGGGAGGCCTGTAGCCCTGTTTTTTCAAGGTATGAAGCGCCTTTTCGACGATGACGGCGTAGCTTTCCCCTGTTTTTTCCTTTTCCTCGGCCAGAAATTCCCGGGCCTCCTGGGAGAGCAGGACCGTGAATGATGTCTTTCCCTCGGCTTTTTGACGTTCCCGCCAGCGCCTTATTCTATCTGCTTCTTTTTTCATGCTTTTCACCCGTTACAAGTAACAACTATGGATGTTGCTTGTAACATCGGTTGCGCAATTTTTCAAGATATTTTGTTTATGGGGAACTTCAATCTTTCGGATTTTTGAAGACATCGGGATTGAGGATGAAGCGCGGGACTTCACCCTTCAGCCCGGCCAGAAGGTTGTCGGTTGCCATGCGGGCCATGAGCGTACGATCCTCGATCGTGCCGCTCCCCACGTGCGGGGTCAGGACTACATTCGGCAGCTCCGTCAGACCCGGCGCAAGCTCCGGTTCGTTCTCGTAGACGTCGAGGCCGGCCCCTGCGATGGCACCCTTCCCGAGCGCCTCCACGAGTTCTTTTTCATTGACCACGGGTCCACGGGAGGCATTGATGAGGAAGGCCGTCGGCTTCATCTGCCGAAGCTCCTTCGTCCCGATGAGATGGCGGGTCTCATCCGTCAGGGGAACATGGAGGCTCACGAAGTCGGACTCCTGGAGGAGCCGCCCGAAGTCGGCGTATTCGATCCCCAGCTCCCGTTCCCTGGCTTCGTCCAGCCGCCGTCTGCGGTTATAGAGGATACGCATGTCGAACCCCCGGGCCCTCTTTGCCACGGCCTGCCCGATTGCGCCGAAGCCGACGATACCCAGGGTCTTTCGCGCAACGGATCGTCCGAGAAAGAGCATGGGCGCCCAGTACTGGAATTTTCCCTCCCGAGTGAGCCGGTCCTCCTCCACGATCCTGCGGGCCACGGAGAGGATGAGCCCGAAAGTCAGATCCGCCGTGGGTTCCGTCGTAACGCCCGGCGTGTTGGTCACCGCGATGCCCCGGGCCGTGGCGGCCGCCACGTCGATGTTGTTGTACCCCACGGCCAGGTTGGAGATGATCTTCAGGTTGGGCGCCCTGTCCATGAGCTCCGCGTCGACGCGGTCCGTGATCATGGAAAGCAGGCCCTCCCTGTCGGCGATTTTTCTCAGAACCTGCTCTCTCTCCATGGGCCGGTCTTCCCGGTTCGCCTCCATGTCACAGGCGCCTGTAAGCTGTGCCATGATTTCATCGGGTAGCCGCCCGGTCACGAGAATCTTCTTTTTTCGAGCCATATCCGACCGTTCCTTCCTTGCTTTGCACCCGGGCGCTGATCACTTCCCCTTGAAATCAGGTTTGCGTTTTTCCATGAATGACATAAAGGCTTCTTTGAGATCCTGGGAGAGCATCAGGACCATGTTCTTGTGCTTGGCAAGAGACATCCCTTCCTGCACCGGGACGTGGCGGCTCACGTTGAGGACCTCCTTGGTCGCCTGGACGGCCAATGGCGCGTTGGCGGCGATTTCCCGTGCCAGCTTCTTCGCCCCGTCCAGAAGGGCAGGCTGATCCGGGTAGACGGCACTGACAAGGCCCATCGCAAGGGCCTCCTTCGCCTTGTAGAAGCGCGCCGTGAAGGCCATCTCCCGCATAAACCCCTGCCCGATCACGTGGGGCAGCCTCTGCAGCACACCCATGTCTGCCACGAGCCCGATAGCCGCCTCGCGCAGGGAAAAGCTTGCGTCCTCCGTGCAGAGGCGCATGTCGCAGGCCGATACGATGTCGAGCCCCCCGCCGATGCACATGCCGTTGACCGCGGCGATAACGGGTTTGGGGCAGGCCTCGATGCCGTCGCAGCTATCAAAAAGGGCGCGGAGCTTCTCGGGAAACTCCAGGCTTGCCTTGGCAGACCCCTTCAGCCCGATTGCGGCGAATTCCTTGAGGTCGAGCCCGGCACAGAAGGCCTTTGCCTTGCTCGCCAGCACGATCACACGCACCTCGTCGTTGGCGCCCAGCTCCCGGAAGGCCTTCGCGATCTCCGCCGAGAACGAGAGGCTCAGGGCATTCATGCTTTCCGTTCTTGCGAGGGTTAACGTTGCGACGTGGTCTTCAATTGCGATTTCCAGATTCTGATACGACATGTCTCTCCTCCCCCAAACTGGTCTATTTCGTCTTTCTGGTCTATCTGGTCTTTCTGGTCTTATTGTATTTTCCTAACTTCCGATCTTCTTAACTTCCTCACTTCCTGTCGTCTCCTCCCGGTGTCTTCCCGAGAGCTGGCCGCAGGCAGCGAGGATGTCCTTGCCGCGGCTCTGCCGTACGACGGCCGTGAAGTGATGGTCCACGAGGACCTTCTGGAAGGCCTCGACGGCCTTGGCCGTGGGCGCCTTGAAGGGGGATCCCGGAAACTCGTTGAAGAGGATCAGGTTGAACTTGCAGCGAAGGTTCCCGAAGGTCCGGACGAGCAGCTTCGCGTCGGCGGGCGAGTCGTTCACCCCGGCGATGAGGATGTATTCGAAGGTGATGCGCCGCCGCCTCGGCATGGGGTAGCTCCGGCAGGCCTTGATAATCGCCTCGATGGGGTATTTCCGGTTGATCGGCATAAGTTCGTTGCGCCGGCGGTCATCGGGTGCATTGAGGGATACGGCGAGATTGACCGCGGAATCCTTGCCCAGCCGCTCGATGGCGGGGGCGAGGCCGCAAGTGGACAGGGTGATCTTTCGAGCCGAGAGAGCCAGCCCGTAGTCCGAGTTGATGATGGCGATGGCCTTCAGGACGTTGTCGTAGTTGTCCAGGGGCTCGCCCATCCCCATGAGGACGAGGTTGTTGATCCCGGGCCCTTCCCCGGTGCGGAACCGGGCCTGGACGATCTGGTCGACGATTTCCGAGGGGCGCAGGTTGCGCGTGAACCCCGATTTTGCCGTAAAGCAGAAGGCGCAGCCCATCTTGCAGCCCGCCTGCGTGGAGAGGCAGAGCGTCCAGTGGCTGGCGCCGGGGATGAGGACGCTTTCGATGAAAAGGCCATCCTCGAGACGAAAGAGGAGCTTCTTCGTGCCGTCGGCGGCTGTCTCCGTCCGGACTATCTCGAGGTTGCTGATCCGGGCCCGCTTTTCCATGTCAGCCCGGAACTCCTTCGAGAGGTTCGTCATCTCTTCGAACGAGGAGGCCCCCTGCTGGTAGATCCATTTCATGATCTGCCGGGCACGGAACTGCTCCTTCCCGAGACCGACCACGAAGGCCTCGATCTCCTCGAGGGTCATGTCTTTGAGATCTGGTTTGTTCATTCGCTGCAAGCCACAACCTCAAGCCGCAAGGCTCAAGGCAAAAAAATGATCTTCCGAATTTTATCCTCGGTCCTCGATCCTCGAACCTCGTTCCTTCAGCGGCGGAGTGTTCGCTCCAGCCTCTCGGCGATCGCGTCGATAAAGCCCTCCGTGCTCACTTTCCGGTTTTTCGCGCTCTTTCGGGCCACGGTGAGCAGGTCGCCCGTCATGACGCCTGCCTCCACCGTCGCAAGAGCGGCCCGTTCGAGGCTGTCGGCGAAGCGGATGACATCGGGGGTGCCGTCCATCTCGCCCCGCTTGCGCAGGCCACCCGTCCAGGCAAAGATCAGGGCCATGGAGTTCGTCGAGGTCTCCTCGCCCTTGAGGTGCTTGTAGTAGTGGCGCTGAACGGTGCCGTGGGCCGCCTCGTACTCGAAGCACCCCTTCGGGGAGATGAGGACGGAGGTCATCATGGCGAGGCTGCCGCTGGCCGCCGCGACGAGGTCCGACATGACGTCGCCGTCGTAATTCTTGAGAGCCCAGAGGAAACCACCCTCGGAGCGGATGACCCGCGCCGCTGCGTCGTCGATGAGGGTGAAGAAGTACTCGATTCGAGCCGCCTCGAACTTCGCCTTCCAGTTCGCCTCGTACTCCTGCTGGAAGATGTCCCGGAACCGCGCGTCGTAGGTCTTGGAGACGGTGTCCTTTGTGCTGAACCACAGGTCGATCTTCTCGTCGAGGGCGCAGGTGAAGCAGGCCCTGGCGAAATTCAGGATCGACTCGTCGGTGTTGTGGATTCCCTGCAGGATTCCCGGCCCCTTGAAGTCGGCGATCTTCTGCCAGACCGCCGCACCTCCCGGGGCGGGCGTGAACATGAGCACCGCCGTTCCCGCGCAGGGGATGGCCATCTCCGAGTTGTCGTAGACGTCGCCGTAGGCGTGCCTGCCGATGACGATGGGCCGCTTCCAGGTGGTCACGAAGGGCCGGATGTTCTTCACGAAGATGGGCTTGCGGAACACCGTCCCGTCGAGCATGGACCGGATGGTGCCGTTGGGGCTCTTCCACATCTGCTTGAGGTTGTACTCGGCCACGCGATCCTGGTTGGGGGTGATCGTGGCACACTTCACGCCGACGCCGTACTTCATAATGGCCTGTGCGGCCTCCATGGTGACCCGGTCGTCCGTGTCGTCGCGGTGCTTGACATGCAGGTCGTAGCTCTCCAGCGTCATGTCCAGATGCGGCTGAAGGAGTTTCTCCTTCACCAGGGCCCACATGACCCTCGTCATCTCGTCGCCGTCCATCTCGACGATGGGCGTTTTCACCTTTATTTTCCCAATTGCCATCCTACGCTGTTTCCTTTCCCATGTTATGAACTGCCTCACCGACGATAAAGCAAACGCTTCGGCCACAGGCCCTCTTTTCTTACCCTGTACCCTATACCCGATACCCTAGACCCTCGTTTTCACCAGATTGAGAGCCCCTCCGGCCAGCAGAATCCGCCGTTGCCTTTCGGAGAGAGTGTAGATAACGTTGAAGCTGCGGCCCTTTGTGACGTTGCGGACGGTCAGGGGGCTGCCCGACTGGAGGGCCTTCCGGATGTCGGGGATCTCGAGGCTGTCGCCCTGGTCGAGGAGGTTGTACTCGGTGTCGCTTTCGAACACAAGCGGGATGATCCCGAAGTTGATCAGGTTCGCCGTGTGGATTCGCTCGAAGCCCTTGGCGATGACGGCCTTCACGCCGAGGTACATGGGGCACAGTGCCGCGTGCTCCCGCGAGGAGCCCTGGCCGTAGGAGAGTCCCGCCACGACGAGGTTATGATTTCCATTGTCGCGGATCTTCGCCGCCCGCGCGGGGAAGGTGGGGTCGAGAACCTCGAAGACAAAATCGGCATAGCGGCGGATGTTGGAGCGGTACTTCATCCGGGCCCCTGCCGGCATGATGTGGTCCGTCGTGATCTTGTCGCCCACCTTGATGGTCACCTCTCCGTGGAGGTGCTCGGGCATGGGCTCGTTCTGAGGCGGATCGCCGATGTTGGGTCCCCGGATGATCTCGACGGAAGCGGCTTTCTCCGGGAGCGCCGGTTCCAGGATCATGCAGTCGTCGACGCGGAAGAGCTCCGGCATGTCGACAACGGGATACTCCATCCCCAGGTCGCGCGGGTCCGTGAAAACCCCCGTGACGACGGCCGCAGCAGCCGTCTCGGGGCTGACCAGGTAGACCTCGGCGTCCTCCGTCCCCGATCGGCCGTAGAAATTGCGGTTCGAGGTGCGAAGCGACACTCCCTTCGAGCCGGGGCTGTGGCTGCCGCCGATGCAGAAGCCGCAGGTGCTCTCCGTGATCCGCCCCCCGGCGTTCAGCAGATCGGCGAGGTAGCCGTCGCGGGCCAGGTTCTCCAGGACCTGCCGGGAGCCGGGCGTGACGATGAAGCTCACCCGGGGGTGGGCCACTTTGCCGCGAAGAATCCGGGCCACCGTGGCGAGTTCCCGGTACGAGGAGTTCGTGCAGCTCCCGATGCAGACCTGGTCTACGGGGATCCCCGAGAGCTCCCGCACGGCGCCGATGTTGTCGGGGCTGTGCGGCCGGGCCGCCAGCGGGACGAGATCCGCAAGGTCGATCTCGACGATCTTTGCGTATTCGGCGTCGGGGTCGGCCGCAAGCTCCACCCAGTCGGCCTGCCTCGCCTCGGCCGCCAGGAAGCGCCGCGTCATTTCGTCGCTCGGGAAGACGGATGTCGTGAGGCCCAGCTCCGCCCCCATGTTGGCGATGGTGGCCCGCGCCGGCACCGTGAGGCTTGAGAGACCCTCACCGCCGTACTCGAAGATGTGTCCCACGTTTCCCTTCGTCGTGAAGATCTCCAGGAGCTTCAGGATGACGTCCTTGGCCGAGACCCAGGGCGGGAGTTTCCCCGAGAGGTTCACCCGGATCACTTTCGGGCAGGTCAGAAAGAACGGTTCGCCGGCCATGGCGAGCGCCACGTCGAGGCCGCCTGCGCCGATGGCGAGCATGCCCAGGGCCCCGCAGGTGGAGGTGTGGCTGTCCGAGCCCAGCAGCGTCTTACCCGGTTTCCCGAACCGCTCCAGGTGGACCTGGTGGCAGATGCCGTTTCCGGCCCGCGAGAGCCGGACGCCGAAGCGGCGCGCCACGGACTGCAGGTAGCGGTGGTCGTCGGCGTTCTCGAAGCCGATCTGGATCGTGTTGTGGTCGATGTAGCTCATGGAGAGCTCGGTGCGCACGCGGTCGATCCCCATGGCCTCGAACTGCAGGTAGGCCATGGTGCCCGTGGCGTCCTGGGTGAGCGTCTGGTCGATGCGGATGCCGATCTCGCTGCCGGGCTCGATGCGGCCCGAAACAAGATGCTGTTCGATGAGTTTCTGCGTGATTGTCTTTCCCACGGTTTCTTCCTTTTCGCCTTTTGCCTCGAGCGCAATCATCATATCGCTCAAAGGGCAATTGCGCAACGGTGAAAAATTTGTAACCTAGTGCTTTACCTTTCGTTTTTCAAGTTTTTTTCGCGGCCCCGCCCGGGGGGTGAAAAAAAAGCCGAAGCGTGTTAATAAGCGTTGAAGTTGCGAAGCCGGGAAGTTCAGAAGCCTGGGTTGGCTTACGGTAAACCGGCGTTCTCAGGGTTTGCCGAGCTTCTTAACTTCCTAACTTCGTAACTTCGCTGACAGCTGGCGTGTTATGAACAGCACCCGGAATGACTCTCGTTTCCCTGAGGCTGCTCGAAGGAGGAAAGAATGGCAAGTATCCTGATCCGATGGCTGATACTCACGGTGGCGATTCTTGCGGCGTCCTACCTGGTCGACGGGATCGTCGTGACCGGTTTCTGGGCCGCCTTTTTCGCCGCGGCGATACTGGGTTTTTTAAACGTCTTCTTCAAACCCTTCCTGATCATCCTGACCCTGCCCGTCAATATTTTGACTCTGGGGCTGTTCACCCTCGTCATCAACGCGGCGCTGCTGAAGATCGCCTCGGCGCTCATCCCGGGTTTCGACGTCCACGGATTCTGGCCTGCCGTTTTCGGTGCCGTCATCATCAGCGTCGTGAGCTGGCTGCTCAGCACTCTCATCACCGACCGCGGCTTTCCCGGCAACTCCGGAAGTCCCCGCCGCAGCGGCCCCGGGGCAATCGACCTCGAGAAAAAGGGGGAGCGCTGGGAATGAGTTCACTTACGCCCGCCATGCGGCAGTACCTGGAGATCAAGGCCCGGTACCCCGACTGCATCCTCTTTTTCCGCATGGGCGATTTCTATGAGATGTTCTTCGAGGACGCCGTTCTGGCCTCGAAGCTCCTCGACATCACGCTCACCTCCCGCGACAAGGGCAGGGAGGACAGCGTGCCGCTCTGCGGGCTTCCCTGGCACGCCGCGTCGTCCTACATCGCAAAGCTCATCGGGAAGGGGTACAAGGTCGCCATCTGCGAGCAGATGGAGGACCCGCGCCTGGCCAAGGGCATCGTGAAGCGCGAGGTGGTGCGGGTCGTCACCCCGGGGCTTGTCGTCGACCCCGACAACCTGGAGGCCAAGCAGAACAACTTCCTGGCCGGCATCGCCGTCCGAGGCGAGGGGTTCGGGCTTTCCTTCCTGGACATCTCCACCGGTGAGTTCCGGGTCACGGAAATCATGGATCGCAACTTCTTCATCGACGAGGTGAGCCGCCACGGCTTCCGGGAGATCGTTCTCGAAGAAAACCTCAAGGATGCCATGCTGGAAACGGCTCTCACCCGGGAGCTCGAAGACTGCGTGATCAACCGCTTCCCGAAGGACTGGTTCGATAACGCGGCTGCGCTCGGCATTCTCGGCGAACACGTTCCCGCAGAATCGATCGCGATGCTCGAGCCGGAGCGCCACCCCGCCATGATCGCCGCAGCGGGGGCGGTGCTTCGCTACGTGAGAGAGACCCAGAAAGAGCGCCTCGGGCACATCAACGACATCACGCACTATCGCTCGGAGAGCTTCCTCACCCTCGACGACACGGCGAAGCGAAACCTGGAGCTTTTTGCCACGACCCAGGGGGGGACCCGAGAGGGAACGCTCTTCCACGTGCTCGACGAGACCATGACCGCCATGGGGGGCCGCAGGTTGCGGTGGTGGCTCTCCTACCCCCTTCTCGATGCGGCGAAGATCCGCCAGAGGCTGGCGGCCGTCGCCGAGATCCGCGAAGCTCATCTTTTGCGTTCTGATCTGCGCAAGGCCCTCTCGGGGCTTTACGACCTGGAGCGCCTGGGCGGGCGCATCTCCCTCGGTGTGGCCAACGGCCGGGACCTGGCGGCCCTGCGCGGCTCGCTGCGCGTGCTGCCGGGGCTCAAACAGCTACTGGCCGCACTCGAGACCCCCGTGATCGAGGCCCTGCGCGAAGGGATCGACGAGATGCCGGAGATCCTCGATCTGCTCGAGCGCTCCATTGCCGCCGAGCCGCCGCTGACGCTGCGCGAAGGGGGGATCATCCGGGAAGGCTACGACGCCGAGCTCGACCGGATCCTCTCGGTTTCGCGTGACGGGAAGTCCTGGATCGCCGCGCTCGAGGAGAAGGAGCGGCAGCGCACGGGCATCGCCAGTCTCCGCGTGGGCTTCAACAACGTGTTCGGCTACTACATCGAGGTGACGAAGTCCCAGACATCGGCCGTCCCCGCCGAGTATGTCCGCAAGCAGACCCTCGTGAACGCCGAGCGCTACATCAACGAGGAGCTCAAGGAGTACGAGCAGACGGTGCTCCACGCCGAGGAGAAGCGGCGGGAGCGGGAGTACGAGCTGTTCGTCGAGATCCGCGAGCGCATCGCCGGCCAGATCCGGCGGATCCAGAAGAGCGCCTCGGCCCTGGCCGATCTCGACGCGATCACGTCGCTGGCCGAGGTGGCCGAGAAGTACAACTACTGCCGACCCGCCGTCGACGACGGCGATACGATCGAAATCCGCGACGGCCGCCACCCCGTGGTGGAGCGGATGCCCCTTGCCGAGGGCTTCGTTCCCAACGATGTGCACCTGGATGGCAGCGGCAACCGCCTTCTGATCATCACGGGGCCCAACATGGCGGGCAAATCGACCTACATCCGGCAGGTGGCCCACATCGTCATCCTGGCTCAGATGGGGAGCTTTGTGCCGGCCGCCGAGGCCCGGATCGGCCTCGTGGACCGGGTTTTCACCCGAGTGGGCGCCGCCGATATCCTGGCGAAGGGGCAGAGCACCTTCATGGTGGAGATGACGGAAGTGGCGAACATCCTCAGGAACGCCACCCCCCGGAGCCTCATCCTGCTCGACGAGGTGGGGAGGGGGACGAGCACTTTCGACGGGCTGAGCATCGCCTGGGCCGTGGCCGAGCACATCCACGACGTGGCGCAGCTCGGATCGCGCACACTTTTTGCCACCCATTACCACCAGCTCACGGACCTGTCGCTCACGCGCGAAGGGGCCGTCAACTACTACATCGCCGTCAAGGAGTGGGGAGAGAGGATCATCTTCCTGCGCAAGATCATGAAGGGCGCGACGAACCGCAGCTACGGCATCCAGGTGGCGCGCCTGGCCGGAGTGCCCGACGAGGTCATCGGGCGGGCGAAGGAGGTGCTGGAAAACCTCGAGAAGGGGGAGCTCGACGAGGTGGGGATGCCGACGCTTGCTCGCCGCAAGAAGGGCGAGAAGCGCCCGACGACGGGGCAGCTCAGCCTCTTTGCCGACGACGAGAGCCTCGTCTTGAGCGAAATCGCCGGGACGGATATCAATGCGCTCACCCCCATCGAGGCCATGAACCTCATCGCGGAGTGGCGAGAAAGGCTGAAAAAATAGGATCGAGGCTCGAGGAGCGAGGAACGAGGAAGAGAAAACGCAGGATATAAAGAAAGCCCCCATGATTCATGGGGGCTCTTTTTTTGCCTCGAACCTCGGACCTCGTTCCTTTACTTGATGCAGACCCGCCGGACCTGCTCGAAGTCCGTGATGCCCTCGATGACCTTCTTGATGCCGTCCTGCAGCAGCGTCGACATCCCGTCGTTGATGGAGGCATTCCTCAGGTCCTCGACGGTTGCCTTTTTCGTGATGAGGCGCTTGACGCTGTCCGAAGCGATCAGAAGCTCGTGGATGCCCACGCGTCCCCGGTAGCCCGTCTGGTTGCAGTCATTACAGCCCCCTGGCTGGTAGAACTTGAGGTCCTTCGAGTAGGGGATGTTGAGCTTGGCGAACTGCTCCTCGCCATAGGTGTAGGCCAGGTAGTCGTATTCATCCTTGTCGGGCGTATAGGCCTGCTTGCAGTGTTTGCAGAGCGTCCGGGCGAGCCGCTGGGCCAGGATCCCCAGCAGCGAGTCGGCGAAGTTCAAGGGGTCGATCCCCATGTCGAGCAGGCGGACGATCGTCTCCGGGGCGCTGTTGGTGTGCAGCGTCGTGAACACGAGGTGTCCCGTGAGCGAGGCCTCGACGCCGATCTTGGCCGTCTCGAAGTCGCGCATTTCGCCCACCATGATCACGTCAGGGTCGGCGCGCAGGAAGGCCCTCAGGGCCCGGGCGAAGTCCAGTCCGATCTTGGGGTTCACCTGGACCTGCCGGATCCCGTACTGGGTGATTTCGATGGGGTCTTCGATCGTCCAGATTTTCCTCTCCGGCGTGTTGATGCGGTGAATCCCGGCGTGGAGCGTCGTCGTCTTGCCGGAGCCCGTGGGGCCCACGCACAGGATGATGCCGTAGGGCTTCTCGAGGAGCTTGATGAGGTTCTGGTAGTTGTACGGCGACAGGGCCATTTCCTCCAGGTGCATCATCTCGCCCTTCTGGAGGATACGGAGGACCACGTCCTCGAGGTTTCCCGCCGTGGGCAGCGTAGCCACGCGAAGCTCGATCTCCTCGTTGTTGGAGCGGCGGAACTTGATCTTGCCGTCCTGGGGGAGCCTGCGCTCCGTGATGTCGAGGTTCGACATGATCTTGATGCGCGAGACGATGGCCGCCCGGTAGCTGTAGGGCACGGTCTGGTAGATCTGGCAGCCGCCGTCGACGCGGTAGCGGATCTCCACGTTTTTCCTTCCCATGTTGGGCTCGATGTGGATGTCGGAGGCCCGCTGGACGATGCCGTCGTTGATGATCCGGTTGACGAGCTGCATGATGACGCTGTCCGACTCGGACACGCCGTTCTCCTCGTACTCGTCGTGGTCTTCGACCAGCTGCCCCTCGCCGCCCAGGAGCTCGCTGAAGGACTTCTCCCCCTCCTGCGTCTGGTAGAAGTGGTTGATGAACTTGATGATGTCGTCCCTGAGGGAGACGCAGTACTCGAGAGACTTCGTCTTCAGGAGATTCTCGATCATGTCCTTCTTCAGAAGGTTGTTGGGGTCGTCGACGATGACGCGGATCTTGCCGTCGGCGCCCTTCTCGAAGGGAACCCAGAGCTCCCTTCGGAGGTACTCGCGCTTGAGGTTTTTGAGCAGCTCGTCGGGGATGGGGTGTTTCTGGTTGTAATGGACGAAGCGGCAGCGGTAGTAGTCCTCTGCGGAGCGCCCGATGTCCTCCCGGGAGATCCGGAAGCGCTTCATGAGGAGCTCCTCGATGGGCTCGTTGCTCCGGCGCGACTCGGTGAAGGCGGCCTCCAGGTCACCTTCCTTCATGAGGTTGTGGCTGACGAGGTAATCGAAGCGGGTCTTGCG
>Ga0105098_10000477_pt1 | contig 13763 bp, 25 predicted proteins | sample PPLLak21cMay2015_FD_79137 | JGI IMG/M metagenome (GOLD analysis project Ga0105098, IMG submission 79137) | Freshwater sediment microbial communities from Prairie Pothole Lake near Jamestown, North Dakota, USA - PPLs Lake P7 Core (1) Depth... | ecosystem: Environmental > Aquatic > Freshwater >... | reverse complement strand
TATTTTTAAGAAAAAAGAAGAGCAAGAGAGCGTAACTTTTGAAGGTCGCTTGAAAGCACTCTTTACAAAGAAAAATGCTGTGCTCGATAGTTTTAGAGAACGCGGACAAGAACTTGAAGTTAAGTGGAAAACGAAAAGTGGTCAGCCTTATACAACTTGGGTTAAAAAGTCAAATCTTAGCGTAATTTCGGCTGGTATTTGTTTAGATCATGAAGATCATAAATTTGATCTAAACAGCTTGATTGGTATTGTTAGTCAGGGTGAACATCGTCGCTTGATACATCGTACAAGTCGCGAACAGACTGTGGCAGATTGGGAAGAAGAAGACGATGAGCTTTAAAAAACATGGAGATTCTATAGAAACGAATTTAGTAGAAAATTCTATGGAAAAATGCTATATTTTATGTGGGACTATTTGCCCAAAAAATACCCATTTGCAGTTTATGGCTTTTCTTCAGGAAGAGCAATTTATTGGTTCAATTGCTGAGGTTGATTTTGATTATAGAAAGGTTTATGCTCTTGAAGATAGTGATACTAAAGTAATTGGTTTTTTACATTCGCATCCACAAAAAGATGGAGATATCTATTTTAGTCAAACAGATGATAGGACAATGAGATCTTGGTGCTCTTGTTTAGGTAAAGATCTTCTTTGCTTTATTGGGAATGATGATTTTTCTATTATTGAATGTTTTTTGTTTAGTAAACAAGGCTTTAAAGGTATCTGTAATATTAAGAGTACAACTGTATTCAATGATTTACCAAAAATCTTTTGGGGGTGTTTGCCCAGTGTTAACAGCAAGTGATCAAAGTGTTCATCGACATGAAATCGCTTTTCGAGGTCAAGATACCTTTGAAAAGCGTTCGAAGCCTTTGATTGTCATTTGTGGTGTTGGCGCTCTTGGTAGCAATCTGATTAATCTCATTTCTCGTCAAGGCTTTACAAACCTTTGTATTATTGATAAGGATAAAGTAGAGTCACATAATATTGCTAATCAGCTCTATGGTAAGACAGATGTTGGCGCCGCTAAAGTTAGATCTTGTGCAAATCGCCTATTACGGGAAATTGGTTGTAAAGTTAATGCCATTCAAGAAACTCTTACTTCAAATAATACAAAAAAGTTATTCAAAGATGCTGCACTTGTTGTTGACACTTTTGATAATTTTGAGAGTAGACAAGTAATTAAGAATGCCTGCACTATAATACCCTGTCTTCATGCGGGTATGAGCGATAGTGGTTTCTCTGAAATTAAATGGAATGATACTTATAACATACCGACGGTTGAGTTTGAACAAAAGGATGTTTGTGAATATCCATTGGCAGTAAATCTAGTCCACTTTACGGTATGTTTACTTTCTGAAGTAATTTGTCAGTTTATCGATCGTTCAGTTAAGGTAGATATAGATTTTACTTTAAACGATTTAAAAGTTTTTAGGAGAGAATTATGAGAGCTAAGTGTTTTGGTCTTTTTGATATCCCACTGCCGACTTGTGAAACGTGCTCAGATATTTCTGAGTGTAAAATTACAATTATTAAAAGGCTTTTTAATAATTTTGGTGTTTGTGGTATTTGTGATTCCTTAGTTTGTATTGGCGGTAAATATTCTTGTGACAAACAGAATGAATTAACAATTGATCATTTTGTTAAAGATTGTGATTGTTGGGATCTGAATTCTGAAATTGATGACTTTAATAAAATTTGGGATGACAGCACACTAATGGCCAATGTGCTTGGGGTACTCGAAAATAAGTAATCTTTTTAAAGGGCTTTAAGATGTCGTCACCAGCCGGCCGTTGTGAGAAGTGTGGGCAATTATGGAACGCATCAGAGGGCGATTGTTCCCCTTACTGCTATAATTGTCAAGCAAAGATGCATCCAGTGAGCGAAGACAAAGTGTTCCCCACAAGATTAACTTGGGAAGAAAAGAATTCAGCGAATTATACGCTCGATCTAGAAAAGATAAATAATCTCCAAGATAGTGTGAGAAAACTATCTGAAGAGATGAGAGAAAGAATGGCAAAAACACAAGGAACCGAAGACGAAATTTGCAAGATTTGTGGTAAGAAGACCAATCATTATGCTGGTGACCCTGGTGAGTGGCCAATTCGTGTTTATGTTCCTTGGATTCCCTGTGAACCGGGTAGACTTTGGACGTATCATCAAACATGTCATGCAGAGGAGATGCAGAAAGTTGTCGGAATTCTTAAAGCGTGTCGGAGTGTTTTTGCTGGCCTTAAAATGAGATTAAAACACAATGTACTTTGTTATGCCCTTAATCCTTTGAAGTGTGTTTGTGGGATTGTAGACGTGAATACAAACGATGATCTGATTAAAGCGCTACTTGAACGCTTTGTGTCAGAATGTGAGAAGCCTAATGGGGAATGCCCTAGTTGTGATGATCAGCATAAACCAGGATGTAGATTGGACTAACCTTCTTCACTCTTCAACATATTCAAGATTTGTAAAAGCTTTTCAGTTCCAGCACTGATTTCCTCTTCTATTTTATTAATTTTATCAGACAATTGATCAATTCTATTCTTATCAATTTGAACACTATTAATTGTTTCTTCGAGTTGATTAATTTTTATTTTGAAATTATCTGTCTGTTGATCATGCTCTATAAGTACTGTTTCAAGTTTGCTACCTAATTCAGTAATTAAATTAACTAAACCTAAAGGCTTGGTTTTTTGTTTTAAAGTGTCAGCAGATACCGTTCTAATATCTGGATATGTTTTGTCAGATATTTCAAATCCAGCTGGAGTTAAATCAATAGCAGATGTACCACCCCAAGAAGTTTTTGTACCTTTTGAGAACCATCCATTTTTTATTGCGAAAACAACAGATTTTTGTAATACACGTTCAGTCACATCAAAAGAAGATTTAAAGTAGTTTGTAAGAGTTTTAATTGATGAAAAGTTTTTATGCTCTGTTTCAACCATCAATTTAATTAATTCTCGAGCTCTTTTTTCGGTGGCATCCATTAGAAAGACCTCACAAAATCTTTATGCTTTAGTGGGATAAAATCTGCATTTTTTAAGCGATCTGAAATATGATCTTCAGAAAAAACGAAGTAGATTTTTTGGTTTTTTCGCTCTAAGAATCTTGTTAAACCAATGAATTGCTCGTTTCCGGCGATCAAGCAAGTGGCACTTGCTTTACTTTCAAGAATCCTACATGTTAGAGAAGATATCCAAGAGGCTGAGGACAAGAATTCTACAGCGAAACCGGATTTTTTGGCTGCTTGAATTAGGTCTCCTCTTCTGCCTGAGAGATATACAAAAACTGTAAGATTACCAAGATCATAGTCATTAAAAAAGGTTTTAAGCCAAAGCTTTAGTAGATCAAAGTCGATAATTTTATTTTTGGGAAGAGATTTACAAAGGTCATAACTGTCAATAAATATATCAATCGTAGATTTTGTGTTTAGAGTCTGAGGTTGTTGTAAGGTTATAAACTTTTGTAGACCTAAGATAATTGGTTTAATTATTTGTGTCTGACTTTTTACTTTAGAGAAGTGTTCAATAATTTCTGGTAATGTTTTGCGTATTTGTGTAATTTTTGTGTTAAGGTTCTCACTTAAGCTTCCTAACGTAATATGAGTTTCTTGATCCTTTTCCAATGTTTTAATTTTAGTTCTAAGTTGGCTTATTTGATCTTGTAAAGATTTATTTTCTTTTTTGACTTGAGAATATTTGTTATCATTTTGGGGTATTTCTATTGTCTGTTTTTGATTTTGTTGTCGTAAAAGAGATTGATTTACTTGTTCAATTTTTAATATGCTTTGCTCTTTTTCAGTTAGTTTTTGTTCAAGTTTTGTGACTCTAGTTTCTAGATATTCTTTTTGCGAAGCTTTTTGCGAAGCCTCTTTAAGATCATCTGCAAGGCCTTTGATCAGACGGGCATCTAGTAAAAGCCAATCAACTAAATTTTGTATTTCAACAGCCGGATGATTTATAAATCTCCAAAGAAGTAAACCTAACATTTCACTATCAGGGATATGCTTTGCAATCAGATCATTTACTTTTTGAACATCTTGTTCGGAATCAAGAGTTTTTGGGATTTCAAAACCTTTAGAACTCTCATTTAAATAATCTTCTACTATTTTTTTGATTGGTGCAAATCTTACAATTCCCTTATCTGAAACCTCATTTTTAGGCTGCTTTGAAAGGTAGCATTCCAGCAGTGAATCAATAGCTTCAGAATGTATTATTGGTCTTTGTAATTCTTCAGATGTATATGTAACACATTTAATTAAGATTTTGCTGGGCAGAGATAATGAAAAAATGGTGTGAAGAACGAAGTGCTCTCTAACTTGTTTAATGAGCGGTTTTAGTTGTTCAGAAGAGCTATTCATCTCTAATCTCTAAAATTTGTACATTTATTTTACAAAGATTTTATAGAAAGTTAACTATAATCAACTAATAACTTTTTAGATTACTATGAGTTTAGATTTCTTTTATCTTAAGCATTTAATTCAGAAAGTAGCACTTTCAGATTCTTTCTCTAGAGATCAAATTTCTTTCAAAGAAAAGTTTCGCATAACCGAATCTATTGACATGGTTCGTGCCTGTCAGGAGATTTTAGACTTTTTTATCACACGTAATGGCGAAGATCCAAAGGACTATAAAGTTGAGATTACAACAACTGAACCCTTACTTTTTGCAGATGATTATGATTGGCATGAGGCGATTGCCAATGGAGCATTGCACGGTCCTGAAGAGGATCTTCCATTTATTATCAATTTAACAGAGGGAGAAGTTTGGACAGTTACATTAGAAGATGCTCTTCCAAAGAAAGCTTTCGCAGCACCTTCTCCTTCTTATATACAATCACCCGTAAGGGAGATTGTTGAACGTTATCGCAAAAAGAAGTACTTAGAAGATAAACCAGCTAAACCGTTTAGAAAGAAACCTACGCTACAAATTGAAGAACTTATTGGTTTTCCAATTTTTGAAGAACGCCGTAAATGACTTGGTTTCAAGTTAAACTTCCTGAATATTCCGAGGAATTTGTAGAAGCTGATTCCGATAGAAAAGCTTTAAGTAAAGCTGTTTTTAGGATGTTTAAAGAACGTCCAGGTAAACCACTCTATTATGCTGGTAAGGAGTTTAGTAAAGAACAGGCAGGTGCTTTAATTGACTTGTTAAATCAAAATGGTGTACATAATTATGTTGTTGAGACAGTACAGGTTCCAGCGTTGGTTGGTTTACCTTTAGTTCAAGCAGAAGAACGTTTAAATGATGTCGGTTTAGAATTAGGTAGTGTTAAATCACTATCTTTATTTGACATCTATGTTGTAGCACAAAACCCTGAATTTGCTGAAAGAGTACCAGTTGGTTCATATGTAGGTGTTACAACAGATTTCAAGAAAAGTACAGATTTAAAGAAACTTGCCCAAGAACTTGAGTTTTTTACCTAAATTGTTCTGTATTCTTCAAGCTTTCTAGAAGCTGCTTTTAAACCCTCAAGTGCCAATTTTAATGTAATAACGCTTTGCATGTTTCGTTCTTCATTCCCCTTTTCCTCTGTTAAATCTTTTTCTTTCTGAGCAATTTTTTGAGATACATCGTCTAGAACAGTATTGAGGTTTTCTAGAGTGTCTGGAATTGTTGATTTTACTTGACCCATGTTAATTCTCCTTTATGCTACATTGGCCAAACATTGATTATTAGTTATATAACTACAATCAGCAATTGGGAAAACATTTGCTCTTTTTCTGAATTCTTCTTCACTATCAAGAATAGAAAGCATCCGCATAATAACTGAGTCCGTTGGTGGTAAGCTTGAGTCCACAAAGACAACACAAAGTCTTTCAAGTAGCTGTCCATTTTTCCAGGCTTGAGTCATTTGCTGCCCTGGAAAAATTTGATAAATTAGACCGCTCTGACCCTTGAGTGTTAAGAAGCCATGCTTGAGATAACGATTAAAGCGTTGTTCACCAATTATTTCTTTAAGGGTTTCTCTTGCACGTTTTTCCGGGTCTTTTAATGGTATAGAAAGTCCATTCCTTTTGAATAAAATTTGTGGTGCAAGTTTTTGTTTAAGCATTTGTTGAAATAGTTCTTTTTTTGTTGGCGGTTTAATATACAGATATTCAGAGTTTACCCAGGTTACAGGATTAACTTGCATGTCTGTACTATAATCGTTCTTAATTGCACTGGCGCTTAAATCGAGATCAATTGATGTAGCCCAGACATATTGATTATTATTTGGAGTATTCCAAATGACATTCCCTGAAATTTTTGTATTTAACTGTACATAAGTATCGTTTGAACTAGTACCCAAATCATATTCTATGGAACCCGCTGTATTATAGTTATAAATCTTGCCTGTAGCACTCGTTGTACAGAGATAATCTTCTATTTTTTGTAAAGGCATTTTTAGCCTCCTATAACTGGTGGTACTAGGATGATTTCCTCTGCTTCAGCATCAAATTCCGTAATTTTAGTGCCTTTAGAACCACCCTTTTTAGACAGAAAAGCCATGCAGCCTTGTGCCAAAGCATCTCTGAAAACTTTTCTTGCCTCACTAATTTCAGGTATGGAGTTTGATCTCCATATTATGCGACGGTCACCCTCTTTACCGAGAATTTTTAGAGTGCCAGTTACAGTTTTTTCACATGTTTGTATCATTCCATCCAACCCTCATTATTTGCCTTTCTACGCCACAAATCATTTAAGAAAGAATCTCTCGGATTCTTTCCAAGGGCTAAAGCTTCAAGAGCATCATCTCTTGTTTTAAATACAGCACTAGGCATCGGTTCAATTGTATCGACCTGCTCACCCTTGTCATGGCGAGACTCTGTGATCTCACCTTTTTTAATTGTTCGATAATGATGATGCTTACAACTAGGACAGATAATTACATGTTCCCCTTCAAGATCAATATCCAGCTTCACAAGTACATAAGCTTTACATCCACCTTCGCAATAAAATACATATGGTTCTCGTGCCATTTTGAACTCCTTTTAAATTTAGAAATTTTACAAGAATCTTTTATATAATAATCAACTTATACTTATTTTTTAAGTGTTGACTTTTTTAATTTCAATGTCGAGGAAAAATTCATGAGCTCGGAGTTTGAAACTCAAGTTTTAGCTTCGCTTGATCGCATAATTGATTTACTGGAGAAATCGGATGGAAGAGTTCGAGAAACAAGTTTTGCAAAGGCTTGCACGTATAGAACGCGCTGTGGAGATCTTACTCACGCGTCTTTCAAATCTCGAGCAGAATTATACCCAGGCAGATGGGAAGATTTGGGAGCAACTCCGCCTGCTGAAGACTGAGATTTATGAAACTTGTGATGAAAAGCGTAAGACAATTCATGAATCGATGCAAGATAAAAATGACCGTTTAGAATCTAATATTAAAGAAGATATTACTTTTTTAGAGCAAAAGGTTCAGGATTTTGAGCAAAAAGTATTTGCTGTTGAAAAAGGTGTAACAGCCGGTGAAACGACTACACGGGATGTTGTTTCTATTCAAGGTAAGATTGAAAATCTTTCTTCTTGTTTAAATCAGACAAAGGTAAGTCTTAGTGTTCTTGATACAAATCAAAAAAATGATAGTCTACGCTTAAAAAATTTAGAAGATAAAGTTGAAAGTCGGGGCAAGAATTGGCAGTCTACAATTATTTCTCTTCTTGCAGTATTGCTTACTGCTGGTATGCTTTTTTTCACAGTATTGCGTGAAATTTTTACTAGAGGAACTTAAAATGGCAAAGAAACCTTTTCATCCCAAGAACGTTAATGTTGAGTTAGAAGACGAGCCAAGTTTAAGCCAATCTGCAAAAGAATTAATCTCTCTTGCAGAGCAATTTGGTGAGAATCTCGCCAAAGAGGTTGATAAAGATACGTTGCTTAAACTCATAAACGACCTGCGACGTAAAGACGTACACGTTGTAAATCGCATCTTACGTAGTTTAGGTTTTGACATTAGTCCGCTCGTTTATGGGGCCTTAGAGAAAAGGGCCCAAGAGATTGAACTTTCTCAAATAATTCAAGATCTTAAGCGTCTTGCGGGAACACTTGAAGATTAGTTTGTTCTTTCCTAAACTGTTTTAGTCTATCTCAATTTCTCTGAATTGTAAATTATAAAACAGTTTAGGAGGTTAGAATGAGACAGAGTAAACGTGAAATTTTTGACCGCGAATTACAATATGTCTCCACCGAGAGAAAACACGCCCCAAAAGGTTTCTTGCAACCAATTTATGACTTAAGCGGGCGTAAAGTTCGTATTTGTTCTAATACACCTGCCGGGAAGAAGGGAATTGAATGTACAGTTACTTCTGTTTCTCAAGAATTTAGTGAGAAACTTGGAAGATTAACACTTGTTCTAAAATTTGCAACTGGCTCAAGCTTAACAATACCAATTCCAGGTAAGATCGAACAATCCGAGGCAGGAGATCTATATTTAAGCTTTGAGAGAAAGAATTTAAAAGAAGATACAGCTAATCCCTATAAACATCTACGAAAAAATGTAAATGGCTATACTGTAAATAAAGAAGATGGTTTTCCCGAAGTTTTAATTACACTCTTAGAAAAACCTCAAGAAAATGTCTGAACAGAAAGACCTTATTACTTTTGAACAATCTTTACCAATTATTTCTCATTCTTTAGATACTCTGCTCTTTACGGGTTTAAGCACTAATTTGCAAAATTTATATCGCACCTATGTTGATTTTGTTCGTCGAGAGTCTGAAGATTTAGCTCCCGTTTCTTTTGTAACTTTTGCTCGTTGGTTTATGGAGAAGCCTTATTTTTTTAAGTTTAATGATGAGTCTAAGGTAGTTGGTGTTTTTAAAGACTTATCTAAAAACCCAGACTATAAGTCTTTAGAAAAGTTTCTTAATTTTTATATTGTTTGGAAGCTTGATTTAGCACAAGATACAAAAGAAGCTCTGGGTATTTGTTTTGCGGAGGATGCTACACTTAATACTTCTCAGAAGATTAAAACCCTTCAAGAAGTTTTTAATTTACAGATGGATTTTATATTTTATGACGTTGATATTGATAACAATTTAATACCAAATAAAGTCTTTTTTCCCTTTATTTCAATAAATGATATTCAAATTTTACAGAAAATTTTAGAGAGCGGTTGGCATTTATGTGGGGTATCTTTTGAATCTGAAAGTGAGTTTTGGAAGATACTCCAAAAGCACACTAAAGCAAATCAGAAGATTTAATTTTCATGTCAAATACATTTTTTATTCCAGTTACTTTTAATGAAGATTTAACACAAATTACTAAAATTTATTGTGATTATGTGAAGTATTTAGTTGAATTTTTGCGACCAATAGATTTTGAAATGCTCAATTTATTATCAAAATCTTTTCTTAAAGTTAAACCTAAATTAAGATCTGTGCTCAAACCGGCTAGACAGAATGCATGTCTTTCTAGAGAATTTTGTAAGTTAGCAGAACGTAGGGTTTTAATGCTTCTTCGTACTTTTTGTATAGAAATAAAGAGGAACTTTGTAAAATATAATAAGGAGGTTGAGAGTCTTTTATTAAAATCTTCACCTCCTTTATTTACAAATAAGCTTGATTTAGATAGGCGAGTTACAAAGATTTATAGAGACCATATGCAAGTTTTGTTTAATACTCAAAGAATTGACATTATTTTGAAAAGGAATCTCCCAATAAACAGTCAACCTTTATATGTAGATGTTGAGAAGAATTTAGTTCTCTTTTTAGTTCTGGAAGCCTGTAATGGTCACAGAACTCAGTCGGATGTTAGATCTTATGACCTAACATCACAGCTATCAATCTCTGATAGCTCTCAAGAAATTAAAACAAATTCAACTAAAGGAGCCGTTAGCGATGGAAGCTACTAAACCTCTGTTAGGTCCCGTAAGTCAAGACGTTACTTCTAAACGGATTGAAGTTCTTAGTCTTGGTGTTGCATTTGTTAAGGAAATTCGTTTATTGGCTCTTTCTACATCTGAAGTTCAAGGTCTACTCAATTTAATTCAGAATTTACTTCAAAAAGAGGGTTTCTTAAATGAAAATCAGTGAACCTAAATCAAATGGTCCTATATCTGAAATTTTAACAGAGATCTCTAACTATTTAATATTAGAGAAAGAAAATCCCCATAAGATTGCTACTTATCAAAGGGCTTCTATTATAATAAGATCTCTTCCTTTTGATGTTAGTAGAATGGAACAGCTTTCAAGTATAAAAGGTATTGGAGATTCTCTTTCTTCAATTATTGGAGAAATTCTAAATAGTGGAACTTGTCATTTAGTTGAGAGACTACGTAAAAAATATAAAAAAGTGTAGAAGGAAAAAGCACAAATGAGAACAAATGATTTTGAATACGATTTCAAGGCTTGTGTACGTAAATTAGCTCGGTCTGATTTGCGTTTACAATTATTTCGGGGTAATATTTTTGGTGTGGATATTGCACCACTCCTAAATTTTGAAGAGCAATATAATCTAAAGTTACGAACACAACTTTTATCCTTGAAAAACGGTGTAGCAAATGCTTTAGATATTGCTAAGCAAATTTTCAAAGATGAAACTAGTAGGCGAATTAAAATTCAAGAACGAAATTTAAATTTTCATTGTCCAGATTGCATTCATCTTGTAGAGAAAAATGATAACTTTATTTGTAAAAAAGAGATTGACCCGACGAAGGTAAATGAATGTAAAGAATTTAAGCGAGAAGATTCTTCTAGTTCCTCACAGTACTTAAACAATCAAAAAGGACGCCTACAAGTTTTAAAAGAAATTTTTGAAAAAGAGCAATTTCTTTTTGATTTTGATTTGTTAGACAATCTAAAATAATTCGAGTAAGAAAATGCCAGAAGCCAGTGATTCTAAGTGGCAACTTTGTTCACTAATTTGTTTGAACAAGGGACAAGAAATTTACGTACCAGATCTTGATGTTTTTTGTCATACATATATAATTCCGGAAGAGATCGAAAAACAACTTTATGCATGTAAGACTTATTGCGAGTGTTGCAAAATTTTAAAGTGTTATGCTTTTTTATTCTGTAAGCACTATACTGGATCAGCCTCTTTTATTTTAATTTGCCCAACATGTGAAAATTATAATGGTAAAGAATGCGTAATTTTAGATGAAATTGTTGTTGCTGAAGCGAAAAATCTCATAAATCAAGATCGCTACTTACTCTTTTATAGACCTTTGAAGGAGAGTTAAATGGTTAATCTAGATTTGACTGCAGAAACAAGAAAAGCTCTTGAGGGAGTTCTAACTGATTTAAAAATAACTCATGACACTTTAACAGCAAATAATAACAAACTTATGGCATTACGGGAAGATCTTTTTCAGAAAAAGAGATTACTTGCAAAGAAAAAGAAAAGTTTGACAGAAGTGCATGATCATCTTAAAAATGTGATTGCCGAAGAGATTGATCCTCATACAAAAAAGCCACATTTTTCAAATGAGATTAGACGTCAAGCAGAGTTTCTAGAGCGGTCAGCAGCAGATGCACAAGCTAGAGAACTTGAAGAACAAATTGATGCTTTAACAAGTTCTGGGGCACATATTGAGAATACTTTTGAGAGTCTTATTTTTGATCAAGAGATTTTGAAACTTGATTATAGTTTAGGTTTGCGTCTAGTTGACTTTCTTACGCACAACCCAAAGTGAAAGGAGAAATCATGCCAGTAAATTCAGATGTTGAGAAAAACTGGTTAAAAGCAGTTGAGAATCTTGGGAAAGACGTCGATAAAAAGTTAACTGGAGATTTAATTTTAGATGTTGTGTTAACTGCAGCTCATTTACCTTTCGTTTCACCAGAACTCCGTGAAAAATCTGGTCTAGTTGATAAGTTAGAAAGTGTTCGTAATGAACTTAATGATCGTGAACAAAGAATGCTTATTGCCTTTAAAATTTTAAAAGAAAAAGGACTTTTGTGAGAGCAAGTCAAGTTAGAAAATTTTGGGATATTTATAGATCAAGACAGTTTCATACAGAACTGGATGCTCTTTTTAAAAAAATTGAGTCTCTTCAATATCTTAAAAACTTTAAAAATGTTTCTTCAAAGAAAACTATTAGTTTAATTATAAACAGATCACCATCTTATGTTACGAAATCTTTACAAAATTATGATAGGTTTGTTAAAAGCTTTAAAATAAAAACTTTTTCGCATAGATATAAAATCTCAACTTTTTTGATCCAGGTACCAAGATTTAAAAAGCTTTTTGAAGCATTCAAAAAATCTAAGTTAACTGTTCGAGACTTTTTGAATTTAGGGCGTTTTTGGGAAATCCCTTTAAAAAAATGTGGTCCTAAAGATTTTGCTTTCTTGTATTATTGTTTAAAGAGACAAGGTTTAGAGATTAAGAATGCCAGATGGTTCAAAAAATTATAGGTCATGAATCTTCTATTAAAATACTTAATGCCCTTCTAATAAAGGGTGTGCGTTCATTTCTCTTAGTTGGGCCTGAAGGTATTGGTAAGAAAACTGTAGCTTGTTTTTTTGCTAAAGAAATTTTATGTCTAGAGAAAAGGGGAAGAGACTGTTCTTGCCTTTCCTGTGTTGCTTTCGAGAAGAGAATCTCACCAGATTTCAAATTTTTAAAAATTGAAAGTAAATTTTTTAAAATTGAACAAATTGCAGAACTTCAAGAAGCTTGCTCTTCGCGTCCAAAATTCGGGGAGAAAAAGGTTTTTATAATACCATGTGCACATAAGATGACTTCGGCTGCGTCTAATTCCCTTTTAAAAATTCTTGAAGAACCCCCGGAACATGTAATTATTTTCTTGGTATCTGAAAATCTAAATCAAATTCTTCCAACAATACGCTCGCGCTGTGTTAAAGTTGATTTTAAACTTCTTCGAGAGGATCAAGTTAAAGAAGTTTTGCTACAACAAGGGTATGACCAAAATATTGATTTAGCAGCACAACTTTCTTTTGGTACTGTTAAAAAAGCAATAAGCTGTCTATCTGGAAGTTCCTTAAAGGTGCGTGATCGGGCATTATCTCTGTTAATAAATATCCAAAATTTAAAGTTATATCAGATCTTTGAATATTTAGATGAAGTTGATGTGACTTTTATAGATTTCCTTCATTTAATTCTCTATGACTTTATTTCTGCTAATAGTGTCTCCAAATTGAAAAATTCAGATCGCACAGATGAGATTAGAGCACATCTTGCGTTATTTAACTTTAATTTTTTAAGTAAGTTCTTGGGAAAGATTACCTTTTTAAAATATAAACTTCGTTTTAATATTGACTTGGAACTCCATTTTGCGCAGATGCTTTTAGAATTAAAAGCTCTTTACTCAAAGTACTCAGCATGCTAAAAGAATTTACTGCTGCTCGTAAAGAAATTAAAGCCAATCTTAAAAAGATCTATTGCTTTTGGGGAGAAGAGGACTTTTTTAAACAAGCTTTACTAAAAGAAGTTATTAAAACAACCAAAGGCTATGACTTTATACGTTTTTCTTCAGACTTAAAACTTGCTCAGATTGAGGAAATTTTATGTGAGGATGATTTTTTTAATCATAAGAGATTGCTTGTTATTTCTGATTTTGATGCTGTAGACAAAAAAGAAAAAGTTATTCGTCTACTTGCAGATAAACCACAAAATGATGTTGTTATTGTTTTGCTATGTGAAAAGGAAGTTAAAAAACTTGCAGATGTTGCAAACATTTTTATTTTAGAATGTACAAAAATAAAAGTATATGATACTGAAAGTTTAAACCAGTTTATTTCTTCTATTGTTCATGGGACTGGTTATGAAATTGATGATCATGCAATTCAATATTTAATTGGCATTTATTCAAATGATTTA
>Ga0105098_10000476_pt1 | contig 13768 bp, 16 predicted proteins | sample PPLLak21cMay2015_FD_79137 | JGI IMG/M metagenome (GOLD analysis project Ga0105098, IMG submission 79137) | Freshwater sediment microbial communities from Prairie Pothole Lake near Jamestown, North Dakota, USA - PPLs Lake P7 Core (1) Depth... | ecosystem: Environmental > Aquatic > Freshwater >... | reverse complement strand
TCGGCCATGATTCGCGCCCGCACTCCGACGGCCATCGCGGCGTCGATCACTGCCTTGCCCCATTCCGGGATCGTAGGGGCCGTCTCACCCTCCACATAGGCCACGCCCAGGCCCCCGCCAATTGACAGCTCCTCGATGTCGAGCGGTGCAGCGAAACGGGCGATGACCTCGATAGCCCTCTCGAAAGAGGCAACGTCGAAGACCTGGCTCCCGACGTGGGCATGAATGCCGATCAAGTCCATCGCCGAAGAGGCCCGGGCCTGCTCCACTGCTACCTCGGCCGCCCCTCCTTCGGTAGTGATTCCGAACTTGGAGTCAGCGGCACCGGTGCGGAGGTACTCGTGGGTATGGGCCTCGATGCCCGGATTGATACGGATCAAAACCGTGGGAGAAGGTGCTCCGGCGGCGACCAGCGTCTCGATCCGGTCCATCTCGACCATGGAGTCGATCACGATTCGGCCGACCCCCACTTCGAGTGCCCTACTCAGCTCGCTGGGCGATTTGTTGTTCCCGTGGAATACGAGCCGGTCTGCTGGGACACCGGCCGCCAGCGCGATGTGGATCTCGCCACCGGTCGCCACATCGAGCAACAAGCCCTCCTCGTGGGCAAGCCGGGCCATGGCTCCACACAGAAAGGCCTTGGTGGCATAGGCGACCCCATCGGGGAATGCCGCCACGGCCTCGCGGCACCGGGAGCGGAGATGTGCCTCGTCATACACGAAGAGCGGCGTCCCGAACTCGCCGGCCAGCGCCGAAAGGTCACAGCCGCCGATGCTGAGCTTCCCAGATGAGTCGACTGCAGCCGTATCAGGCAGTAGTTGAAGCGGTAGGACACTCACCACTCACCACCCACCACTCAAAAAGCCCACGACGAGCCCCGACCGGCTCCTGTCGCGAAGTCGTCGGCTGGGGTGATCCCACGGGCCAGGTCGTGTTTGAAGCGGCTCACGATGCCATCGAGGTTGGCCATGTCGATGAGGAAAGAATCGTGGCCCTGTGGCGCATGCAACATTTGATACCGGGCATTGGGGAGGGCGGTGGCGAGCTCTTCCACCTCGGTAGCCGGGTAGAGGATGTCACTCGAGATGCCGACAGTGAGGAACGGTGTCTTCAATCCGGCCAGGACCTGGTCCATCTCGCCACGGCCCCGCGCCAGGTCATGGCTGTCCATGGCGTCGACGAGGCGAAGATAGGTGTTGGCGTCGAAACGACCGACCAGCTTCTGACCCTGGTAACGGAGGTAGGACTGGATCTCGAACTCGTCTTCCAGGGTCTTCCGCCCGAATCGGGACTCGAAGTTCGCCTTTCCGCGGTAGGAGATCATGGCGATCATCCGCGCCACCGCGAGACCGTTGTCCGGGCCCAGACGCGGCTCGTAGTCGCCGTCCAGGAACTTCGGGTCGGCCCAGATGGCGGCCCTCTGTGCCTCGGAGAAGGCGACACTCCACGCGGAATGATGGGAACCGACTCCGATGGCAACTCCACCCCCCACTCTGTCGGGGTACATCGCCGCCCATTCCAGGGCCTGCATTCCGCCCATCGACCCTCCGATGACGAGATGGAGCGTCTCGACCTCGAGGTGGTCGAGCAAGCCGGCCTGGAGGTCGACCATGTCCCGAATCGTGACCCTGGGGAAGTCATGTCCGTACCAGCGGTCCGTTCCGGGTCGTAGCGAAGTTGGCCCGGTGGTCCCGTAGCAACCGCCGAGGACGTTGCTGGCGATTATGAAGTCCTTCTCGGGGTCGAACGACCGGTTCGGGCCAAACAGACCTTCCCACCACTCGTCGGCATCGGCGCTCCCGGTCAGCGCGTGACAGATGAGGATGGCTTCAGAGCGGGGCTCACCCCAGGTCCGATAGCCGACCTGGACCTCTTCCAACGTCTCCCCGTTCTCCAGGTGGAAGACACCTGGATGGTGATAGAACGTCGTTTCCTTGGAGAGTGGATACTGCACGAGTCCTGCCCGTGATTGGGATCCACAGTTTCACATACGGGCCTGGATGTCTCAATTACTGGCTCGAAACGACAAACGATGGGGTCCCACCCGTGCCCCACCCCCCGCTCGTGCCAGCTTGGGAATCAGGCTTCCGCAGGCTGTGTCCCCCGTCTGGCGGAGGCGGCCACAACGCCGATCCCGAGAGCTCCCACTGCCAGGTGCAGGACGTTGTCGGCCTGGTTGATGGCCAGGATGTTGGCGATGGTGTCGATCAGGATCAGACCGAGCACACCCACCAGCAGATAGGCCGAGGAGAGGACCAAGACCACGGCGCGGGCACCTGCCTCGGTCGCCCTGGCACCGATCAGATAGGTGACGCCGAGGATCAGATGGACCACGTTGTGGGCGGGATTGATCCCGAAGAGGATCAGAGTCTCGCCGTCCATCCCGAAGAACCGGCCGAAGCCGGTGAGGAAGAACCCCACCACTCCGATGGCGACAAATGTCCATCCCAGGATCCTGGCGTGAGTCTTGACATAGCTCATCGAGCCTCCTTTCGATGATCGTTAGTCGCCGCCGGCCCTCCGGATTGGTCCAAATCAGAACAAATCGTCCGTTACCTTTCGTGCAATGAGTGGGCCGCTTTGAACTTCGGCGTGGTGTTGCAGACCGATCCGCCCGCCACCAGGGTGATCGAGCTGGCGAAACGGGCCGAGAGCCTCGGTTTCAGCCATGCCTGGACGTTCGACTCCCACGTCCTGTGGCAGGAGCCATTTGTCATCTACTCGCGAATCCTCGCGGAGACCCGCCATTTGATCGTCGGCCCCATGGTCACCAACCCGGGCACCCGTGACTGGACCGTGCTCGCCTCGTTGTTCGCAACCCTGAACGACATGTTCGGGCCACGCACGATCTGTGGGATGGGCCGCGGCGACTCGGCTCTGCGCTACATAGGGCGCCAGCCCAAGACCCTCCAGACGATGGTCGAGTCGATGGAGGTGGTCAAGGCGCTCGTGGCCGGCGAGGAGGTCGACTACAACGGGAAGCAGCTGCGAATCCCATGGATCACCGATGGGTGGGACCTCCCGATCTGGGTGGCCGGATACGGGCCCAAGGCCCTGGCCACGGCGGGGAAGCACGCCGACGGCTACATCCTCCAGCTCGCAGACCCCCAGATCCTCGAGTGGACGGTGGGCGCCGTGCGATCAGCCGCCGAGTCGGCCGGACGCGACGCCGACGATGTCGAGATCTGTGTGGTGGCGCCGGCTTATGTCGGCGAGGACATCGCGCACCAGAGAGACCAACTGCGGTGGTTCGGGGGCATGGTCGGCAATCACGTCGTCGACATGGTGAACCGCTACGGCGAGGATCGTGACAAGGTGCCACAGGTTCTCTCTGACTACATAAAGGCCCGAGAGTCCTACGACTACGACCATCACGGCAAGTCGGGCAACCCGTCGACGGAATTCGTGCCCGATGACATCGTCGACCGATTCTGTGTGACCGGACCGGTGGACGCCCACATCGAGAAACTGGGTCTCCTGAAGTCGCTGGGTGTCGGCCATTTCGGGATCTACCTCATGCACGATGACATGGAGGGCACGCTGGAGGCGTACGGCGACAAGGTCATACCCGCTATCGGGTAGGGCGCGGGGCGCTGCCGAACTAACGTCCCGAATGGTGTCTCCATCCACTCGTCAATCGCTTCCGACGGGGACGGTCACCTTCCTCTTCACCGATATCGAGGGCTCGACGAGGTTGGTGCAATCTCTGGGTGATGGCTGGGTCCCGGTCCTCGAGTCGCACAACCATCTGATCGAGGGGGCCATCACCGGGAACAACGGTGTCGTCGTCAAGACCGAGGGTGATTCCTTCTTTGCCGTCTTTGCCGCCGCCGTCGATGCGCTCCAGGCATCGGTGCAGGCTCAGCACGCCTTGATGGATCATCCCTGGCCGGCCGACGGGGTCGTCAGGTCCCGGATGGGGCTGCATACCGGGATCGGAGCTCTCGGCGCCTCCGACTACGTCGGGCTCGACGTGCATCGGGCTGCCCGGATCGCCGATTCGGCTCATGGGGGTCAGGTGGTGCTGTCGGAGCCGACAGCCGTGCTGGTGGAGCGGAGCCTTCCCGAAGGGGTTTCGCTACGCGACCTCGGCAAGCACCGGCTCAAGGACCTCGCCGAGCCGGAGGCGATCCTGCAGGTCGTGTCGCCGGGGCTGCAGTCGGAGTTTCCCCTGCTCCGCACCCTGGATGCCATCCCGAACAACCTCCCGAAGCTGCTCACCAGCTTCGTGGGGCGGGACCGTGAGCTGGCCGAGGCGATTCGGTTGCTCGGCGCGACCCGGATCCTGACCTTCACCGGCCCCGGAGGGACCGGCAAGACCCGGCTCTCGCTGCAACTGGCAGCAGAGGTGGCAGATGGGTATCCCGATGGGGTGTTCTTCGTCGATCTCGCCCCGGTCAACGATGTGGAGGTCATCCCATCGCGGATCCTCGAGACGTTGGGCATTCAGGCCTCGACTCGTGAGGAGCCACCGGCGATTCGTCTCAACAGCCAACTGGCCGACAAGGGCATCCTGCTGATCCTGGACAATTTCGAGCAGCTGCTGGACGGGGCGCCGTTGGTCGCCGAGCTGCTGCGAGCCTCGCCACGGACCAAGGTGTTGGTCACGTCGCGGGCACCGCTTCGGATCAGCGGGGAGCAGGAGCTTCCGGTGCCGCCTCTCGGTCTCTCCGGGGTCGATCCGGGTGCGGATCTAGAGACTTTGATGCAATCCGAGGCCATCCGTCTCTTCACCGATCGAGCTATGGCAGTGCGCCCGGATTTCCGGCTGACCGTCGACATCGCGCCGGCGGTTGCCGAGCTGGTGGGCCGTCTCGATGGCCTGCCCCTGGCCATAGAGCTTGTGGCCTCGAGGCTTCGTCTGTTACCTGTCGACCAGATCCTGTCCCGTCTGAGCGCCCGTATGTTGAGCTCGGGGTCGGTCGACCTCCCGGCCCGGCAGCGAACCATCGAGAGCGCGATCGCCTGGAGCTACGAGTTGCTGGCCGAGCCGGAGCGGAAACTCTTCGCTCGGTTCGCCATTTTCAGCGCCGGTGCGCGGCTGGAAGAGGTCGAGGCGGTGTGCGGGCCAACCGAGGAACTGGGAGAGGAAGTGATCGACTCGCTGTCCACGCTCGTCGAGCAGAGCCTCGTCCGGAGGGTCGACGCCGAGGGACGGCTCCGCTTCCGGATGCTCCATGTGATCCAGGAGTTCGCCTTGGAGCGACTGACCGAGTCCGGTGATGCTGCAGCGATAGCCCGACGTCACCTGGAGACGTACGCCGACTATGTCGAGAGTGTGGCCCCGGAGTTGCTGGGCAGGGATCGCCGGATGTGGCTCGATCTCCTCGAGCAGGATCAGGACAACCTGCGATCGGCGCTCGATTGGGCCGTCGAGTCAGGCGAGGCGGATCTCGCATTCCGCCTTTCCTCCGCCGCCTGGAGACTGTGGCAGGCGCGGGGTCATCTTCACGAGGCACGCCGACGGCTGGATGAGGTTCTGACACTCGAGGGCGGTGATCCGAGGCATAGGGCGAAGGCCCTGGAGGCTCTGGGCGGCATCCTGTGGTGGCAGTCCGACCTCGAGAGGGCTTTGGAGGTCTATCGGGAGACGGTTCGAATGCATCGAACCCTCGGTGATCCCAAGGAGCTCGCCAACGCCCTGTACAACGTCTCCCTCGCCACGGTGTTCGTCCAGGACGCGAATGCATCCAGGGATGCCCTCGATGAGGCTGAAGCCCTCTACCAGGAGCTGGGTGACGTCGCCGGGCTCGGCGATGTCGAGTGGGGGCGAGGAAACTTCACTGCGTACGTCGATGACGATGCCCCTGCAGCCATGGCGCACATGAAGAAAAGCATCGAGTACTACGAGGCGGCAGGGAACGAGTTCGGAATGGGCTGGGGAAACTTCGAGGTAGGACATTTGAGTCGCCAGATCGGTGACTATGACCAGTCCTGGCAATACCTCTCGCGGGGGCTCGAGCTGTTCTCCGAACATCACGACATCAGCGGCGTGGTGTTGCACCTCGCCGGGTGTGCCGGGCTTGCACTCATCCTTGGCGATCGAGACCGTGCTCACCGGCTGGCCGGGGCGTTTCACGGCCTGCGCATCTCTTCGGGGACGGAGATCGTGCTCAACGAGCTGAACCGAATCGAAGCACTCGACTACGAAACCATGGAGGCGCTGAGTGGCGAGGCGGCCATCCCATACCGGGAGGGCCGGGCGATGACCCTCGAGGCTGCGGTGGCATACGCTCTCACCGGCCCGTCTGACGTTTGATTTCTACTCGAAGTTGAGAATCGCCCAGAGGAACAGACCGAGAAAACCTGCCGAGAGGACCAGCAGGAGCCAGCTGACCACGACGATCCCGCTGAGGAACCGCCAGGATGCCCGATGATTCTGAATCAGGACGTAGATCCCGGCGGCGGCGCCGAGGATGGCGCAGACCAGCACCACGACGTTGTTCTGCGCCAACCGATTGAGGAACAAGCCGGCCACGGTTCCCACCCCGAAACCTGAGAGCAGTCCGACCGCGATGTCGTGGATCCACCACCAGATCGGGCGGCTTGCTCTCGGCGTGATGGCGGTGGCCATCCGCGAAATCTAGGGCTGGGGCGGGCGTTGTTGGAAGGGTGTGGGCATCAGAGCGACGCTTGACGTTTCCGGTAGGCCGCCACCGCCTCACGGGTGGAACAATTGTGGCAGCAATGGACCCGTGACCGATTACGGGTGTTGTCGACGAACACGTCGCGACAGTTGCTGGCGCTGCAGGTACCAAAACGGCTGATCCCGTGCTCGACGATCACGCCGGCAAGACCCATCGCCGCGATCGCCCCCACCCTCGATGCGATCGGGGCGTCCACCGGTTCGTAGTGGAGATGTGGCTCACCGTCGTGCATCGATACGCGCGGGGTGGCGCTGTTCTTCTCGAGCACCTGGTTGAGGTGGGAGACGGCCGTGCCGACGTCCGGGGCAATGAAAATCGCCCGCAAATCGTCACGCAGTCTGTGAAGCTTCCTGAGGTCCTTCTCGGTGACCGGCTGCTCATCGGTCGGGAGGAGTGACTCGTAACTGGTCAGAAAAGTGACCAACTCGTCCAGGGTGCCGATCTCGTCACCGGTCAGCTCATCGGTGTTGACGAGGTCCACGGCGAGTTCCACGGTTTGATCCGAGTAATGAGAGAAATTCATTTGACTTATTACACCCCGTCCAATATGGTAACAAGTGTACGGATGAACGGTTATTACGTCAAGAGGAGGTACCCAAGATGATTGGGCATCCCGCCATCGCATACATAGTGGCGCAGCGAATCCTCGACGATAGACGCGAGGAAGCGCAGGCATACCGACGGGCGAAGACCGTCATGAAGCCTCGCACTCTGAAGTTGGGCTCCTACCGGCTCACTTTGAGCAAGGAGGTTCGTGGTGTTCCTCGCCCAGTGTGACGTCATCGGTCACGAGGCCCTGATCTGGGCCTCGGACCTGCAAGGCATCGTCAACACCGAAGCCGGCATGGTGGTGCGCTACCGCTGCGCCTGTGGCCAGCCTGCCGAGATGCTGACCGGCTCGGGATCCGATGTCCGAGTCAGTGTGCATCTCGGGCTGGCGGCCTGATTGCCAAGGGATCGAGCCAGGAGTTTCTAGCCTGGTCTTAGTTTGAATTGGGACCTCCTTTGGGGTCCCAATTCGTCGCCTACCGGGAGAATGTCTTGGCATCCAGCAATCGTCTGCGCGCCTCGGCGCGTCCTTTGATTGTCATCATGGTGGGCGGCCTGGTAGGTGCCAGTTCGCTGGTGGCACTAGGAGCAGTGGAATCGGTTACGGGCAGCGCGGCTGGTTTGGAAGTGAGTTTGTCTGGCGAAGAGTTCGCTATTGATTATGGCCCTGCCCCGGTGGTGACGCTGCCTCCCGAGGGAGGGGGCCCGATCGATGATTCAGAATCGTCGATCGTCGTCCCGATCGGTTCTCCGCCTGGCACCGAGATCTTCTCGGTCGCCAGTACCGAGGTCTCGACCCAGGGAGCCGGAGTCGGTACCAACGACGGTGTCGTCACCAGCAACACCACGCTGAACGGGGTCATCATCAACAATTTCCTCACCGCGGATCAAATATCGATTACCTGCGTCTCGGATCGAAGTGGATCCACAGCAACGGTCACCCTGACAAATGCCCTCCTCGAAGGAACACCCCTCCCCGAAGTCCCTGAACCCAATGTCGCCGTCAGCGGTGTCAACGGAAATGTGATTCTCAATAGCCAGGCGGTGACAGAAACCCCAGGAGTGGGCACGCAGATCAATGTGGTCGGCGTCTTGGGCGAACCTGCCGCCGCGTCGGGAATCACGGGGTCCGCAGCGCTCGGAGCGGTCGAATGCGGCGTCAGCGGCGCGAACGTCCTCAAAGTCCCGCCCGTCGTGGCGGACATAGCCATCACGGTCGAGAGCGGCATCCCCTACGTGTTCGATCCAGTCGATAGTGCCACCGATGCCGACGGTGACGTCATGTCCGTCGACTTCGTGAGCCAACCATCGAATGGGGTCGCCACCATCAACTCCGATGGGACCGTCACATACACGTCGGCCGCCGGATTCGTCGGCTCAGACACATTCGATGTCACCATCTGCGACGCCAGTGGGGACTGCGCCACCTCGACCGTGGATGTGACGGTGGTCGCTGCTCAAGTGTCACCCACCACCACCGCGCCCCCCACCACAGGGAGCATCCCGCTACCGACCCGTATCGATACTGGCGGGGGCGGGACCACCGGCGGTCCTATTGCGTTGATCCTGGCCCTGGTGGGAATTGCCGCGACGTCGGCGACAGTGATCGCCCATCGCAGACGACGATCCGGGTAGATGGCCGACCGGGAGCGACGCTGGAGCGGTGTCGTCCCCGCTGCCATCGCAACCCTTTGTTTGCTCGCGGTCTCATGTTCCTCGGCCACTCCAACCCCGGCACTAACTCAACCTGCAGCGCCGGAGACACTCACCACCAAGACAACCATCGTGACCACGACAGCTCCTGTCACGTCTGTCGCGGCCGTGACCGTCTTGGAGGCGACCCCTTCGGCGGGGATCGGTGTCCCGGCCAGAGTGATCGTCCCCTCCGTCGAGATCGACGCCCGGATCGTTGGAGTCGGGCTCCAAGACGATGGCGAGATGGAGACTCCCGACTTTGGGCTTGCCGGCTGGTATCGGCTCGGGCCACGTCCTGGGGAGCCTGGGCCGGCGGTGATCGTTGCCCATGTCGACTCGGTCCAGGGCCCAGACGTCTTCAATCGACTGGACGAGCTCACGGCTGGTGACGAGATCGTCGTGGAGGACGCCATCGGAGATCGAGCCCGGTTCGTCGTGCGGGATAGCGAGACAATTCCAAAATCCGAGCTGCCGGTCGAGAGGATCTGGAGTGACGGGGACGACCCGGTGCTTCGTTTGATCACCTGCGGCGGTGAATTCGACAGGGCGATTCGGTCATACGAATCGAATGTCATCGTCTATGCCGATGCGATGGCCCCTGTTGATTTCTTCCCATAGCGGCGACGATCGGCCTCGATCAGATATCGCTTACGAACCCGGATCGCGGTCGGGGTCACCTCCACCAGTTCGTCATCGGCGATCCACTCGATCGCCGTCTCGAGGGTCAACTCCCGGGGAGGTCTGAGATTGATCGCCTCGTCGGAGGCATGAGTCCGGATGTTGGTGAGTTGCTTTGGCCGTGCCGCGTTGACGACCATCTCATCGGGGCGTGATGCCTCGCCGATGATCATCCCCTCGTAGACCACCTCGCCGGCGCCGATGAAGAGGTCTCCTCTTTTCTGCAGGTTGTCGAGGGCGAAGGCCGTGCTGGTCCCGGAACGGTCAGAAATCATGGCCCCGCCGACACGGTGGGGTAGCTCGCCGACCCATGGCATCCACCCGTCGTGATGCTGGTGGATGAGGGCCGTGCCCCTGGTAGTGGTCATGAGCAGCGAGCGGAACCCGAGGAGACCCCGGGCCGGGGCGACGATGGTGATGATGGATCTGCCCGGATCGCCGGGGGAGAGCTCGACGATCATGCCCTTCCTCGGTGCGGCCGCCTGAGTTACCGCCCCGACGTACTCGTCGGGCACGTCAACCACCGCCCGCTCCACGGGCTCGTTTGGCATCTCGTCGATCATCCTCACCACGACCTCGGGCCGGCTCACCTGAAGCTCGAAGCCTTCCCGGCGCATCGACTCGATGAGCACGGCGAGTTGGAGCTCGCCCCGCCCGGCGACTTCGACGACCTCGGGAGACGAGGTAGCTCCGAGCCGGATGGACACGTTCCCCAGGATCTCCCGCTTGAGGCGGTCCTGGATCTGCCTCGAGGTGAGGAACCTCCCATCCTGGCCTGACAGTGGCGACGTGTTCACCCCGAACGTCATCTTGAGCACCGGCTCGTCGACGATGAGCCGGGGGAGGGGCTCGGGGTTGGCCGGGTCGGCGAAGGTGTCGCCGATCTCGACTTCGGGGAAGCCGGCGACAACGAAGAGATCGCCGGCCTTCACATCCTCGATCTCGGCTCGGCCCAACCCGGAGAACCCCATGAGGTGGGTCAGCCTGCGTTTGATCGGGGGCTCTTCCTCGTTCCCGTGGCAGAGAGCGATGGTGCTTCCCTGCCGCAACGTCCCCTCGAAGACACGGCCGATGGCAAGGCGGCCGAGGTAATCCGATGCGTCGAGATTCGTGACCAGAGCCTGGATCGGACCCTCCGGGTTTCCCGACGGTGCTGGAATGGTGTCCACGATCGCATCGAGCAGGGCTGTCAGGTCCGCACCTTCGTCCGGGATGCCGATCCCGGTGACGGCGCGGCCCATGCGGGCCACCGTGGAGACGATCGGGAAGTCGATGTGGTGGTCCTTGGCGTCGAGGTCGAAGAAGAGCTCGTAGACCTCGTCGGCGACTTCGTCCGGGCGGGCGTCGGCCCGATCAACCTTGTTGATCACGACAACCGCCGGTAGATGGCGCTCCAGGGCTTTGCTCAGCACATATCTGGTCTGCGGCATGGGCCCATCGGCGGCATCGACCAGCAGGAGTATCCCGTCGACCATGGCGAGTGCCCGCTCGACCTCCCCACCGAAGTCGGCATGACCAGGTGTGTCGACCAGGTTGATCTTCGTGTCGCGCCACTGGATCGAGGCGGCCTTGGCCAGGATGGTGATGCCGCGCTCCCGCTCCTGGTCGGTGGAGTCCATTACCCGCTCCACCCTCTCCTGATGTGCGGCGAACACGCCGGTTGCAGACAGCAAGGAGTCGACCAACGTCGTCTTGCCGTGGTCGACATGGGCTACGAGCGCGACATTACGGACCGATTGGGTGGGCACCCCTCGATGGTATCGGCACACGGGGCGATCGGGATCGGAGGGCGCGGTAGGCTCCCGCGCCCCGACCGAAAGGACAGCACATGGCCCTGGACAGCACCGGTCGCGCCCATTGGGAGGGCGATCTCACCAGCGGATCCGGAACTGCGACCCTCGACACCGGCGCCGTTGGCCCGATGCAGGTGACGTGGACGGCCCGAAGCGAGGAGCATGCCGGCGTGACCAGCCCCGAAGAGCTGATCGCCGCCGCTCATGCCGCTTGCTTTTCGATGGCCTTCTCTGCCCGTCTGGGCAAGGCAGGAGGCACCTCGATCGTCCTCGATACCGAGGCCACGGCCACATTCGTGCCCGGCGAGGGCATCACCGGGATCGTCTTGTCGGTGAAGGGCTCGGCCGACGGTGTGAGCGATGAGGATTTCATGAGTCTGGCGGAGGACGCCAAGGAGAACTGCCCGGTCTCACAGGCGCTGACCCACGGCGTGCCGATATCCCTCAACGCCTCGATGACCTGACATCAAGCATCTAAGAAGGAGCCGGCCCTGGGCCGGCTCCTCTCTGGGTCGATTCTCAGTACCTGATCAGAAGATCAAAATGAGGATGAGGATCAGCAGGATCAGGCCTCCGATGCTGATGTACATGGCTCACCTCCGGGGTTGACGGATTGTCGGCGGGCGGGGCTGGTCACCGTCTGGCTTCGTCGACCAACGCCGCATCGACCTTGCCGACGAGGAGCAGGAACCAAAGGGCGGTTCCCATCCCGTTGATCCCACCGTCGTAACGGGACATGCGTCCGGCTGCGATCCCGCCGACCAGAAACGAGACAAAGAGGACGACCATTGCGGCTACCACGCCAACGGTCTCAACCTCATTCCCGATCGCGGCCAACATCCCGAGAATGGAGGCCATTCGGCCTTCCCGTAACGCTCGCGCACGATCGATGCCTCGGGCTCGATATCGGGTCTGTTACTCGCGATCGACTCACCGCAAAACCAGTCAATGGCGGCGAAACGTCACCAACGGGATGTAGAACCAAGACCACGCCAACACGGCGGCGACGGCCATGGTGGCGCCGACGGCGATGCTGTCGGTCAGGGTGAGTATCGATATGAGCAAGACCGCCGCCGACAGAGCGACGGCAAAGATGATCGTGCCGGCGATGGTCAGGCTGACTGCGATCTGCAGATGTTTCTCTGAGCGACGCTCCACACCGGTTATCGGAGCACGCAGACGCTGATGGGCGCTGGGGGCGATGAGAAGGACCGAGGCCATCGCCGACCCGAAGAAGGACACGTAGTAGGCGATCCGCTCGAAATCGGTGATCTCGGCAAAGGACGCTTGAAGGGGAAGCACCAGCAGGAACGCGAAGAGGACCTGGACGCCGGGCAATGTGGTCCGGAGACCCTCCATCAACGATCTGAACTGATCGTCTACGTCGTTTTCGGTCCTGTCCATGGTCCACTCCTCGGCCGGATTTCGGTGTAGCTGGCACGTTCCCCGGGTATGGGACGATGAAACATGACGATACGAGGCAGGTGACCGTCAATGGGCAAGGACCATGGGCCTTCCATTCAGGATGACGACCGGTATGAGGCTTTGCGCGAGGAGGGGATGAGCAAGGAAAAGGCGGCCCGGATCGCCAACACGCCTCCCCGGGAGATGAAGGACAAAGGCGGACCCGGTGCCTACGAGGACTGGACGACAGAGCAGCTGTACGAGAAGGCCAGGGAAGTAGGAGTGGAAGGCCGATCGGGGATGTCGAAAGCGGAGTTGATCGACGCCCTCAGGGGATGAGTCGAGAAGAATCGTGTGAGCCAGTTGTTCGTTCAGGCCCAGCCAACCGCCGGAGCAGAGGTGCGGCGGGCCATCACCACATGGATCGACGGACACCCGCGTCTCGATGACGTTCTGCTGGCCGTCACAGAGCTTGTCAACAACGCCGTGCTGCATGGGGGGCTCGAACCTGGCGACGGTCTCACAGTCACCGTTGGACCCGATGGAGGACTGACGAGATTCACGGTCGGGCATGCCGGGGTACTCTTCGACGTGGATGAGTTGCCGCCCTTCTCCCGGGAGCCGGGGGCGAGCCGGGGGCTCGCGATCGTGGATAGGATCGCCGATGTCTGGGGCGTCGACTCCGATGGTGCCGAAGTGACGGCGTGGTTCGAGGTCGGCTCTCGATGACCGGGCTTCGAAGGGATTTTGGGTACGACGCTGGATCGAGAAAGGTATACGGCGATGGGGCTAGGCCCGCAGCTTGTTCTCGAGACGACGCGCATCGGCGAACTCGATGTCGTGGTGGCGACAGGAGAGATCGATCTCGCCTCGGCTTCGCGCGTTGAGATCGCCCTGGAGCCGTTCGTCGGCCAGCCAGTCGTGCTCGACTTGCGTCGTGTGGAGTTCATGGATTCGGCAGGGCTGAAAGTGTTGCTCCATCAACGTTTCCGGATTCAGGAG
>Ga0105098_10000475_pt1 | contig 13770 bp, 24 predicted proteins | sample PPLLak21cMay2015_FD_79137 | JGI IMG/M metagenome (GOLD analysis project Ga0105098, IMG submission 79137) | Freshwater sediment microbial communities from Prairie Pothole Lake near Jamestown, North Dakota, USA - PPLs Lake P7 Core (1) Depth... | ecosystem: Environmental > Aquatic > Freshwater >... | reverse complement strand
TTAACATCTTTACTTGCTCTTGCAAGTCGGCAATATCCTTCTTAGTTTGATTAGTCCTGATATTATCTTGACTTGTAGCTTCAGCCTGTATCTGCTTAGCTTTTACAACCGCCTCTGCTGGAATTTGCTTAGCTTGCAACATAGCTTCTTGATTAGCTTGAGCCATAACAAGATTATCCTGTCTTTGTTGCTCTGCCATCTGCTGAGCCTCCATCTTTCTTTTCTTGATAACTCTGCTTAGATATATAAGTGCATGCCTATAGCTTGTAACTGTCTTAAGCTTAAGAGCATCATTAAAGTCAAGCACTCCGTTTTGAATTCCAGCTTGTATTAATACAAGTAACTCTTGATACTTCTGCTCATCGATCTGATCGTAAGGATTTATGTATATACCAAACTTTTCAAAGGATGTCATAGCAGATGACTTTAACCAGTTATAGCCTCTATCTCCCAATATGTGCCTTGCGTAATCTTCATTGTAATCATCAGCAATAAATGCATTTTTTTGAATATTTGATGATATCTGAAGACCTCTTTGAATATAGTTGATAAAACCATTGAACAAAGGTGCTACTCCAACTGCAGCCAAATTTGTTGTGGCCTGTTGAACCCCCTTACCAATAACTGACTGCTGAAGACCTTGAGATATATCAGGTAGATGCATCATCTGACTCATCTCTCTTTTCAATGAGTCCATAATAGCCTCATAGGTAGAAACTACAGACAAAGACTTCGTAAAGTCTACAACCTCAGCAAATCTCATTTGAAATGACTCTGGATTTGCTTCAAGGTCTTTCTTCAACATGGTCATGTGCTGACTATTAAAATCTTGGAATATGTTCCTTATTGTCTTGTTGCTATCTGCTCCTGCATCTGTTATAATGTAATTAACCCCAAGATCATTAATCATAGCAGCCTTTCTTTTTATAGTGGCCAAGTTATAATCATCTTGGAGATCTGTCATTCTACTTACACGGCTTCTATAATAACCACCCATGTAATTATCTATGAATACGGTTGCAGGACACTGCTGCTCATTTATTCTAAGCTCATCATATACAGCATTAGGGACAATCCCATAATCACAAACCCACTTATTTCCAATTATTGTTACCTGATGCCATCTGTAGTTAGAAACCATACCAGATCTTCTCATGTTTTGAACAACAGGCTTGCCATCAACAAAGTCCTTCTCTTTTACTACATTTCCTTTCTTTAGCTTGTATCTGTAGTCAACTCTTGCCTTGAAATAAATCTTCGATACGCTTATTCCTGTTAGGTAAGATCCATTGCCCTGCCACCAATTGTAGTATGCTGTAGGAGCTTGTGGATAAATCTGAGTAAATGAAGCGTAGTACTGATTAGTGCTTTGCTGTGTAGCAAGTGACTTAATCTCCTTTCTTGCTTCCTCACTTAAAAGCTCTCCATACTTCTCAAGAACACCATCTGGACTAATTAAATTCTCCCAATAGCCTCTAAACCAAGCATCGTCATTATAACAATTGTTTGTCTTGCTTCTAAAGTCAAGTATCAATGACTGAGGCGCAATAACCTTCTCAACAACTACTCCATTGTCAATATAGCGATCACATCCTGTGACACCTGCAACTATAACATCTAAGAATTGCTGTGTCTTTAAGGTAGCATAGTCATTTATTTTTATTAAAGCCTTGGCTATTCTCTCTGCTATCTCTGCACCCTCTTCACGATAACTAACATCCATATACTCTTCAACATCTTCCCTGCTCTGAATAACTACATTCTCAGGTAGAGGATTAAATGTTAATCCTAATGACTTAAATGAGTCTAACATCTCTTTATTATCTACCATAAATAATAGCAAGCTCTTCATTATGTCCTTTCTGTTTTTAGCTTCTGGACTTAATAGCTCGGTAGATATATTAAACTTGGCCATAAACTCGCTCATCTTACCATGTAGCGAATTAACAAGCTGAAATATTTGATTGTTTCTTGATTGAAGCTGCATCAAGATAGTGTTCTCTATAACAGGAAAGTTTCTCGCTGCTCCTTGCTGACCATAATAGTAAAGAAAACAACGATTCATTTCATCAACTGGCGTTAGTGCAGTTTCTTTATTTGGATATGGGAATATAGGTAGATTATAAAAGGTAGTAAAATACCTTCCAACCTTCAAGTACCAATCCTCTGTTTTCTTATATTCTGGAATATCGAGTTCAATCATTATAGCAAAATAAGTAATTATTTGCAACTATTTTGTGTTTTAAAATACATTACTCTTTTACCCACACCTGTCTAAGCTGACCATTTACATCCTGCCAAGTTAATCTCTCCCTTGGAACATCGACAATAATTTTTTTAGGAGCTTTTCCAAATAAATCACCAGTACCAAAGCCGTACAAGCAAGCCATAAAACTATCCAAACTATCCGTATTCTCACTTTTTAATTTTTGTGCATCCTTTAATATTTCATCAAACCATACCATATGACCGTACTTCTTAAAGTATATGTTAGCTGCCTCTATCTGCCAATCTAATATTTTGTTGTTACGATAAAACCATGGCTGCTTAGTGTCTACCCATCCTGTATTGTTTAAATCTTTTCTGTATAGTATACAATTACGCATGTTGTTGTTTATAACCATCTGAATAAAATGTTCTCCAGCAGCATTTACCTCGCCAATTATTTTAGCCCTTCCATACTTATTATAGTACTTTAAAAGCATCATAGTGTTCTCGTTACCATACTCTATGGTCTTAGGTCTCTCTAAGTATGTAGCAACTGGACAAAACTGCATTTCGGCCTGCGGATCTATACCCTTCATTACAGTGACAGAGAGCTTCGAATTATTATTAGCTGAGGAGGTAAGCTCTGATGTCATAATACCATCGTAGCCTAATATATAATCTACGTTAGGCTTAGGATGCTCCAATATTTTTATAAAACCCTTGTTAGTTGGGTCTGCCTCCCAAGTATTATTATCCTTGTATATGTGATAGAATGGAATTGTTTTAGATACAGCATCTTTTCTCTGTTTTGAAATTACTTGTAAGGCATAGTCATCAAACATACCACTGCCCTTAAAACTAAATATATCCTCAATTACTAAGGGATTGTTTTTTATGTATGCATTTAACTGAGACTTATCCTCTAATTTATCTAACTCATCTCTTTTCTTTAATATTTCTTCCTCAGCTTTTTTATGATTAGAGTGACCATTAGTCATATGCTTACCATAAGTAGCAGGAATAAATATAGGATTGATATTCATAATCTTAGCTACATTCCAAATGTCAGATAATCTCTGTATAGACTCAACAGGAATACTATCCTCTACAGTTCCACCGCTAAGCAACAATCCCTCAAGTCTGTTATTAGCATGATCGGTAAAACATTCAATAGCTGATGAAAAGAAATTAAAGAACCTCGGCATCAATGGTGCTTCGTCAGCAAATCCATATATAGCTCCTGATCCAGAAAAGTTTGTAGTTGATTTCTCGCTCTCCTGTGTTTCACGGCACAAGAACTCACTTATAGCGTACTTAGTTTCTTTGTAATCATTAATGTAATTCATCCCAACCTTTAGATAGGATTGATTGGATGTTTGATTCTTAGCTATCAAGTCAGGTCTTATGCTCTCATGCATCTCCTCGTAAGCAACAATAGTTTTATCATTATATAGCTGTGCAAGAGTTTGCTTGTCTTTGCTCGTTGCTATACATTTACTGTTAGGATATAACCTAAAAAAATACAAAGGAAGATTCATCCCTATAGATGATAAACCTACACCACGCCCCTTAACAACAAAAGGACTCGTCCTTTCATCCAAGGATTTTTTAAGCTCATTAAATATTAAAATGTCAGCATCTCTAACCGTAGGATAAAATATTTTTCCCTTAATCCTGTCCTTTAACTTTACCTCCTGTGCATAGAAATAAAGCATGCCGTTTATGTCTGAATTGTAACCCTCAATCCAATACTTTTTCTGCTTTTCCCAGTACTTCTTCTCGTCTACATTTGTCTTAAATGATGTAGGATGAGGTATTCTTGTAAAGAATGGCTTGGGATTACTCTTGTCATGTATCGCAATCATATTGCTACTGTTTTACTCTTCTCTGACTTTTTGTTTTGTACAATCTCTTTTTCCTTGTCGGTAAGTTTATTTTGAATAGCAACAAGCTTCTCAGCCATGTCTGGAATTTCCTTGCTTATCTTTAATGATGTCTCGGCCTTAGCTCTCGATGTAGCTGATAGAGCGTTAATTATCTTGTCAACATTTTCAGACTCTTGATACTTAGAGTAATCCTCATCTCCATCAATAGTAAATGGCTTGTTTTTTAGCTCATTGCAGTAAGCCATGAATTGACTATACAAAGCCTCATAGCCTATAAGATAAGGACTCTCAAATATTAATAGTATCCTTTCTCTTAGCTTTGGACTCAAAACATTTAACTCGTTTTTTTCTTTTTCTGTTAGCATATTCTTTTAAAACTACCCATTAATAAATACTTTTTAAAATCACTCTCCTTGAACTCTACACTGCCTAACTTTGTATTAGATTCAACATAATTAAAAACAAGAACATCTTCTTTATTAGCCTTTCGAGTTGCATTTGAAGCCTTAGGAAGTCTCTTTACAAACTCTATAACATTTTCATCATGCCTGTTTATGTATCTAAATTTTTTTGCCTCCATGTATTTTGCTTAATTGATATTTTTTACTAAGTTCAGGATTGTTCTCTAACTCTAAGTTATGTTCTAAACAACATGCTGCCCAAGTAGATGCGTCTAAATAATTAGAACCCCATCTACCAGCTAAATGCTCAATAGTGTTTGCAGGTCTCTTGCAACCATCTATAAAACAATTAGGATTGTCCTTCAGAAATATTTTTCTAAGATCTGAATACACTTTGTTCTCCGATTGCCTTTTTTTACTTACCTTGTTTATAGGTTTTTTAGGTTTCTTAGGAGTTTTCTCTGGCTTGGGCTGAGGGTTAAATTTCATATAATAACTTTCTAATTACTTCCAAGGATGTTTTTTTATTTGTCGGCATAAATATAGGAACATAAATACCCTTATCAAAAAAATAATTCTTTAGCATCTTATATTTTAATTTTGACTCTGTAGTTATCATGCCCTTTGTGTCTACAATAGCAACCATAACACCATTCTTTTTAATTATAAAGTCTGGAATTATTTTTATTTCTCTTATAGATTCAGATCCGTAAGTAAATTTATTTTGTAAAATAAAAACTTTTTTAAGAGTAAAATCAATATTGTTTAATTTAAGTAGGTTGTAAAAGTTAAACTCATGCCTACTGTCAAACTTATGACCATCGAAATCAACTTTTTTGTTTTTGTATTTTTTTTCTTTTTCAATACCATCTAATTTATCGATGCTCTTTGTGTTGTATCTGTAAAACTTCATAACTCAAATTTAAGTTTTGCAAATATAATGAATTTAAAACAAACCAAACGATAAGGGGTGTAATATTGCAGAACTTAGATTGGAGGTGAGGTGGGTAAGCAAGAACAAGTCTAACCCCTACCCCTTAGAAGTTAGACCGTGCTTACCTGTAATATTGCGTCACATGAGTTGTCGTATATCGGATCTGGCTGAATGGCGTGAACAAGTCTGAAGAAAACACATTCCATTCATTTAAAAGCATGATGATTAGGCGAAACTACCACTTGGGCTTCTTTTCCGTTCTTTTGCCGTTAAGCACTTGCTCAGAAAGTTATCAACTAACCAAAACAAGCAGTGGTTTTTATTTTTTAAGTTGCCCCACTTGGCCAACATTTTTGAGTCCGCAAATATACGAATAAATAATATAAACAAAAATATTTCCTTGCTTTAATCTTATTTAGAATGATTATAAATTACATCTGTGTGATTGTATTATTATAAAATTGCATATATTTGCACAAAAAACAAAGACAATGATTTACACATATTCAAGAGTAAGCACCAACAATCAACAAAGCTCTACTGAGCAACAAGAGCAATATTTATTAGACTTTTGCCAGAGAAAAGGTTTTGTAGATCCTATACATTTAATAGATAGCGACATCAGTGGAGGCAAACCAATATTAAAGAGACCAGAGGGCAGTAAGCTATCAGAGTTAAAGTCTGGAGATGTTGTCGTATGCTCAAAACATGACAGGATGTTTAGGTCATTAAAGGATGCGGTTAACATGATCAGCAACTGGTTTGAGAACGGAATAACAATATACCTTCTAAACATCGGTGAGCAACCACTAAACATGAACAATCCAAGCGTTAAGCTTCAGCTTTATATTATGATGGCCGTTGCAGAGAATGAGCTTGACACTATTAGAATAAGAACCAAAGAAAATTTGCAGCACAGGAAAAACAATCTAAAAACATACGCTTCAGCTCCTTATGGATGGGATAACAATCAGGATGGCACTATGACAGCAAATATAAATGAGCAGAATACAATAAAATTTATGAAAGAGTGTGTAACAAACAAGTACACCTTTGACGATATTGCATCAATATTAAATGGCCGTGGAAAGTTTACAAAGAAAGGAAAAGAATGGAGAGGAGGAACAATATACAAGGTAATTAATAACCCATTAAACAAGAACATATAATGAACAGAGAAAAACAGAATGAACTATTTGAAGCATTTGTAGATAGGCAAAAGCATATTATGCTTAATAAAGGAATTGATTACGCAAACGAGGATGTTTTGTCTAACTTTAAATTAAGCGGAAACATATGCGGATTAACTCCAGAGTTAAACTGCCTTTCATTAATAGCAACAAAGGTAGCAAGATTGGGCGTTCTTCTAAATTCTAAAGACTCTCCTAAGTATGAGTCAGTAGAAGACTCTATATTTGATCTGGCAAACTACGCATTTCTTTTAAGCTGTTTGATAAATGATAAGGATTAAGTAACGTTTTGCAGATACACGCTGTGAGCTTTGGATTGAGGGATGGTAATAGCGTGTATGTGCTGTTATCGGCTGCCCTTCTTTCGGAATTAATATTAACAATTTAAAAAATAAATAAAATGACTGCAAAAGAAAAAGCAACAGAATTGTATGATAAATTTCAGGAATATAATTGGCATCCTGAAGATGGTTGGATACCAGATAGTGACTTAACAATTAAAACAGTAAGAAAAGTTATTTCTGAAATTTTAGACCTTGATGATTTTTCGGCAGAAGGTCGCACTTATTGGACGGAAGTAAACATTGAGGTTGGTCGTCTTTAGGGTTGCCGATAACGGCTACAGATATGTGTAGTTTTTTCTTAAATTGAAACACGAAAATTAAAAGATATGAATAAAGATAATAATAGCGGAGAACTTAATAACACAGATAAAAAATTACATATATCTGGTGTTAGTAGTAGTGTTTATAACGGATTTAGACCAAACTATCCAATTTCTGATGATTTGGAAGATTTGAAAAGAAGATATACACCAGAACAACTACAAAAAATGTGGAATGATTGTTATCCAAAATCATCAGAAATTAGTGGTAAAGTTATAATTACAGGAACACCTAAATAAACATTACTACTAACGTTTTGCAGATAGGCGATGTAAAAGCCTTGCAGAATGTTTTAAGTTTAGTAGAATGTTGGTGGCTTTTATATTGCCTATGTGCTGTTAGTGGCTGCCGTTTTTCACGATAAAACTTCTGGGCGGAGTTATAAAACCCACAACAAATAAAATGGAAAAACAATTAATTATCAATGCGATTAGTTCTTTAACAGGACTTTTCAGTGTGCTTACTGGTGCAGGAAAATCAGATGAAGCATCCGAAGTTTCAAAAAAGATACTTGAGCTTGTCAAACAGCTTTAAGTTTTTTGTGGTGTCGTAGGTCGGCTCATTTGGGTCGTCCTACGGTTGCCACTAACTACCCGCTACCCGCTAATTTCTATCGCATATACAACAAAATGTTTACCTTATGTATGAGGGAAACATTACGCAAACAAATGATTATTAATAAATTAAACAACTTAAAATGAAAGAACTTGAGATTTTAAACAAAGAAACAAAAGAAGTATCCAAAGATCAAGAAAAAAAACAAATATATCTTGGAAGCTTTAAACAAAGAAATGGGCATACTCTATTTCAATTTAATACCAAGGATGGGAAGTTAAAAAAGTGTGTTTTCGAAAGCGTATTTGTAGACACCGCAAACGGAAACTCATTAAGAAAAAAAATTGTGTATGATCAAGATTGTTTGTATATTAGCGCATTGAATGAAAAGAACGCATATAAAAAATTAAATGAAATGCTAAAAAATATATAACATGACAAAGAAACAAGTTAATCTATCAGTAGGAAGAGGAGAAAAATTGCCAGCATCTAAAGGAGCAGGACTTACAGCAAAGGGAAGAGCTAAATACAATCGTGAGACTGGATCTAAATTGAAGCCTCCAGCCCCAAACCCAAAAACAGAAAAAGATAAGGCTCGTAAAAAATCTTTTTGCGCTCGATCATCTGGATGGACAGGAGAGAGAGGAAAAGCAGCAAGAAAGAGATGGAAGTGCTAATACTAAATATTAAAAAAAAATGACAATAGTGTACTGGATACTTGAGACCAAATCTTTATATAAAACAACAACTTACAAGGTAAAATCAAGTATAACCAAATACGTGTCTAACATAAGCAACAACCCAATTTTTTACACATGAGACTAATACTGCCAGTAATATATTGCAAAGAAGAATCTGTATATAAGTTAGATTCAAACATCCCATTAGATAAGAAAGACTACATAATTAAAGATGCTGTGTTCTACAGAGTAGATACCATAGAGTATGTATCAGATAATCAGTGTATTGTCTGTGTTTCTGGTAACGATTATAGAGTAAATCTTTCAATGGAAGATGTAGATTTAATAATTCAGGGTCAAGAGCCAATTTTTAACTATAGCAACAATTAATGTTTACAACAAGAACAGTAAAAAAAGCTTTAAAAATACAAGGCTTCAATAGCTATGAAATGCAACACTTTATTAATTTACTAAAAGAAATTAAAAATGATCGGAAAAGTAATAAGCCCAGTGCTAAATAAAATAGAGTCAAAGCTATGGGAGTGGGAGTTTAATTCAGAAAAACCTATGGAGTATACAGATGAAGGATTCAGAGCTGCATGCAAAATATTTATCTCTGCTCTTATGGATAAAATGTGGGATCTTCAGACGAAGGAAGATATAAAATTTGAAGATAGGCTAAGCATGGGGAAAAAAGCAGCACAAGATGTAAGGTCATTGATAAAAATATATACAGATATAGATACTCATGATATGTACAAATAAATCATATTTAAAAGTTAACAAAAGTTAAATTTTTATTTATTTGCTAATGTGATTTAATTAATACAAAATAATTCATTAAAATTGCAAAAAAAATAATTATGTCAGCAGTACTTTGGCTAAAAGAGCAACTTGAAAAGTTTGGAGATCAAGAAAGATGTGTCATAGATTGGGATATCTTTGACAAGCTATTTGAAAGAGCAGAGAATATAGAAAGCACCATGATCGAAGTTTTTTCGAATGGAGAGCAAACTAAAAACATTAGAAAACATAATATGATACACAAACTAATTAAAACAGAAAACTATCTACTTGTTGTAGATGATTCAGAAATTAAAGAAGGTGACTGCGGTTACAATGGAAATATGTGGAAAGTTACTCATATTGGGAAAGAAAGTAATGAATCTTTTGGTCTTATGTATGCAAAAGAATATGGTTTAGATAAACTTGGGTATGGAAAAACAATTCTTACACTCCCCAAAAACTTAAAAAAAGCTATAGCGCACTTACCACTAAACAACTCACCAATACTTGAAGGTGTACCTCTTTTACCACCCCTTGAAGATGAGGTTGAGAAGTTGGTTGATGAATACAAACAGATAGGTAAAGATGCAGGTTTAAGCCATCGTGAATACACTTTAGAAGGCATTGCTTTTAAAGCAGGCTACAACACCGCCAAAGAGAAGTATAAGTACACAGAGGAGGATTTGGTGTGGGCTATACAAGAAGCTTATGGACATGGAAGAGATGAGGCAGATGATATATTGTACCATCAAGTTGAAGAAAGTATAAGAGTTATTACTAAATACCTCCAACAACCAAAATATCCTGTTGGGTTTGAAAGTGAAGATGAACAAACAAATAACAAACCTGATTCTTCTTATGCAACATTAACAATGTATAAAACAAAAACAACAACCAACTCACAAGGTCAAACAGTATTAGTAGGAACTTACAAATATGAATAATATAAAAAAAATGCCAAAACAACACGAATACACATTTGAAATTTACAATGGCCGAGTAAAAGTAAAGTACAACGGATATGTAATTTTTACGTTTAATCAAATAGACTTCCAAGCATACTACTTTTTTAAAGACGACACAGACTTGTATGGCTGCACATTGTACTTCTCACGAGAAAAAGCAGGCGCAAGTGAAATGGATATTTACTTCAAGTCGAAAGAAGCGTGGCTGGCCGTTAATAAACTATTAGATAACAATTTGTAATCATGGCACAATACTACACACCTCGCTTAAAAGAATTTAAGACAGGCTTTCGCTATGAACATTATATCCCAAGCAAAGAAGTTTGGGCTAAAGAAACATTTTGCTTGAATGAAAGCCACATTAACATCATTAATTACGTTGATATTCAAACAGAAAACACCCTTTTAAAAGTCCGAACAAAATCCCTTGACCATGACGACATCATAGAAGCTGGATGGAAAGAAAGTCACGAAGATAATTTCAAATACTTTAAATCATACAGAATAAAAGGATTTATATTAAATATAATAAACAACACCAATAACATTGTCATAACGGAAGATTCTTGGTTAGATATGTACCCAAAGCTATTTGAAGGAAAAATCAAAAACTACAACCAACTTCTTGATGTAATGGAAATGATAGGAATTAATAAAGCAGCATGATAGACACCTACCAACAATCCAAAGACTACAACACCCTCCTTGACATAAAAGAACGCATAGAAGAAAAGTACAAACCCAAAGGACAAATAAATATCATCAATAAAAAGCCCAGAATAATGTTTATGTCAAATATTGAAGAAACTAAAATAGCAGATATCGCCCACTGCGAAAAAAAAATAAAAGAAGCGGAAGACTTATATTCAAAAAATCTTTTAGATGACAGATCTTTCAAAGAAATTGTTTCTATTTATAAAACAATTGAAACTGAATTAAAAAAAAAACAATGACAAAACAAAAAAAAGAAACACAATTCGCACTGCTAATAATAAATATCATAACCCTAATAACAAGCATAACAATAATGTCTTCCCAAGACCCAAAAATAATAACACTCGGAATAGGACTCGCAACACCAAGCTTAATAAACATACTATTCAATATACTCAAAATATAATCATGGAAAATATAAATCCAGTCAGCAAAATAAAACAAAATAACAAAATAAATCCAGTCGGAAAAATAAAACCAAATGGTAAAATAAATACAGCTGGCAAAATAAACTATAGGTCGCAAGTGAGAGTGGTATATGCACCTGATTCGGCCATCGCCCGCCCGCATGAAACTACCCCCCCATCATTGAACCAAATTTCAAAACTGAAATCCAAATCCGCTAATATCAAGGCTTTCAGCCCTATAAATAGGGATTCGAGCAAGGTTTATGCTGCTGCTCTTATTTCCAATGGAACGGATGGAAATAAACAGACCTAAAATAATCCTATCCATGTCATCACGCAGCAAACAAGAAGCTAAGGTTATCATAGTCTATGATACTATTGAAAATACCTGCAAAACATTCACGACAAAGACGAGAGCAGCACGAGAGTACAACACTACAACATCAGTGATAAGAAAGCGGATCAAAACGCATAAAATGTACATCAAAAGGTATTTGATTTTCGAGTCTAAACTGATAAGAGACGAAAACAAAGCCCAAAACAAGGGAAAGTTGATGTTTGCCCGTGCAAGTGTAATACAAAACAAGTAATAATCACGCTAAAATATAAATTAAGATGTTTAAAAAAGGCAATGTAAGGAAGAGTAAAAACCCCTCAAACCCAGTCGTGGTGCAGCCTCTATCGGCTCACTATACTTATCACGATGAATTCAGGGAGCGTTTATGTCGCATACTATCAATTCCTGTGAAGAAAGCACTACGAGAGCGTAACTTGACGATTAAGCAGTTTTGCGAGGACATGCAGGCGGGTGGTTATAGTTACAGCTATAACGGGATGAGGCAGGCTTTCATAGGGAAGAATATTAGTGTTAAAAGTTTAGCTTACTTTAGTGTTATTTATGCTCACTTAGGGCTAAGGCTGCCTGAGTTCAGAGAATTTAATGTTGTTGAGGAGTAACTGCTTTTCCGTGAAGGGCTTGATATGATTAGCTTTTCCGTGAATTTACCAAAATATTTTCTTGTTGTTTTATTGCTTGGAAGCCCTTTGTTTTAGGGGCTTTCAGCGTTTATTTATGTCATTCGTTATCGTTTTGTGTGATATTTATACACTTTTTTGAACCAAAAAATGACGGAAAAATGACCAAAATTAGCATCTGATAAAAAAAATAATGAAATTTTTCTGCCTCATTTTCAATCAGTTAGCAATTATTTTAGGGTATGGGTATTGACAAATCAAAAAACGTGTTTACATTTGTCCTCGAATCAACGCTGTGACAGCGACCTCGGATTCAGCGTTCATTGACATACTGAAAAACACACACAAAGCCTAACGGCAGTAAGTCCTCGTAATATCCTACACATGTAGTTGAGGCATCGGAAGAGGGATAAGTCTTCCTGCAATCGTATAAAAGTAGTGCGTGTTTGAAGGTCGGGAGCAATGAGTAGTGACGGGATGTTACCAAATTTGCAGATGCGAGAGCATCACAAGTGTTCTAAGAGATGTTAGCAGTACAAGTCTGCACAAAATAGTGAGATAAGGGAGGGGATTAGTCCTCTCCCTTTGTAAACTAACTAACAAAAACATGACAGCAATAAATCCTAAACATCAAGTAAAAGTTAACAAGTGCGTTAAAACTTTAGAAAGGTACTACAAAATTAACGACATGAGAGATGCAGCAGATGATAGCGGTGATAGCAAGGCTTACAACAAGTATAACAAACAATGTGAATTGGTCTTCGACAAGTACTTAGAGCTATTTGAGGCACTGCCAAAGTATGAACAAAAACAAATTGAAAAACTATAAACTAACTAACACAAAAACAACATGGAATTACAAATTAACATCGGTTTGGGGAACAATCCCTTTAGCTACGAGCAGGCATCAGACCTTGCCACAGCAGTATTATCAGCACACGGGTGCTTTAACATCGAATCACGCAAGGATGAGGGAGTATACATTCAGCAGGAGGAAGATAATGTAGTGATGAAATTTAACTACGAAGGCGAGTATGAGTGGATGTACAATAAGTTAGCTGCGCTATCACTTCTTATGAATCAAGAGTGCATAGCATGGCACATCCCTAAATTTCCTTTCGGTAACGAGGGAGTATTGGTCTACAGCAACACACACGGAGGTGAAAAATACACATTTGACATTAATTATTTCAAGAGGTTTAACTGATGAGGCTTTAATAGCCGAAACCGCCCCGTAAGGCGGTCTTAACCATAAAAACAAAAACACAATGAATACACTAACAAATTTAATCAGCAGCCAATTAGATGGCGAAAAGATGGAACAAATCATCAGAGACTTTGGGATGGAACAGCAGATGCTCAGACAACTTGTGATGAGTATGCCAACAGAAATGACACAGCAAT